>Ga0210377_10000254_pt1 | contig 50799 bp, 31 predicted proteins | sample PLM4_65_b1redo_FD_155480 | JGI IMG/M metagenome (GOLD analysis project Ga0210377, IMG submission 155480) | Groundwater sediment microbial communities from an aquifer in East River, Colorado, USA - PLM4_65_b1 redo | ecosystem: Environmental > Terrestrial > Soil > Riparian zone | place: USA: East...
CGGCGCGGGGCCGTCTGCGTCGTTGCCGCGCCTCGGCGATGTCCCGCATTGCGTTCGTCGCGGCGCCTCGCATACGGCCCCGCGGCGCCGCGAACGCGACCCATCCCATGACCCGGACAGGCTCCTATGGACAGCTCGACGGCGCGATGCGGATGGTGGTGTCGGTCCGCCGCCCGAGGGCGGTGCGGGAGCCGGCCGCCGGGCTGCTGTGCCCGACCCAGTAGAAGAACACCTGGCCCGACGCCGGCAGGGCCGCGTCGGTGACCGCGACCGTGCTGTCAATCGGGGCGCCGATTCCCTGGTCGCAGGCCAGGTTGATCGCCCCGGCGAGGGTCGCCGGCGGCGCCGGCGGCCCGGTGTAGCGGAGGAAGTCGTACCCCGACATGGTCGGCGGCTGCGGCCGCGCCGTCACGCGCACGCTGGCGCTGCCGCCGCCGAGCGAAACCAGCGTCAGCGCCAGGTCGCTGCCGTCGCCCGGGTAGACCAGAAGCGTCTGGCTGGCGCCGTTCGCCGTCGTGCAGGCCGGCGTGCTGTTGCAGCGCGCCAGGACCTTGTAGGTGGCGTCGGCCTGCACGCCCTCGCGGAAGAAGGCGTTCGCCGACCAGTCCTGCACGACCTGGGCGCCGCGCAGGAAGCGGTACTCGGTGACGCCATTGGCGCAGCCGCCCGGGTTGGTGGTGGCGGCGGCGCTGAACTCGACGTTCTCCCCCTTCTCGAAGATACCGTCGCCGTTGGCGTCGGTGACCACGAGCGCAGGCGCGAATCCCTGATCGGTGCCGAGGGCCGGGTTGCACTGCGCCGCCGGCAACGGGCAGGTGCCCGCGGGCGCCGGGTCGGCATCGGCGGTCGGCGACACCTGCGACGTGATGGCGCCGGTGATCAGGATGTCGTCGACCCACCAGCCGTCGTCATTGAGACTGTTTTCCCAGCCGTGGCCGTAGGTCTGGTAGTCCTGGGCCGGCCCGTTCAGGTCGAACTCCCAGCTCGACGCGATCCAGCGGATCTGCACGCGCGCCCCGACGTAGTTGGCGAGCGAGAAGCGCGACCGCACCCAAAGCGCGCCGCCGCCGGGGGCCGTCGCCCCCGGCGCGCCGGGACCGGGGCATCCAAACGTCGTATCGAGACCCCAGGCGTTGCCGCAGTGCGACCAGACCCCCTGCGGCCAGCACATCGTCTCGTGCACTCCGCGCGGTGCCGGCGGCGCCGATCCGGTGTCGGTCGGCGTCAGGTCGCAGTAGGTCGTCTGGGCACCGTAATGGCTCCAGATGTACGGGATGTGGTCGTAGACGTTCTCGAACGGCGCCAGCTTGTCCCAGAAGCCCCACTGGTCGACCAGCGGGTCGGGGTTCAAGTCGACGCGGACCTGCACGTCGCCGCGATCGAGCGCCTGGCCGACCGGGATATCGGCCTGGGTGTTATCCATCATGTCGGCGACGTGGTAGAAGCTCAGGCGCAGGTCGCCGGCGAGCGGCAGCGGCGTCAGGTTGACCGTGGTGACGAACGCCGCCAGCGACCGGAACGACGTGCTGTCCCCCCTGCGGGTGAGGGTGTCGGTGTGGCGCCCCCAGTGCAGGGAGTTCGAACCCGAGAAGGCCATGGCGCCGTCGGCCGGCGTGGCGGCGAAGCCGGTCGTCGAGCCGACCACGTGCGGCACCGGGCAGGTGCCGGCCGGGCAGTGGAGGTGCCAGTCCATGTCGTTGTCGGGATCGACCCGGCACCCCGGGTCGAGCGGCGGCACGTTGAACCCGCCGCAGCCGATCCCCTCGAGCGCGTTGATGCCGCCCAGGGCGGTGCCGACGGTGAAGCCGAAGGTGTCGTTGGCGACGCCCTCGCGTCCGTCGCTGATCTCGACCCCGTTCAGTCCGTCGCGATCGAGGTCGAAGCTCTCGAACACATGGCCGTCGTCGGAGGTGCCGAAAATGCCGTCGGGTCCGGCGACCCGGGTCAGCGGGGCGCCGACCGGCAGGTCGAGGTCGAGCAGCGTCTGGAACGCGGCCTTGCTGCTGGTCCCGAGCGCCTCGCGCGCGGTCACCGTCAGGGTCCAGTCGGCCTTCGCCGGCTCGGACGCCACCGTGGTCTGGGTGGTCGGTGACACGGTGTACTCGAAGAAGAGCCGCTGGCCGCCGATGTCCGATGTGTCGACCTTGCCGCCGGCCGGGAGCGCTCCGATGAGCCGCGACGGCTTTGTGACGCACTGGATGTCGGCGTCGGAGGTCGCCAGGTGCAGGGTGACGTCGGTGAGACCCACGCCGCCGGCATTGGCGACCACCAGCGTCATCTCGCATTTCTCGCCGCTGTCGCAGAAGGCGTCGCCGTCGCCGTTGACGTCGTTCACGGTCGCCGTCTCGACCACCAGGTTCGGCAGTTCGAGCTTGCCGCAGTTCACGAGGACGCCGAACGACACGATATCGTCGGGCAGGCCGTTGTTGTCGCCGTCGATCTGCAGCGCCGAGTCGCAGGCGTCGCCGACCCCGTCGTTGTCGACGTCGGCCTGGCGTGTGGTGCCGACGATGATCGGCGGGTTGTACAGCACCGGGCAGTTGTCGATGTTGTCGGAGACGCCGTCGGCGTCGACGTCGTCGTTGACGGACTGGCAGCCGCCGTCGTTGACGACACCGAGCCTGCGGCAGGTCTCCGGGGCGATGCCGACGCAGGTGCACTGCGACGAGCTCGAGGTGCAGATGCTCGTCGGGTTTTCGGCGCAGAACCCGCTGGTCGGGCACTGGGCGTCGCTGGTGCATTGGGTCGTGCTGGTGCGGCTGCACGAGCCGATCGCCAGCAGCTCCGCGCGGGCGTTGACGCAGTCGCCGTCGCAGGCGTTGCCGATGAGATCCCCGTCCTGGTTCTGCTGCGTCGGGTTGGCCGTGCGCACGCAGTTGTCGACGCGGTCGTTGAACCCGTCACCGTCGCGGTCCTGGTTGTTCGCATCGCAGGCGGCGCCCCGGGTCGTCTGGCCGGATCCCGGCGTCTGCAGCGGGTTGTAGACATCGGCGCAGTTGTCGAGGTCGTTGACGACGCCGTCGAAGTCGATATCGTCGAGGTCGCAGGGATCGCCGACCGCGTCGCCGTCGGAGTCCGCCTGCGTGGAATCGGCCTGGGCCGGGCAGTGGTCGCAGGCGTCGCCGAGCCCGTCGAGATCGGTGTCGGTCTGCGTCGGGTTGTAGGCGAAGTCGCAGTTGTCGGGGGCGATCGCCACGTCGTCTCCGTCGAGGTTGTCGAAGTCATTCTGCGCCGCGGTGCCGTTGCGATTGCCGTCGCACAGGGTATCGGCGTAGTAGAAGACGATGTTGGCGTCGCCGGAGGGCGACACGAAGAGCGCCTGCGGCGTGTTCAGCGTCTGGGTCACCGGCACGTTGCCGCTGAACAGGCCCGGCGAGACCTCGGCCAGCGTGAAGCTCTTCAGTGGATGCAGGGCGGTGGCCTTGCCGGTGCTCACCAGCCGGGCGTCGCTGTCGGAGGCGGCGCGGACCACGACCGATCCGGCCCCGGCGACCTTCGGGTCGTTCACGGTCACCGTGAGACCCTCGTCGCACTCGAAGAGCGCGGTGCGGTCGACCATGAGGGCGGCGCACTGCTGTCCCGCCGGCTGGCCCGCCAGTCCGAAGCGGGCGCAGGCCGGCGTGTGCGCCGGCGCGAACTGGCTCTCGTCGAGCGGGTGGCGCTCGTCCCACTCGAAGACGACGTCGTCGATGCCGAAGCCGTAGTCGGCGGTGCCGGCGGCGGTCTCGATGGTGTAGAAGCCGAGGCCGATCTGCCAGCGCACGCCGGTATTGACGTCGAACGGGGTGATCGCCGCGACTTCCGAGGCGCCCGGCCCCTGCATCAGGAACATGTACCCCGCCTCGTAGGTCGTCAGGGTCATGTCGAAGTTGCGCACCGGTCCGGCCACGTTGTTGGTCCAGGGCGTGCCGTCGGAGGCGTTCACGACCGGCGCGGTCGGCAGCGGGTAGGGCAGCAGGTCGGGCAGGGCGGTGGGGATCGGCGAGCTGCTGTTCGGGTTGGAATTCTGCGTGAAGCCCGAAAAGCCGGTCTCGTCGCCATTCGCCGAAGGGTTGCCGCCGACGGTCGAATTGTCCGGGTCGATGCGCGGGCCGAAGGTCCGCTGCAGCACGTCGCCGGCGTTCGCCGGGTCGACGCTGGCGCCGCTCCTGAAGTTCGCGACCTGGTAATCGATGCCGCCGTAGTTCGGATCGAACTCCTGGCACAGCAGGCAGTTGCCGGTGTCGTCTTCGACATTGTTGTCGATATTGAGGTTGCCGCCGGTCGTGGCGTCGCCGGTCTGGTGGTTCATGTTCATGCCGAAGCGCTGGAACTCGACCGTGTACGGCAGCCCGCGGCTGTCGGCCACCTGGCGCACCTTGGCGATGATCGGCGACACCAGGACGTCCATGATGAACTCGGTGCCGTCCGCGGTCGCCGGGTCGGCGGCGATCAGATGGTTGTCGCAGCCGCCGGCGTTCGAGGCGGGCGTTGCGTTGTCGCCGTCGCCGCTGTGCCAGATGCCGGCGCCGTTGTTCTGGAAGCCGCCCTGCCCGTCGGGATCGGCGATCGCCGTCTGGAAGCCGCACAGCCCGGCGCGCTTCCACTCCCAGGCGACGCTCGGAGCGGCCGGCCCCGGCCGGCTGAACGGCTGCCGCAGGCCGAGGAAACCGCCGTTGTTCGCGTCGAAGTCGAAGGGCACCTTGTCGACGCCCGGGGTCGGGCCGCCGGCGGCGTTGAGGATGCCGCGATCGAGGGCGCCGTTCGGCAGGAGGTCCTCCCCGGGGTCGAGAACGAGGTTGTTGTTGAGGTCTTCGCCGAGGGTGTTGGTCACCAGGCCGCCCGCCGTGCCGGCGATGAACATCGTCGAGAAGGCGACGTCCTCGTCCGGCAGCTGGATGCCGGTGAACGGATCGATGATGTCGGGCCTGTCGATCTGCAGATTGCGGTTCAGGTCGCGGATCTCGCGGCCGCCGTCGGGATAGTCGGTGGAGTAGTGGAAGCGCTCGTCGTCCGAATTGAGCGCGTGTCTGAACGTGAAGGTCTGCCGCGGCAGCTGGATGTCGCCGTTCGACGACTGCAGCGTGACGGTCAGGTCGACGAGACGGTTGGCGATGGCGATGGGAGCGAGCGCCGCCGGATCGACGCGCACCGCGAACGACGCCGCGGTGATCTGCCCTCCCGGGATGCGCCCGATGTTCTGCGGCGAGTTCAGCACCCGCACCGCGGCCGCCCCCGGACCGCCGACCGACAGCGTCGCCTGCACGTCGGTGTAGTCGTGATCGAGGTTGCCGTTGCCGAAGGTCACCGAGTAGATCAGGTTTTCGCCCGAGTCGAGGTACTGGTCCTGGTCGCAGCCGCCGAACAGGGCGTCCTGCTGGTTCCAGTTCTCCCCCTCCACCTGGAAACGCCACGCCACCAGGTTCGGCGCGCACGAGATGCGCGCCGACGCCGACGCCTCGCGCGGGGCGTCCGGGTAGCGCAGGCGCACGAGGTAGGGCTCGTCGGCGGTGTTGCCGGCGGTTTCGAGGATGCCGTTGTCAGGCACCGCCGCCGGCTTCGACTCGCGCACCGGCACCGCCGCCGAGAGGTAGGAGTCGGCGGTGGAGGCCGCGAAGCCGATGCCGCGCTCGGTGTCGATCACCGCGCCGTTCTTGTTGACGACCTCGAAAATCGCCGCCGCGGTCACCGCCACGGCGCTCGTCCCGGGGTCGTAAATCGTCGAGCGCACCTCGCTGGCGCAGCCGTACAGGCTGCGATCGAGGGTGGCGCGGCTCGACGGGAAGGCATGCGACGAGCCGTTGAAGGTCTGGCTGCCGCCGCCGAACACCGGCCCGGCGAGCACCAGGCCGTACGGCTGGCCGTCGGCATCGAGGACGCCGTCTCCGTCGGTGTCCTCGCCGTTCTCGAGCCGGCCGCTGCCGTTGGCATCTTCGTTGGCCCCGGTCACAATCGAGATCGCTCCCGCCGACGCGCCGCCGGTGCCGCGCTTGACGCGCACCCGCCAGGTGCCGGTGTACAGGGGCGAGTCGGACGGGTCGCCGTCGCCGTTGGGGTCGGCCGACAGGTGCACCGCCTCGACCGGGTTTCTCCGGTCGCCGACGTCCGTCGCCACGAACGCGCGCGCCTTCGACCACTGCCCGAGTCGGACACCACCCTCCTGGTAGACGTTGCCGTCATACACCAGGTTGTCGCCGGTCGTGGCGAGGTCGTTGTCCGGCCCCGGCGACTCGAGATCGAGATCGAGGTCGTTGATGAGAGCACCGGCGCTGCCGGCGATCGACGGCGGGTCGGGATAGGCCATGGCGATGCGCAGCTGGCCGCGGTCGACGACACGCGACGGGCCCACGAGCCGGGTGCTGTCGGAGCCGACCGCGAAGGTGTGCTCGACCTGCGTCCGCGTCGTGTTGTTGATCGTCGCCTCGCCCGTGCCCAGGTCATCGAAGACGAGCAGGCCGGCCGCCGGGTACTCGACCGTCTGCGGCGCGCCGATCCCCTTGCCGAGCGGCCAGTTCGCCAGCGGCAGCACCGAGGTCAGGACCGGACGGCCGTACCCCTGTTCCATGTTGCCGAGGACGCCGATGTTCTGCCCCGAGACGATGCCGAGATTCACGCCGCGCCCGAACGCCACGTTGCGATCGGTCGGCGTCGGGTACTCGGCCTCGAGCAGCTCCTCGAAATTGGCCGAGGCGGCGATCGCCGCCTTCACGAAAGCCCCGGAGAGGTTCGGCATCCGGTCGGCGGTGACCCGCGACCCGGTCGGGTAGAAGCCCTGCGCGAGGTAGTCGCGCACCAGCGCCGCCACGCCGGCGATCTCGGCCGACGAGTAGGAGGTGCCGTAGTTGGTCTCGTCGAGCACGGCGTCGACCGGCGCCACGTTGTCGTTGTCGCGGCTTTTCCAGGCGGCGACCGACACGGTGTTCGGACCGAAGAAGAACCCGTTGAGGTCGGCGCCGACGCCGACGATCATCGGCGCCATGCGCAGCGAGCCGGCGGTCGCCGGCCCCTTGGCGGAGAAGTTGGCGATGTTCTCCTCGACGTTCGCCGACAGCGCCGACTGCACGTCCTGGAAGTGGCTGCCGACCGCAACGAGATTTTTGGCGGTGGCCGGCGGCGCCACCTGGAGCGGGCTCGGGAAGTTCGGGTCGTTGTCGAGCGCGGTGCCGTCGAAAAGGTCGGGGTACTTGTTGCGCACCTGGCTGTTGAACGACGAGAAGAAGAACTGCACCCGCACCGTGCCGGTGTTGCCCACCGGCGCGAACACCATGTAGTCGCGGTTGTTGACCAGGAAGGTGTCGATGTCGCGGGCCTCGGTGGTATAGGTGCCGTCACCGGTGTTGTTCAGGAGGTTGTCGAAGTTGGGCACGCCGAACGGCAGCACGTGCAGGTGCACCTCGGTGCCGCCGCCGACGATGCCGCTGCACGCCCCGGTGCCGCCGGACCGCGGGCAGATGGCCAGCGCCAGGCGGGTCGCGAGCGACCCCGGCGAGACGTTGCCGCCGCGCTCGATCAGATCGTTCAGGGTGCACTGGGCGGAGGTCGCCGCATCCTGCATCAGGATGCGCGCCCCGCGCGCGACACCGACCGGGTCGAGCCCGTCGACGCGCGGCCGGGTGTTGTAGATGTGCTTCGAGATCCGGAAGCCGAGCGACGACGCGTCCCCGGCGACCACGCCGGCGACGACGTTGCCGTGGGTGCCGCCGCCCGACAGCGGGGCGTCGCAGCCCTCGCCGGTGTCGCCGGCGTTCTGGATGGCGTGCACCTTGCGGTGCGCCGGGCCGATCGGCGCGGCAATGGTCGTCACCTGGGTCGCCGTCTGGGCGAACTGCACCGAGTCGACCGAGATGCCGTTGTCGGTCACCGCGACGATCTGCGGCGGCACCGTGTCGGTGCCGTTGTTGATGCGCCGGCCGTCGAGGTCGGTGTCGAGGCCGCCGCCGTCGACACCGGCGTCGTGATAGGGGCGCTGGAACGGCAGGTTCTCCTTGATGTTCCCGACCATCGCCATGGTCGGAATCTCGGCGTCCATCAGGAGGTGCTCGGGCTCCTCGTTGACGTACTGCGCCCAGTCGAGCTTCGCCAGGGCCGCGACCCGGGAGCGATGCGCGTCGACGATGAGAGCCCGGCCGTCGAGGCTGTACTGCGACGGGGCGCGGCCGGCGATGCGCTCGACATCGGCGCGCGCCGCCGCCATGTCGGCCCCGGCGAAGAAGGTGACCACGAGCCTGAGGGTCTCGTTGCCGGCGCGCGAGCGCTGCAGCATCGGCGTGCGCCCGAGATCCGGGTCGATGCGGAAGATCGGGTCCCACGGCATCGCCGCCTCGACGAAGCCTAGTTCTGCGACTGCGTCGACCGCCCCGGCCGGGATGCGCACCAGCAGACCGCGCTCCAGCAGCCGCCCGTGAACCTTGACCCCCAGCTCCGCGAGCGCCGCCTCGATGCCGTCCGGCGTCCGATCGCGCAGCGCGGCGGCGTCGATCCGCAAGGCGTTGAAGCCGGCGTCGATCTCCCCCCGCTTGCCGTGCCCGAGCGCCCGCCCGCGCGCCCCCGCGGCGAGCGGCGCCTGGCGCCGGAGATCGTCCACCGTCCCGGGGTCGATGAACCCGAGCGGCGTCTCGACGCCCCTGTCGTGCCCCGCCGGCGCGCCCTCCCATACCGGCTGCAGCGCTCCCAGGGGCGACCACCCCGCCGGTCGTTCGAACCCCGGCGGCGGCTGCAGCCCGCGCGCGAACTGCGCCTCGGCCGCGTCGATCACGCCGTCGGTGCCGGAGCGTGGCTGGCGTCCCGCCCAGGCAAGAAGGCCCGGAAGGGCAAGAAGACCGGTCACCGCAAGGAGCGCCGTGGCCATGCCCCGGGCATGGCGGCGCGAAAGGCGAGGATGCATGGATCCCTCCCTCCCCCGTCGTGTGGGAGTGGCGTTGTGCGGACCGCGGAATGGCGGCGGGTGATCGATGGCCCGGAACCCCGAGAGTCTGCCGGCGGCGCCCGCCGGCTCCAAGACCGCCTTGCCGGGCAACCGCACCCGGGGGCGACCTGAGTGATTGGCGTCATTTACGGCGAATCGCGGCGCGAGTCAACCCTTGAGCGCTCATTTGTTTACTCAAATCAGGTGACCGCCGGGTACCGTGCCGCATCGTGGAGAAATGGCACCCCCATGGACGAGCCCCGGCCGGGCGGATCGCGCGGTCGCCGCCGCCCCTCCGCCGTTTGTCGGCGCTTGCCAGCGCGGCGCCGCTGCGCGCATGATCCCGGCGTCACAAGGGGAGGGCTTCACATGGTCCGGCGGCGAGGCTGGATTGTCGGCTGCATCATCCTCGGAGCGGTGTCGCTGCCGCTGGCGCTCCCGGCCCACCTCGCCCTCACCGACATCCGGCGCGGCGAGGACAACCTGGGCGCCGAATGGCGCATGCTCCAGGTCGCGGCGGCGGCGATCGCCGTCTTCCATGTCGCGGCACTGTTGACCTTCACCCGCCTGCTGCGCGCCCTGCGGCGCGGCTGAAAGGCGGGGGTCCGTGACCATCGCGCAGCTCGTGCCGGTCATCCTCAGCCTGCTGGTGCTCGGGGCGCATTTCTTCAGAAACGGCTCCATGCTCCTCGTGCTCGGCACGCTCGCCCTTATCGCCTGCCTGGCAGCACGCCGGCCATGGGTGCCGCGCGTCGCACAGGTGGTTCTCATCCTGGGCAGCATCGAACAGGTACGAACGCTCGTCGTGCTCGCGTCGGAGCGTCAGAGCAGCGGCGTGCCGTACGTCCGCCTCGTGATCATCCTGGGGGCGGTCGCGCTCGTGACCGCCCTCTCGGCCCTTCTCTTCGAGACCGCGCGCCTCAGGCGGCGCTACCGCCGCGCGCCGTCATGAAGGCCTTCGTCCTGTCGTTCCTGTTCCTGACCGGGGTGGCGATGCTGCTCTGGTGGCCGGTCGCCGACCGCTACGTCCAGGGGCCGCGTCTGGTGACACATGCCCTCCTGCCCGTGGTCTTCGCCCTGATCGCCGTCCTGGTCTGGAAGATCCTCCGATCGCTGGCCGTCGCGGTCCTGTGCACCGCCGCAGTCGCCCTCGTGGTGTTCCTGATGCACCGGCATTTCGGCGACACCATCCGTCCCCTGCTGGAGCGGCTGTGCCGGTGACGACGCCGAGCGACGGCCGCCTGCCGGCCTGTCCGCCGAGCCCCAACTGCGTCTGCAGCGACGACCCGCCCGGACCGCGCCACATCGCGCCGCTGCGACTGCGCCCGGGCGGCGGCCGGGGCGCGGCGGAGACCGCCCGCCTGCGCGCCGCCGTCGAGGCGGTGGTGGCGGCGCTGCCGGGGGCGCGGATCGCCTCGGCCGCCGACGGCCGCATCGTGGCGAAGTTCCGCAGCCGCTTCTTCGGGTTCGTCGACGATGTCATCCTCGACATCCGCCCCGAGCGCGGCACGATCGCGGTCCGGGCGGCGGCGCGCACCGGCTTCTGGGATCTCGGGGTGAACCGCCGTCGCATCGAGACGATCAGGGCGCGCCTGCGCGGCCTCGGGATCGTGGAGCCGCCGTGATCGGCGACGAGCCGGTGGTCCTGCCGATCGACGGCGTCCTCGATCTGCACACCTCCCTCGTCCCCGACTACCTGCGCGCCTGCCGCGAGCGGAGCATCCTCGAGGTGCGCATCATCCACGGCAAGGGGCAGGGCGCCCTGCGCCGGATGGTGCACGCCCTGCTCGGACACACTCCCAGGCGCCACTCTGGTGACCCTCCACCCGTCGGGGCCACCCGTCCTATAATTGCCGGCGCACCGACGCACAGGAGAACCGCCCATGAGACGCATGCCTGCCGCCCTTGCCGTCACTCTGCCCGTTGTCGCGCTCCTGGCACTGGCGCTGCTGCCGCCGGCCGCCACGCCGGCCTTCGCCCAGGCGCGCCGGATGACCCTCGATGACCTCGGCGCCCTCGTCAAGGTGGGCGATCCGCAGATCGCCCCCGACGGCAAGGCGATCATCGTCATCGTGTCGCGGCCGAACTACGACGACAACCGGCATGACGCCGAGCTGGTGCTGATCGACGTCGCCACCGGCGGCCAGCGCGTCCTGACCCGCGATCGCCGGCAGCTCGCCTACCCGCGCTGGTCGCCGTCGGGTGACCGGGTGGCGTTCCTCGCCGAGGTGGCGCCGCGGCCGAAGAAGAAGGCCGCCGGCGGCGCCGCGGCGGCCGGCGCGCCCGCCGCGGGTGGCGCGCCTTCCGGGGGCGGCGCGGCCGCCGGCGGCGGCGAGCCGCAGCGGCAGATCTTCGTCCTGCCGATGAACGGCGGCGACGCCCTGCAGATCAGCGACGCGCCCGAGGGTGTGCAGCAGTTCGTCTGGCGGCCGGACGGCGGGGCGATCGCCTTCGTCTCCGGGGACGAGCCGGCCGACCGCGAGGCCCTCAAGAAGGGCGAGGACGCGTTCGAGGTCGGCAACAACGACTACCTTGCGACCCGCGCCCCGCGCCCGTCGCACATCTGGCTCCTGCCGTCGGAGGGCGGCGAGGCCAGGCGTCTGACCTCCGGCGCGTGGAGCCTGCCGGTCACCGAGCCGCCCGGCTCGCCGTCGTCACCGCTCTCATGGTCGGCTGACGGCCGCGCCATCGCCTTCGCGCGCCAGGAGCGTCCGCACTTCGGCGACGCCGATCGGTCGTCGATCCAAATCCTCGACATCGAGAGCGGCGCCATCCGTCCGCTCACCGGTCGCGCCGCGCTCGAGAGCATGCCGACCTTCAGCCCGGACGGCTCGAACGTCGCCTTCTGGTACCCGCGTGACGGCGATCCGAACCAGGTGAACGAGATCAACGTCGTGCCGGCCGCCGGCGGCGAGCCGCGCCCCGTCACCAGGGCGATCGACCGCTGCCTGTACCAGTCGCGCTGGATGCCTGATGGGCGCTCGATTCTGACCGGCGGCAACGACGGCACGCGGGTGTCGATGTGGCTGCAGCCGCTCGACGGGCCGGCGCGCCGCCTGGCGCTCGGGCGGGTGAACCCGGCGTGGTCGTTCTGGATCGATGTCGCCGTCGGGCGCAACGGCGCCATCGCCTTCCCCGGCAGCGAGCCGCAGCGCCCGACGGAGCTGTACTACATGGCCTCGGCCGACGCCCCGCCGAAGCGCCTGACCTCGTTCAACGACCCGGTGGCGGCGCTCGACCTGGGGAAGGTCGAGCGCATCGAATGGCAGGGCCCCGACGGCTTCGCCGAGGACGGCGTTCTCATCTACCCGCCCGGGTTCGACCCGGCGCGCAAGTACCCCCTGGTGCTCGTGGTCCACGGCGGGCCGCAGGCGGCCTCGACCGAGAGCTTCTCGACGATGGGGCAGATCTTCGCCGCCCGCGGCTGGGTCGTCTTCCAGCCGAACTACCGCGGCAGCGACAACATCGGCAACGCCTACCAGAAGGCGATCGCCGGCGACGCCGGCGAGGGCCCCGGGAAGGACGTGATGGCCGGGATCGAGGCGGTCAAGGCGAAGGGCTTCGTCGACCCGGCCCGCATCGGCGTCTCGGGCTGGTCGTACGGTGGCTACATGACGTCCTGGCTCATCGGCCACTACGACATCTGGAAGGCGGCCGTGAGCGGCGCCTCGGTCACCGACCTCATCGATCAGTACGACCTGGCCGACTTCAACGTGCAGGAGCGCTACATCTTCGGCGGCCGCTCGCCCTACGTCGGCGACGCCGGCGCCCTGTACCGCGCCCAGTCGCCGGTCACCCACCTCGGCAAGGCGAAAACGCCGACCCTCGTCCTGTCGACCACCGGGGACATCCGCGTTCCCGTGACTCAGTCGTACCGCCTGTACCACGCCCTCAAGGACAATGGCGTCGAGACGAAGTTCGTCGCCTTCCCGGTGGGCGGCCACTTCCCCTCCGACCCGGTGCGCACCCGGTCGGTGTACCGCCACTGGATGGACTGGCTCTCCGACCGTCTCGGCACCGGCGACGCTCCGGTGACGCTGCCCGACGGCCTGCAACCGGCCGCCGGGACCGCCGGGGCCGCCGCGCCCGCGGCGACCGCCCCGCCGGCGGCGCCGGCCGCCCCTGCCGCGCCGGCCGCCCCCGCCGCCCCCTCGGCGCCCGGCGGCGGGCGTTGAGGGAGCCCGGTGCCCGCCCTGACGACCCGCTCCCGCGTGCGCGCCGCCGCCGTCGCCCGGCGATCGGCGCGGCGCCTGTTCGTCCTGCGCCGCTCGTCGCTGCACGGCCGCGGCGCCTTCGCGCTCGTGCCGATCCCGAAGGGCACGCGCGTCATCGAGTACCTGGGCGAGCGCATCAGCCACGCCGAGGCCGACGCCCGCTACGACGACGACGCGATGACGAACCACCACACCTTCCTGATGATCGTCAACCGCAAGTGGGTGATCGACGCGGCGTTCGGCGGCAACGAGGCGCGATTCATCAACCACTCCTGCGAGCCGAACTGCGAGATCGTCATCGACCGCGGGCGGGCGTTCATCGACGCCATCCGCCACATCTATCCGGGCGAGGAGATCACCTACGACTACGCCTACGAGCGCGAGGACGGCGACGATGAGCACGCCCTTACGCGCTACCCGTGCCGCTGCGGCGCGCCGGGCTGCCGCCGCACGATCCTCGCGCCCCTGGACTGAGGCCGGCGCGGTCGTCCGGTGCGGCGCGACGGCGGCGGCCGCGGGCGCAGGGCCGCGGTTGCGGCCGGCGAGGGCGGGTGATGCGCCGCTGCTGCTGCGCTTCATGCGGGCGCTGTACGCCCACGATGGCCTGACCTTCCGGCCGCGGGCGGCGCGCGCGGCCCTCAGCGGGCTCATGCGCACCCCGCACTTCGGCCGCGTCTACGTCGTCGAGTGCGGCGGCCGGCCCGCCGGCTACGCCGTCCTGACCCTGTCGTGGAGCCTGGAGTACCGGGGCGCCGACGCCTTCATCGACGAGCTCTACCTCGATCCGTCCTTCCGCGGCCGCGGTCTCGGGCGTCTGGCGATCGAGTTCCTGGTGGCGCGCTGCCGCGCCTCCGGCCTGCGGGCGCTGCATCTGGAGGTCGAGCGGCCGAACACGCGGGCGCAGGCGATCTACCGCAAGGCCGGGTTCGTGGACCACGACCGCTACATGATGACGCGTGCGATCACGGCACCGGGATCTGCGGCGGGACGTACGGCAGCGTCCAGGCGAACAACCAGCAGAGCAGCAGCACGATCGGCAGGTGGAAGAGGAGCTGCAGGATCGAGTATCCCGCGAGGTCGCGGGCCCGGACGTTGAGGATGCCCATCAGCGGCAGCATCCAGAACGGGTTCAAGAGGTTCGGCAAAGCCTCGGCGGCGTTGTAGATCTGCACCGTCCAGCCGAGGTGCACTTTCCAGGCGCTCGCCGCCGCCATCACGTAGGGCGCCTCGATGATCCACTTGCCGCCGCCCGACGGCACGAACAGCCCGAGCACCGCCGAGTAGATTGCCACCACGACCGGGAAGGTGCCCCTCGTGGTGAGCGTTACGAACAGGTCCGCGAGGGTCGCCGCGATGGCGGTCTTCGAGATCAGCCCGAAGACGCCGGCGTAGAACGGGAACTGGATCAGCACGCCGGCGGTCGCCGGCACCGATCGCCCGACCGCCTGCAGGAACGAACGCGGCCGGCCATGCAGGAGGAGCCCGAGGGCGAGGAACGCCATGTTGAAGTTGTTCAGGTCGACCGCCGCCGTGAACCCCTTCTCACTCACCTGGAAGCCCAGGTAGAGCGCCATCAGGAGCGCCACGGCCACGGCGGGGAGCGGGTTCATGTCGAGGCGCTCGCCCGGGGTGCGCGCTACGGACTTTTCGATGACCAGCGGCTCGAAGCGGATCCCCATCTCGGAAGCGGTGCGCGCCTGATCGGGGTGCGGGCAGGAGAGCCAGGCGACGGCGACCGACACGGCGACCAGCACGGCGGCGAGCGCCAGGCTCTGCCAGAGGAAGATGGTCTGCGACAGCGGGATGACACCGGTGACAGGCAGCAGCGCCGCCGGGATCGCCGCAGGGCTCGCCTGCAGCAGCGCCGCCGACGATGACAACCCGAGGGCCCAGACGCTGCCGAGACCGAGGTAGGCGGCCGCCCCCATCGCCCGATAGTCGACCCGCTCGATCCGCCGGCTCACCTCGCGCACGAGCAGGCCGGTGAAGATGAGCGACAACCCCCACGACAGCAGCGACGCCAGCATCGCGAACAGGGCGACGAAGGCGACCGCACCGCGCGGCGTCTTCGGGATCGCCGCCAGCCGCGCGATCAGGCGCGCCACCGGCGGGGCGCTGGCGACGACGAAGCCGCCGATGATGACCAGCGCCATCTGCATCGTGAATGGCACGAGGCTCCAGAACGATCCGCCGAACTCGGTCACCAGCCTGACCGGCGTCTCGCCGAGGAACAGGCCGAGGGCGAAGACGCACAGCACGGCGGCCAGGGCGAAGACGAAGGCGTCGGGGAAGAAGCGCTCGCAGGCGTCGGCGATCGCCATGCCGGCCCGCGCCAGCGGGCCGGAGCGCGGCGCGCTCACGGGCCCGTCCGGCGGCCATGCTCCGACGAGGCCGCGAGCGTCCCGACGTAGCGCCACGCCGATAGCCCGACGTCACCGATGAACTCCTGGCCGGCGCGGCGGTCGCGCAGGTAGGTGGTCAGGACGGCGACGACAAACGGCCGGCCGGGGATCTCGACGATCGCCACGCTCGCCTCGACCCCCTCGAGCTGGCCCTCCTTCTCGGCGACCACGACCTCATCCGGGAGGGCGCGGTCGATCGGCGCGCCGTCGTTGGCCGCAAGGATCGCCAGAGCGCGGCGGGTGCCGCCGGCGTCGAGCAGCTCCCCCAGGCGCAGGCGCGCCATGAGATCGGCGATCTCGCGCGGTGTCGTGAGGTTCTCGCGGCCGGCGCGCGCCGCCTCGAGGTCGAGCATGCGGCGCTGCAACCGGGTGTCGCGCAGGCCCCAGCCGGCAAGACGCGCGCCGACGCGGTCGATGCCGACGAGGTCGATCAGCACGTTGGTGGCGAAGTTGTCGGAATCGTCCATCATCAGGACGGCGAGGGCGTCGGGGCTCAAGGGCGGATAGGGCGTCCGCCACGTCTGCATGATGCCGCCCCCCTCGACGCGCTGCGCCGGGTCGACGGCGATGGGGCGATCGAGAGGGATGGTCCCCTCCTGCCCGCGGCGCAGGAGCTCGAGGAGCACGGCGATCTTGATCGTCGACGCCGCCGGAAAGACCATGCCGGCGTTCGATTCGATGGTCTCGCCGGTCGTCAGGTCGCGGATGTGCCATCCCGCGATGCCGTCGAGACGCCCGGCGATGTCGGCGAGATCGCGCTCGAGCCGCGTCCGCAGAGCGGCATGCCGCGGGTCGGCCGGCCCCGGCGCGGCAGCGGGCGCCGCGGTCGATGCGGGTGGTGCGGCCGCCGTGCCGGTCGTCGCGCGTGCCGCCATGGCCGCGAGCGCCACCGCGACGGCGGCGGCCAGCACCCGCGCCGCGCTCACCATGTGCCCTCCACACCCAGGCCCGGACCGGCAGGCAGCACGAGACGCCCCGCTCTCACGGTGACGCCGCGGAACGGGTCGTTGGCGATCAGGAGGTTCCCGTCGAGGTCGGCCCAGTCGGCCAGCGGCGCCAGATGGGCTGCGGCGGTGATGCCGATCGATGTCTCGATCATGCAGCCGAGCATCACCTTGAGTCCGAGGGCGCGCGCCTTGTCGACCATCCGCCGCGCCATCCGCAGGCCGCCCGCCTTCTGCAGCTTGATGTTGATCCCGTCGCAGGCGCCGGCGAGCGGCGCGATGTCGGCCTCGGTCAGCACCGCCTCGTCGGCGATGATCGGCAACGACACGTGGTCGCGGATGTAGCGGGCGGAGTCGAGGTCGGCCGCGGCCATCGGCTGCTCGACGAGGACGACCCCCATCCCCTCCATCCAGCGGATCATCGCGACCGCCTGGGCGCGGTCCTTCCATCCCTCGTTGGCGTCGACGTACAGCGGCTTGTCGGTGACCGCGCGGATCCCCTCGAGGATGGCGCGATCGTCGTCGCGCCCGACCTTGATCTTGAGGATCGGGTAGTCGGCGGCCTCGCGGACCTTCTGCTGCATCGCCGGGATCGTGTCGATGCCGATCGAGAACGAGGTGAGCGGCAGGCGCGTCTCGTCGGCCCCGAGCATGCGCCACAAAGGCTGCCCTGTGCGCCGCCCCGCCAGGTCGTGGAGGGCGATGTCGACCGCCGCCCTGGCGGCGTGCGCCGCCGGCAGGGTGGCATGCATGCGGTCGATGATCGCCGCGAAGCGACCGGGGTCGTCGCCCAGAAGCGGCGCGATGCGGTCGAGCGCCGCCATGACGGTCTGCCAGTCCTCCTGGTAGCGGACATTCGGCGCCGCCTCCCCGAGGCCGGCAGTGCCGCCGCCGGTGATGCGGACCAGGACGTTGTTCTTGACCGCGCTCGAATTGCGCGCGATGGTCCAGGTGTGCCGCAGCGCCAGCTCGACCCTGCGGCGCTCCATGACGGGCGCCGCCGGCGGGGCCCCGCCGGCCTTTCCCGGCCCACCGCCCGCCCCGCGAGGGGCGCCGGTGGCCGCGAATCCGGGCGGCGCGCAACCGGCCGCCCCGCCCGCGGCGAACGCCGCGACCGCCAGGGCGCGCCCCGACCAGGCCAGGAACTCCTTCCGCGTCAGGCCGTCATCCATGGTTGTTCCCGCCCCCTGCCGGCCGGGCCCCGGCGTAGCGCGGCGATTGTCACGGAACCGCCGCTTCGAGCGCAAGCGGCGTCCCGTCCGTGCGTCGTCTTCCCGACCCCCACCCGGGTCAAAAACCCTTTGACAGCAAGGCTTTTCGCGGCATATCCTTGAGGGCTGCAATCCACCCAGGAATGAGTTTGACATTCTCGCGCGGGGCACCGCCCCGGGAGGCCCTTTGATGCGTTGTCACCGAACCACACTGGCCGGGCTCGCGCTCGTTCTGGCCATTGGCGCGCCGGCCACGCTGCGCGCCGCGTCGATCACCACCTATTCGTCCAAAGCCTCGTTCGTCGCCGCCGTCGGCCCGGTCTACATGCAGGAGACGTTTGACGGCTTTGCCACCGGCACGGCGCTGACGACGCAGGTGACCGGTCTCGTCCTGTCGTCGCCCAACAGCGGCCTGGCGGGGGCGCTGCCGGTGCAGGCGTTCGCTTCGTCGGGCTCGGTGAGCAACCCGAACCTGCTGGCGGGCGGCTACGCCCCCGGGACCCCGAACGTGGCCCAGGTGATCGTCGTCGATTTCCTGCCGTACGTGACCGCCTTCGGCGGCTACGTCTCGCCCCTGACCCCCAATTCGGTCACGGTGGCGTTGACGGTGGACTTCCGCGATCAGACCTCGCAGACCCTGACGGTCAGCACGGGCAACGGCAATCACCCGGAGTTCCTCGGCCTGAAGTCGGACACCGGCATCCAACGTGTGACCTACACCGCGACCAAACCGAACACCGGACAGCAGGGGTTCCGGAACTTCGGCACCGACGACTTCGTCTGGGTCGCGGCCGACGTCAAGCCGCCGATCTGCACGGCGGCCAAGTCGGTCATCGAAGGCGTCCTCGGATTCGACGGCACCTCGACCGACGATGCCCCGTTCGATACGGGTGTCCTGAGCGTCGCCCTGGTCGACGCCACCAACGTGCATCTCGCCTGCGACGCGCCCTTCCCGGCTGGCTGCGGCGCGGCGGCCTCGCCGGTCGCGGCCGCGACCTGGCGGGTCGAGCCGTCGCTGCCGGGGGTTGACGGCCGCGGCACCGTGGTCACCACCGACGTCTCGGGCAACGCCTGCGCCTTCGACGTCACCTTCACGGCCTTCCCGGGAGGCGCCGCCGAGGATCTGGTGGTCTGCCGCGACACAGGTGTCGTGCTCTCTGTCAGCAACCCGCTCGCGGCCGACCCCGGCCAGGTCATCTGCAGCTCGACGCCGCCGGGACCGGCCGATCCCTTCTACCCGGCCGGCTACGAGCCGAGCCCGGCGACCGACCCGTACCCGTGCACGGTGTTCACCATCAGGAGCCCGATTCACGGCTACACCGTGATGACGTTCAAGAAGGACGGCGACTTCGAGCCGCGGATGCGGATCCTCTTCTCGCCCTTCGAGGGGGTGTCCTTCCCGCCGTTCACGGACGTGACGCTTTCGGTCGACCAGGTCACGACGATCGTCCCCGACCCGACCCGAAGCCGGGGAGGCGGCACATGGTCGCACGTGAAGGTCGCCTGCGCCATCCAGGCCGAGCTGTGCAACGGCGTCGACGACGACGGCGACGACCTCATTGACGAGGGCTTCCCGGTGGCCGGTCCGGCGATCGACTGCGACGGCGACGGCTACCCCCAGTGCGCCACCGCCTCGACCACCGCCACCGATTGCAGCGGCGCGACCGTGCCGCTGATCCCGGGAGCACCCGCCGACTGCAACGACCAGATCGCCGGCATCAACTCCGGCGCGATCGAGACCTGCAACGGCCTCGACGACGACTGCGACGGAGTCGCCGACGACGGCAGCCCCGAGGGCGGCCAAGCCTGCGACATTCCCGGTCTGCTCGGCGCCTGCGGCGCGGGGGTCACCAGTTGCGCCACCGGTCCGCTGGTCTGCCAGCAGATCAACTTCCCGGCCGACGAGACCTGCGACGGGATCGACAACGACTGCGACGGCGAGGTCGACGAGGGGAACCCGCCGGGCGGCGAGCCCTGCACTCTGCCCGAGCTTGCGGGCGTGTGCGCGGCGGGCGCCTACTCGTGCGCCACCGGCTCGCGCGTCTGTACCCAGACCGTGTTTCCGTCGGACGAGTCGTGCAACGAGCTCGACGACAACTGCGATGGGGCGGTCGACGAGGACCTCGCCCCGCTTTCCTGCGGCGTCGGCGTCTGCGCCGTTACCGTGCCGTCGTGCATCGAGGGCGTGCCGCAGGCGTGCGTCCCGGGGGCCGCGTCGGCCGAGACCTGCAACGGCCTCGACGACGATTGCGACGGCACCACCGACGAGGACCTCGGCCGGATGTCGTGCGGCGTCGGCGCCTGCGCCGCCACCGTCGACAACTGCGTCGAGGGCGTGCCGCAGAGCTGCACGCCGGGGACGCCCTCGGCCGAGGTCTGCAACGCTGTCGACGACGACTGCGACGGCCTCCGCGATGAGGGCTACGCCTTCGGCGGCTACCTCCCGCCGGTGCAATCCGACGGCAGCGGCATCTACCAGCACGGCCGGACGATCCCGTTCAAGTTCCGCCTGACGACCTGCTCGGGCGTCCTGGTCACGAACGCCGTCGCGATCATCGAGGTGATCCCGTATGCCGATCAGATCGTCGGCACGGTGGCCACCGACCTGGGCAACACCAAGCCGAGCGTCGGCAACCTGTACCAGTACGACGCCAAGGGGAAGCAGTACATGTTCAACCTCGGGACGAGGAACCTGGTCCAGGGACGCAGCTACACCGTCAGGACGCGAATCAGCGACGGCTCGGTGCACGACGTCGTGATCTCGCTGAGGTAGCCACAGCGCCGCCGCGCCGGCGCCGTGGCGCCGGCGCCGTGGCGCCGGCGGGCGGGGGCGGCCTACAATGCGCCCGCGATGAAGTGCCCCGCGTGCGGACGCGACAACCTCCCGGGCGCCTCCCGTTGCTCCGGCTGCGCCCGGACCCTGCCGGCGCCCGCCGGCTTGCCGGCGGCCCCCGCGTTGCCCGTGTCGTCTCCCCGGCCGCTGGGCGACGCGGGTGCGACCGGCGTCCTCGGCCCCCACGGCGCCGGCCACGTCATCGTCGGTGGCGGCCCCGTCGCGCCGCAACCGGCCCTCGTCGCCGGCACGCCGCTCGGCACCCGCTATCTCATCGAGGCCGTTCTCGGGGAGGGCGGCATGGGCATGGTCTACCGCGCCCGCGACCTCGAGCTCGACCGCACCGTGGCGCTCAAGGTCATCAGGCCGGAGCTGGCGACACGCCCCGAGATCCTCGATCGCTTCAAGCGCGAGATCCTCCTGGCGAGCCAGGTCACCCACAAGAACGTCGTGCGCATCTTCGACCTCGGCGAGGTCGGCGATCTGCGCTTCATCTCGATGTCGTTCATCGAGGGGGAGAGCCTCAGGGCGCTGCTCGACCGGGAGGGACCGCTCGCGGCCGAGCGCGGCGTGCCGCTCGTGCGCACCATCGCCCTGGCGCTGCAGGCGGCGCACGACGCCGGCATCGTGCACCGCGACCTCAAGCCGCACAACATCCTGATCGACCGCGACGGCCAGCCGTACATCGGCGATTTCGGCATCTCGCGCTCGATGGACAGCGACGGCACGATGACCGAGACCGGCGCGATCCTCGGCACCGTCGACTACATGTCCCCCGAGCAGGCGCGCGGCGACGTTCCCGACCACCGCAGCGACATTTACTCGCTCGGCACGATGATGTTCGAGATGTTCACCGGCACGCTGCCGTTCCGCGCCTCCAATCCGCTGTCGGTGATGGTCAGGCGGGTGCACGAGGACGCCCCATCGGCGTCGCAGGCGCGGCCCGGGATGCCGCCGTGGCTGTCGGCCGTCATCCTGCGCGCCATGCAGCGCGACCCGACGGAGCGCTACCAGACGGTCGCCGAGCTCGTCCGCGATCTCGACCGCCAGCGCGCGTCGCGCGCCCGCCGGCGGCGGCTCGGCAGGCGGGTGGTCATCGCGGCCGTCGTGCTGGCGGCGGCCGGCGCCGCCGTGCCGCTCGGCATGCGCCTCATCGCCTCGCGGCCGCAGGCGGTCCCGGCGGTGAAGACGTCGCTCGCGGTCCTCCCCTTCCGCAACGAGACCGGCGATGCGAAGTTCGACTGGGTCCGCTCCGGCGTCACCAGCGTGGTGCGGACCGGCCTGATCCAGGCGAAGGCGCTGCGGCTCGCGGGTGACGATCGCGTCGAGGAGATCCTGGATCTCCTGAAGCCGGCCGCGGGTGAGGAATTGCGTCCGGTGAACGCGCAGCGCGTCGGCAGACTGGCCGGTGTCGACAATGTCCTGGCCGGCAGCCTGGTGCGAATCGGCGACCAGTTCCGTCTCGACGCCCGGATCCTGCGGATCGGCGAGAGCGGCATCACCGGCGCCACGCCGGTGGTGGTCGACGGAAAAAGCGAGGCGGCCATCGTCACGATGATGGACGACCTGACGCGTCGGGTGCGCGACGAGCTCGGGGTCGGCCGCGCCTGGGGCGAGAAGGAGATCGGCGCCGCGCAGCTCTCGACGGCCTCGGTCACCGCGCTGTCGGCGTACGGCGAGGGACTGGCGCTGCAGCGGGCCGGGAACGATATCGAGGCGGTGAAGCTGCTCGAGGCGGCGGTGGCTGGCGACCCGCGCTTCGCGATGGCCCGGGCGGCCCTGGCCGACTCCTACGACGCCCTCGGCTACGCCGACAAGGCGAAGGCGGCGGCCGAGGAGGCCATGGCCAGCTCCCGCGACGCCTCCCCTTGGGAGGCGGCCAGGATCCGCGCGACGCGGGCGCGCCTGTCCGGCGATCTCGACGAGGCGGAGAAGGCGCTCGCGACCATCGTCGACGCCGCCCCCAACGACCCGGCGTCGCTGCTCGATCTCGGCCTGGTGCAGGAGGAGCGCGGTAACCTCCCGGCGGCGCTCGAGAGCCTCGAGCGCGCCGTCGCGCTCGACCCACGACATGCCGGCGCCCACTACGCTTTCGGCCGGGTGCAGTACAGGGCGGGGCGCCCGGCCGACGCCATCGCCGCCTTCAACACGGCCCTGGCGCTGCACAGCGAGTCCGGCAACGACGAGGGGCGGGCGACGATCCTGAACGGACTGGGGAACGTCCACCAGGGCCTGAACCAGTTCGACGCGGCGGAGCGCTATTTCAACGACTCTCTCGAGATCCGCCGCCGGATCGGGGACACGCGCGGCGTCGCCGTCTGCCTGAACAACCTGTCTCTCGTGAACCGGGTGCGCGGGCGATACGACGAGGCGATTCGCTTCGCCCTCGAGGCGCGCTCCGTGAGCACCGCGATGGGAGATCAGGTGCGCATCGCCGAGAGCTGGACGAACCTCGGGAGGACGTATCAGGATGCCGGCCGGCCGGAGGAGGCGCTGGCCGCCTACCAGGAGAGTCTGAAGGTGTCGCGCGAGGCCGGCAGCGAGGCGGGGCTGGGCCAGAGCCTCAGGAACCTCGGCTACGTCAACGCCGTCCTCGGCAGGTACGTCGAGGCGTTTTTCTTCATGAAAGAGGCCCTGGCCAAGGCCCGGTCGACAGGGGAGAAGGGACTGCTCATGGATTCCCTCGGCGACATCGCCGTCGTCGAGCAGCTCCAGGGCCGCTACGAGGAGGCGCTCCCCTACTACGTCGAGGCCCTCGACGTGGCACGCGCCCTGGAAGACAAGGCCACGGTCGCGCTGTGGCAGGTCAACATGGCGCAGATCCACGAGGACCAGGGCGATTACGGCGCCGCCCTCGGCCTGTTCGCCGAGGCCGAGGCGACCCTGCGTGCAATCGGAGAGTCGAAGCTCGGCGACTGCCTGACGTTCCTGGGCGGCGCCCGGCGGCGGGTCGGCGATCTCGCCGGCGCCAGTGCGGCGCTGGAGGAGGCGATCCGCCTGTCCCGCGGGACGCGCAGCGATGCCACCCTGGCGGAGGCCCTGGTCTACGAGGGAGAGCGACTGGCGGCGTTGCGCCAGGCCGACAGGGCCGCCGCCGTCCTGCGGGAGGCCACGCAGATCGCCCGGCGAGTCGGCGACTTCCGGCTCATCAGGATGGCGCGCCTCGCCACGGGCCGCCTGGCCAATTCGGGCCGGGACCTCGAAGCGGTGCTCGCCGATGCGGAAAAGGCCGGGCTCGCGCCCCTGGTCGCCCCCACCGTTCTCGCCCTCGCCCGCATCGACCTCGCCGCCGGGCGTGCCGCGGCGGCGCGGGAGCGGGCGGCGAAGGCGGCCGCCGCGGCGGCCCGGCTCGGGCAGCGCGACTACGCCTTCCAAGCGGCGCACGTCGAGGCGAGCGCCCTGGCCCGGCAGGGTCAGGGCGCGGCGGCGGTCGAAGCGCACAGGAAGGCGCTCGCACTATTCGAGGAGATGCGCGCCGGCCTGAAGGACTCCGACCTCAGAGCCTTCCTGGGCCGCGCCGAAACCGCGGCCTGGGCGAAGGAGGCCGCCGCAGCTTTCGCCACCGCCGGCGCGCCCGAAGCGGAGCGCCTGGCGATGGCCCTGCGGCCCTGATCGGCCGGGTCAGCCAGCGTTCGACCTCGGCCGCCAGTTCCCGGACCATTGCCGGGTTGTCCGCCGCCCGATCGCCGGTCTCGCCGGGGTCCGCCCGGACGTCGAAGAGCGCGTGCCGGCCGTCGGAGCCCCAGAGCAGCGTCCAGCCGCCCCGGCTGAACGACACCTGGGTGCGGTCGAAGCGGGCGAGGTCGGCGCCCGGGAACTTCTCCTTCATCGTCTGCAGGAACTCGACCGGGGGGCCGGCGACCTCCCCTGTCATCGGCCCGCCCGCCGGCCGCCCGGCGCCGCGCAGCCCCGCCCCCGGCAGCCGCACCGCCTCGACGGCGGCGCCGGGCGGCAACGGCACCCCGGCCAGGCCGAGGATCGTCGGGAAGAGATCGTGCGTCTGGACGGGCACGGCGATCCGCGCGCCGGCGGCGACCCTCGGAGGGTAGCGCAGCAGGAGCGGGACCCGCAGCAGCGTGGCGTGCACGCTCATCTTGTGGTCGAGCAGGCCATGCTCGCCGAGGTTCTCGCCGTGATCCGCGACGATGGCGAGCACGGTGCGGTCGAGGATCCCCGCGCCGCGCAGCAGGTCGACGACCTCGCCGACGCGACGGTCGACGTAGGCGATCTCGCCGTCGTAGAGGTCGCCGAGGATGCCGAGATCCTCCGTTGTCAGCGTCGAGAGGCCGAGGATGAAGCGCATCTCGTCGGGATGGCCGAGACGCGCCAGGCGGGCGACGCGCTCGGGGTCGGCCCCCGGGCGCAGGTGGCGGGCGCGTTCCGGCCCCGGCGGCCGGTATGGCAGGTGCGCCTCGAAGTAGTTGACGAACAGGAAGAAGGGCTGACGGCGCGCCAGCGGGTCGTCACGCCACCAGTCGAGGAAGCGGGTGACGCGCTCGTTGTTCAGGGTCGCGCCGGTGTCGGGGTCGCCGTCACGCACGTCGCGCCAGGTCTCGCCCCAGGTATCGAACCCCTGCTGGAAGTTGTAGGTCTTGCCGAGCCACGGGTTCGCCGTGTAGCCGGCGGTCCGGTAGCCCGCGTCGCGCAGGATTTCGGCGAGCGTGACCTCGTCGTCGGGGAGACGGAGACCACCGCAGTCGGTCCGGTGCGCCGAAGGGTAGCGCCCGGTGAACAGGCTGGCATGCGCCGGCACGGTCCACGGCGCCGGCGACCACGCCCCGGTGTAGACGGTCGCATCGCGCGCCAGCGCCGCGAGCCGCGGCGCCACGTCGCGCCCGCCGTCGCTCCACGCGAAGCGATCGGCGCGCGCGGTGTCGAGCACGATCAACACGACGTTGGGACGCCGTGTCCCGTCGCACGCCGCGGTTGGAAGGGCGAGGCCGGCGGCGAGCGCGAGACCGGCGACCCGGGCGAGCGCCGCGGGTCGCGAGGATGCGGCGGGTCGCGCGGACGCCGCGGACGGCGGCCGCATGCCTTGACAGGCGGCGCGGCGGCCCCGAGAATGGAGTCTCACGATAGGGCCTCTGGTTTCATTAGGAGAAACTCATGTCCCGCTGGCCGCTGCCGCCCGAGTACCCCGGCGAGTATCCGCTGATCCGCACCGCGCTCCCCGGCCCGAACGCCCGCGCCACGATCGAGCGCGACCGCCGGACGGTGTCCCAGAACCTGAGCAAGGACGTGCCCCTGGTCGTGGCGCGCGGCCAGGGAATGGTGATCGAGGACGTCGACGGCAACCGTTTCCTCGATTTCGCCGCCGGCATCTCGACGGTCTCCACCGGCCACTGCCACCCCGATGTGGTCGCCGCGGTGCGCGCCCAGTCCGAGAAGCTCCTGCACATCTGCTACACCGACTTCTTCTACGACGTCTATGTCGACCTCTGCGAGGAGCTCGCCGCCATCGCGCCGATCTCCGGGCCGAAGCGCGTCTTCCTGACCAACTCGGGGGCCGAGGCGGTCGAGACCGCGATCAAGCTGGCGCGCGTGCGGACAGGCCGCCAGAAGGTCATCGGCTTTTTCGGCGCCTTCCACGGCCGCACCTACGGCGCCATGACGCTCACCGCCAGCAAGCCGGTGCAGAAGCGCGGCTACGCGCCGTTCGTCCCCGAGGTGCACCACGCTCATTACGCCTATTGCTATCGCTGTCCGGTGAACCGCAAGCCCGAGTCGTGCGATGTCGAGTGCCTCGAGCTGCTCACCGAATCGTACTTCCACCACACCATCGACCCCGGAGAGGTGGCGGCGATCATCGTCGAACCGGTGCAGGGTGAGGGCGGCTTCATCCCGCCGCACCCGCAGTTCCTGTCGCGCCTCGCGACGATCTGCCGCGACAACGGCATCTTGATGATCGCCGACGAGGTGCAGAGCGGCATGGGCCGGACCGGGAAGATGTTCGCGCTCGAGCACTACGGCCTCGACCCCGACATGATCGTCCTCGCCAAGGGTATCGCGTCGGGCATGCCGATCTCGGCGGTCATCGCGCGCGACGACGTCATGAAGTGGAACGACGGCGGGCACGGCTCTACATTTGGGGGCAACCCGGTGTCGTGCGCCGCCGCGCTGGCGACCCTCAAGCTGCTGCGCGGCGGCCTGATGGAAAACGCCGGGCGGGTCGGCGCGCGCCTGATCGAGAAGCTGCGCGGCCTGCAGAAGACGCACCCGCTCATCGGCGACGTGCGCGGCATCGGCCTGATGGTCGGCATCGAGGTGGTGCGCGATCGCGCCACGCGGGAGGCGGCTCCGAAGGAGCGCCACGAGATCATCGTCAAGGCGTTCGAGCGCGGCCTCCTGATGCTGCCCTGCGGTTCCTCGACCATCCGCCTGTCGCCGCCGCTCATCGCGTCGGACGCGGACGTCGACAAGGCGGTGGGCATACTCGATGCGACCTTTGCCGGGGTCGAGCGCGCGGCGCTCGCGGAGACCCGCGCGCGCTCGTAGACCAACCCCGGCGCACGGTCCGGGACGCCGCGCATGTCTAGGACGCCGCGGCGGCCGCGGGCCCCTCGGCGTACATTCCCTCGATGAGCGCCCGGTGGCGCTCCTCGATGACCCGCCGCCGCGGCTTGAGCGTCGGCGTGATCTCACCGGCCTCGAGGGTGAACTCCCGATCGAGGATGCGGAAGCGACGGATGCGCTCGTAGCGCGCCAGGCGCTCGTTGATCGCGGCGATGCGCCGCTCGAACAGGTCGAGCACCCGCGGGTGGCGGACGAGCGCCGCGATCTCGGTCTCGGCGATCCCCTTGATCACCGCGTAGCTCCGTATCTGGTCGAAGTTCGGGACGATGAGGGCGCTCAGGAAGTGCCGGCGGTCGCCGATCACCACCGCCTGGCCGATGAACCGGTCGGCGCGCAGCAGGCTCTCGATCGGCTGCGGCGCGATCATCTTGCCGCCGGAGGTCTTGAGCACCTCCTTCTTGCGGTCGGTGATGACCAGGCAGCCGTGCCCGTCGAAGCGGCCGATGTCGCCGGTCAGGAGCCAGCCGTCGACGATCGACCCGCGGGTCGCCTCGTCGTTGTTGTAATAGCCGCGCATCACCGACGGACCGCGCACCTGGATTTCTCCATCCTCCGCGAGCCGCACCTCGAGACCGTCGATGGGCCGTCCGACCGAGCCGATGCACAGGCTCGCGGGGGTGTTGAGGGTGATCACCGGCGAGCACTCCGTCAGGCCGTACCCCTCGTAAATGACGATCCCCATGCCGTTGAAATCCTCGGCGATGGCGCGCTGCAGCGGCGCGCTCCCCGAGATGAAGAAGCGCAGGCGGCCGCCGGTGCGCCCGCGCACCGTGCGATAGACGAGACGGTCGGCGACCCGCCGCTGCAGCGCCAGGATCGGCCCCGGCCCGCCGGGGCGGCGCGCCCGGGCGCCGCACGCCCGGGCGACCGCCAGCGCCCAGCGAAACACCATCCGACGGGCCGCCGGCAGCGCCAGGCCGTTGTCGATGATCCGCTGGTGCATCTTCTCGAACAGGCGCGGAACGAAGCAGGCGATCGTCGGCCGCAGCTCCTGCAGGTTGGCGGCGAGCGCCTCGACCGACTCGGCGTAGGCGATCGTGGCGCCGCGGTGCAGGTAGCAGTACTCGACCATCCGCTCGTAGACGTGCGACAGCGGCAGGACCGACAGGCAGAGGTCTGCTGCCTCGAACGGGATGGCGGCGCAGCAGGCGGCGACGTTGTGGGCGAAGTTGCCGTGCGTGAGCATCACTCCCTTCGGCTGCCCGGTCGTCCCCGAGGTGTAGATGATGCTCGCCAGGTCGTCCGGCGCCGCCGCATCGAGCCCCCGCTCGGCGGCCGGGTCGGCGGCGCGGGCGGCGGCCCCGAGGGCGGCGACGGTGCCCCACGGCCGGACACCGGGCGGCAGCGACCCCGGCGTGTCGAAGATCACCACCTCGGCGAGACCCGCGAGCGCCGGGCGCACCGCCTGCGTCTTGCCGAGCTGCGCCGCGGTCGAGACGAAAAGCGCGCGCGCGCCGGAGTCCTTCAGAATGTAGGCGACCTGGTCGGGTTGCAGGGTCGGGTAGATCGGGACGGTGACCGCGCCGGCCGACAGGATGGCGTAGTCGGTGGCGGTCCATTCGGGACGATTCTCGGAGAGTATCGCCACCCGATCCCCGGGCCCGATCCCGAGAGCGCGCAGGCCAAGCGCCTGGTCGCGGATGGTGTCGCACAGATCGCCGGTGGCAATGCCGTGCCAGGTGCCGCGCTCTTTGTAGAGCAGCTGATCGGTCTTGGGGATCCCCTCACGCAGGCCCCGGGGGATGTCGCAGAGAGTCCTGAGGCTCATCGTCCCGCGTGACGTGCATCGCAGGCACGGTGGAGGCGGCGATCGGAATCGAACCGATGCATGGAGGTTTTGCAGACCTCTGCCTTACCGCTTGGCTACGCCGCCGCGACCGTGTGACCCGTGATCGCGAACTGTCCGCGATGATATCGACCCGGCCGGAAGGGTGTCAACGCCGGGTCTTTCCAATAAAAACGCCGGCCGCGAAGGACCGGCGATGAAAACTGGAGCGGGAAACGGGAGTCGAACCCGCGACTTCAACCTTGGCAAGGTTGCACTCTACCACTGAGTTATTCCCGCTCGCCCAGCCCGATTATGAGGTGGAAACTATACGGGCGGCCCCGGCACCTGTCAAGATCGTCGCCCCCCTCGGTTCACGGGGTCAGGCCATGCCGCCCTCCTGAAAAGCGTCCGGGATGTGGTTGGCGACGACCTCCTCGCCGGGGCGCGACAGGATCTCGATGACGTCGAACCGGCAGGGACTCTCGGTCGCGCCGTGCCGGTGCAGCCAGACGCGGGCCGCGCGCAGGAGGCGGCGCTGTTTGCGCCCATCGACCGCCTCGGCCGGCCGGCCGCAGCCGGCTCCGGAACGGGCTTTGACCTCGACGAAGACCACGGTCCCGCCGTCGGCGGCCACCAGGTCGATCTCGCCGTCCCGGGTCCGAAAACCCCGTTCGAGGATCCTGTAGCCGCGCGCCTCGAGGTGGCGGGCGGCGAGGTCTTCACCGGCCCGGCCGAAGGCCACCCGGGATGGGCGGGGCGGCACGGGCGGACGCGGCGGGCGGTTCACAGGTCGTCGTCCGCGCCGCTGTCCGAATCGGGAGCATCCGGCGGTGGGCCTGCCGGCCCCCGGCCGCGACCGGCCCCGGGGCCGCCACCCGGACCGGGCCCCGGCCCCGGACCGCCTCCATCCAGAAGACGGCGCTGCATGTCACGGCGGAATCGCACTTCGAAGAAATAGAGCTGCGCCTGCTGCCGGGGGTCGAGCTCTGCGTTGATGTCCCCCCGCAGGCTCTCCTCCTGGTCGCGGAAGGACGACTCGATACCGCGCACCTCGCGGAGAGCCTTCTCGACCTCGGCGGGACGCGCGGTCGCATCGATCATGACCGACCGCAAGTGGGAGACCGCGGCCCGGCGCCGGGTCGCGAAGTCCCGCCTCGCTGTCTGAAGCCTCTCCACCCGCGGCATGACGCGCTCCTCCTGCTCGGGTGTCATCTGCAGGACCTTCTTGAGGCGGACCTTCATGACCTGCTCGAGGGCGGCGCGCATCTCGTCGTCGACCATCGGGCCGCCGGGCCCGGGGCCGCCGCCGGGGCCGCCGCCCGGACGGGCAGGCGGCCTGCAGGGCCCCTGGGCTGCCGCCCCGCCGACACCGCCCGCGAGCAACATCCCGGCGAGGATCGCCGCCGTGCGCCACATCCACCGACTCGTCATCGAAGCACCTCCCGTTTGCCGATCGCGCGGCCCCGGGGCTCAGACCCCGGTGCCGGCACTCCTGCCGCTGTCGATCTCATCAAGTCCGCCCGCGAGGGCGAACGGATCGCCCGGCGCGACCTCGTCGAGGATCACCTCGAGGTCGCCGCCGGCCTTGACGCCGCCTGCGCCGATCATGGTTTCGAGGGCCGCATCGAACCGGGCCTCCGCGAAGGCGTCATTCCCGCCGGCGGCCGCACCCGCGGCGGCACCCCCGGCCGCCACCGGCGCCGGGACCGGGCCGCCGGGCATGTGCGCCGACCGGCCCGGCCACCGGAACGTGGCGGCCAGGCCGAGTCCGCAGGCGGCCACGAGCGCCGCGGCGATCAGAAGGCCGGCGCGACGCCGCGAGGCCGCTCCGGCCGCCGCGATGCGCTCCCGCAGCCGGCCGCCGAAGGAGACCCAGTAGAGCGGGTCGGGCTCGGGAACCGGCTCGGCACCCAGATCATCGAGCGCGGCGCGCAGACGGTCGAAAGCCAGCGAGCATGCGGGGCAGCGATCCAGATGGGCGGCGAGCCCCGCCTTCGCCCCGGGGTCGATCTCCCCCACCAGGTCGGCCGCCATCGCGTCCTGGTACTCGTCGCAGCGCATCATGTTCCCACCCCACCCGCCGGCGGGTTTTCCAGCCCCAGCCGGCTCCGCAGGCCGCGAACGGCCTGGAAGAAGGTCGCCTTCGCGGTCCCCACCGACATTCCCGCGACCTCGGCGATCTCGACGAACTTGAGCCCCTCGTACACCTTCAGGAGCAGCACCTGGCGCTGGCGCCGCGGCAGGCGATCGACCGCCTTGCGCACCTCGCCCCTGAGGACCAACCGCTCGGCCGGCATCCCGCCGCTCTCCAGGCCGCGTACCGCCTCGATCGGGACGCTCGGGCGGCGCGACTGCCGCCGGGTCAGGGTCAGGTTCGTCACGATGCGCACCAACCAGGTTTTGAACAGCGACTCGCGGCGAAAACCGCCGAGCGCCCGGTAGGCGCGTACGAAGGCCTCCTGCGCCAGGTCGTCGGCCTCGGCATGGCTCCCGATCAGGCGCCACGCCACGCGGTACACCATGGCCCGGTGGCGGCGGACGAGATCATCGAAGGCGGCCTCGTCCCCATGCTGGAACCGGGCGACGAGGTCCTCGTCGGTCGTCATCGCCTCGATGGTCTCGGGCATTGCATCCTCGGCCTAATAGACGGGGGAGCGGCGAGGTTGGTTGAGAGGCGGCGACGCGGGAGGGAGGGCGGGCGGGGTCAGGCGCCGCGGCGCTTCCAGCGGACCCCCTGCGGCGTATCCTCGAGGACGATGCCGGCGGCGGCCAGATCGTCGCGGATCCGATCCGACTCGGCCCAATCGCGCGCGGCGCGGGCCTCCTGGCGCCTGCGGATCAGGTCCTCGATCCCGGCATCGAGCGTCGACTGCGGGCCGAGCCGGAGGCCGAAGATCTCCTCGAAGATCGACAGGACTCCGCGCACCGCCGCCGCGTCGCCGGCCACAGCGCCGCCGCCGTCAAGCACCGTGTTGGTTTCGCGCACCAGGTCGAAGAGGTGCCCGAGCGCTCCGGCCGCGTTGAGATCGTTGTCCATCGCCTCGAGGAAACCGTCACGCGCGCGTCCGGCCGCCGCAGCGAGCGGTCCCGCCGGCCCCTCCGGCAGAGGCTCGCGCCGCAGCCGGTCGGCGAAATCGTCAAGGCGGCTGAGGGAGGCCTGGGCCTGCGCCAGACCCTCGAAGGTGAAGTTCAGCTGCTTGCGGTAGTGCGCCGACAGCAGCAGGTAGCGGATCGGCCGCGGCTGGTAGCCACGTTCCTTGAGGTCGCGCAGGGTGAAGAAGTTGCCCTTCGACTTGGACATCTTCTCCCCATCGACGATGAGGTGCGCCGCGTGCAGCCAGTAGCGCACGAACGGCCGGCCGGTGGCGGCCTCGCTCTGGGCGATCTCGTTCTCGTGGTGCGGAAAGATGTTGTCGACGCCGCCGGTGTGGATGTCGAAGGTCTCGCCGAGGTACTTCATCGACATCGCCGAGCATTCGAGGTGCCACCCCGGCCGGCCCTGGCCCAGGCCGGTCTCCCAGTAGGGCTCGTCGCCCTTGCGCATTTTCCAGACCACGAAGTCGCGCGGGTTGTCCTTGTCGTACTCGTCGGCGTCGATGCGCGCCTGGCCGGCGGCGGCCGAGTCGGGATCGAGACCCGACAGCCGGCCATAGCCCTGGAAGGTGTCGATGCGGAAGTAGATCGACCCGCGGCTCTCGTAAAGATGGCCGCCGGCGCGAAGCCGCTCCACCAGCGCCACCATCTCGGGGATGTGCCGCGTGGCCCTGGGGTAGATGGCGGCGCGCTTGATGCCGAGGCTGTCGAGATCCTCGAAGAAGGCGTCGATGAAGCGGCTGGTGTAGTCGTCGAGCGCCACGCCCGCCTTGAGGGCGCCGGCGATCGTCTTGTCATCGACGTCGGTCAGGTTCATCACCTGGGTCACCTTGTAGCCGCGGTACTCCAGGTGCCGGCGAAGGAGGTCCTCCCAGAGGTAGGTCCTGAAGTTGCCGATGTGGGCAAAGTCGTAGACCGTGGGACCGCATGTATACAGGCCCACCCCGCCGGGGCGGCAGGGGGTGAACTCGTCGAGGTCGCGCGTCAGGGTGTTGTGGAACCGCAGGGCCATCGGTCTCCCGCACGCGACCGACACGAAAAGGCCCCGCCGCCGTTTCCGGGGGCGGGGCCGCAAGCCGTCGAACGATCCGATCTAGAAATCGAACTGGAACCCGATCTGGTAGCGGCGGCCGAAGCGCCGCTCCGCATCGAGCTGAAGGTTGCCGCCACGGTTCGAGGACGCCGGCTCGTAGGTCTCGATGGTCAGATCGTCCTGATTCAGCACGTTCTGGATGGCCAGGAACAGCTTCGAGTTGAACCTGCCGATGACGAACGCCTTGGTCGCCTGCAGGTCGATGTTGAGAATCGGGGCGTTGCGGCGGCTGTTGCGGGTTTCGCCGGTGAAGACGCCTCCCGTCGCGTCGTTCCGGATCTCCCCGAACAGCGTCCTGTTCTGTCCATAGTCGTAGTTGTCGAGCGCGAACGCCGTCGTGATGACGCTGTACGGCAGGCCCGACGACCACTGCATGACGCCCCCGACGGTCCAGTCACCCGGCAGGTACGTGGTCCCGTTGAAGCGGAGGACGTGGCGCTGGTCGAAGTTGAGGTAGCCGTACTCGTACGGCAGCGTGGCCGGGTCGTCGCCCAGAGCGGACAGGAAGTCCTCGGCGTCGCCCTGCGCGCGCGCGTAGGTGTAGGAGGCGTCCATCTGCCACTTGCGGCTGAGCCGCTTCGTGACCTGGATCTCGATCCCCTTGTACTCCGAGGAGTTGAAGTTGCCCAGCCGGAAGATCTGGTTGAAGAAGAAGTTGTGGATGTACAGGTCGGGCGTGTTGTCACCGACGCGGGTACCGCCCGCACCCTGCCCCGTGGCGAGCTGCAGCCGGCCGACGCTGTCGAGATACGCGCCGGTGTCGCTGTAGCGGACCTCGTGGTTGATGTCGCGGTCCTGCAGGCCGTCGCGGCGGTTGATGCTGATGAAGCCCAGCCGGACGGAAATCTCGGGCGCGAGCTCCCGCTCGAACCCGATCGACCACTCATCGCTGAACGGCGTCTGCAGGCCGCGGTCGACCTGCACGGCGCTCGGCGGCGCCTTCGAGATCGCGTCGCCGAAGCCGTTGTTGGGGATGCCGCCGGCGGTGATCCCGTCGACATCCTTGCGGTAGTACCGCGTGATCGTGTCGGGCCCCTCCTCCTGGGTGACCGCGTTCAGGAACAGCTTGTCGTAGAAGCGGCTCCACGTGGCGAAGATCTTCGTCTTCGAATCCGCCCACGGGTCCCAGGAGAGCGCCAGGCGCGGGGCCAGGTTGTTGTTGGTCAGCCGGAACGCCTCCTCCTCCTGGAACACGGCGCCCTGCTGGCGCAGGAGGTCGCGGTCGATGGTCTTCTCGCCGCTGACCGGGTCGGTGACAATCGCGCCCGGGAAGAGCAGCTCCAGGTTTTTGGCCACGACCGTAGTCGAGATGTGGTGCTGGGTCAGGCGCGAGGTCTTGGCCTTCAGCAGCTGGCTCGACAGGTCGGCCAGCATCATTCCTTCAGGGGTGGTCTGGTCGACGACCTGCTCGCACGGCAGCGACGCCATGCCGGAAAAGAGCGGATCGAAGCAGTATCCGGTCTGCTTGACGCCATCGTTGTTGCCGGCCGTGGCGTCTTCGAGCCTGATCTCGCCGCCGGACATGCCGTTCAGCCGGTCGAACAGGGTCCGTTCGCCGACGGGGTCGAACTGGGTGTAGCCGAACGAATCCGTGGTCTCGCGATCGAATCGGACGCCGACGTTCAGAGTCAGGTTCGGGCGGGGCTTGAAGGTGTCCTGCACGTAGATGCCGGCGGTGAACGACTCCGCCTCGTTGCCGACGGTGTTCTGCGCCGGCAGGATCACGCCGCTCGTCGGGATGAAGGCGTTGGCGGTCGGAGGGGCCTGGTTCGGGAGGACGAACGGCCGCAGCGTGGTCGTCTGGTTGTAGTGCTCGCGCTCGACGACAACGCCGGTCTTGAGCTCGTGCGTGCCGTGCCAGTCGGGCACGTAGATCGTCAGGTCTTCCTTGAGCGTCTGGCGGCCGCGGTCGCCGACATTGTCGAAGTTGAACGGGCCGGACGTTCGCAGCGTCCGCTGGTCCTCCTCGTATTCGCGATCGCCCGGAACCGGGTACTGGCGCCCGTACGGGTACCAGGTATTGGTGGCGCCGCTCGGGTCGGCGATGCCGTCGTCCGCGAAGAGGAAGGGCCGGTCGTCAGGGTCGCCGCTGTTGCCGTTGCGGTCCTCGGTGCCCGGATCGAGGAATCCGTCGGAGTCGATGTCCTCGCCCGAATCGAGCAGGCCGTCGCCGTCCTGATCCTCGTTGATGGTATCGAGATGTCCGTCGCAGTCGATATCCTCTCGGCCGACCCCCTCGCACCCGCCGGGCGATTGCAGGACACCATTCGCCGCCCTCCCGGTCTGGGTCAGGCGGCCGTCGTGGTCCTTGTCCTCGCCGGGCTCGAGCACGCCGCAACCGGTGCCGGACGGCGTGCACTTGAAGTCTTCGTGGACGTCCCAGGCGCCGTCGCCATCGGTATCCTCGCCCGCGTCGCCCTCGGTCGCATCGATGAAGCCGTTGTTGTTGCGATCGTCGAACAGCTTGCCGTTGCCGTTGGTGTCCGGATCGAGGGTCGGATAGATGCTGGGATCGGAAACGAAGTCCTGGAGGGTCGAATCGAGGAACACGCTCGGGCTGAAGACCGCGGTCTCGCGCAGCACCAGGTTCCGGCCGCCCAGCTCCGAGGTGTAGCCCGATTCGACCGCCGTGAAAGAGTCGAGGCCGAGGTTATAAAAGGTCTGCGGGTCGAAGGTGGCGGTGAAGACCAGCTTGTGATTGGTCGACAGGTCCCAGCTGACCTTGCCGAACAGTCGCTGCTGATCGACCTCGCGGACAAACGCCTGGGTGAGCGCGTTGACCGGCGTCTCCTCCTTGCGGTACTCCACCGCCACAAAGTACCAGGCCTTGTCCTTCTTGAGCGGGCCGCTCACGGTCAGCTGCGGGTAGACGTCGTTGAAGCTGAGATCCCTGAGGCCGATCTCGCCGAGGCCGCCGTGCAGCGTCGGATTGTCGATGCCGGCGCCGTCGCCGTCGAGAGTGTTGCCGCGCCAGTCGAAGCGGAAGCTGCCCTCGAAGTCGTTGCCGCCCGATTTCGTGACGATGGTGACGAATCCGCCCTGGGCGCGGCCGAACTCGGCGCCGGAGCCCGACGTCTTCACCTCGATCTCCTGGATCGAGTTGATGTTGAGCTGCTGCCCGACCTGGCCGGTGACCGGGTCGACCGTCGACACGCCGTCAACCAGGGTCACCACGTCGGTGTCGCGCGACCCGTGGATGTTGATGTTGCCGTCGCCGTCGACATCGGTGGTTCCCGGGGCCAGCGTCAGGACATCCTGGTAGTTGCGACCCAGGATCGGCAACTGATCGATGAACTCGGAGCCGATGGTGGTCTGGGTGCTGGTCGATTCCTGGTTGACGACGTCGGACGTGGCGGTGACCCGGATCTTCTCGCGCATCTCGGAGCCCGGGCGCAGCGTGACCGGCACCGAGACGATGCGGTTCGCCGGCACCTCGATGTCGGGAATGGTGACCGTCGACATTTCGGGGAACTCGACGCGCACGCTGTATCCCTTGCCGGGGGGCAGGGGCACGACCCGGAACTCACCCTTGGCGTCGGTGACCGTGGCCTGCTGCACGCCGAGGCTGGTGTTGGTGATGATGACGCGGGCCGTGGGGAGCGGCTGGCCGTCCTTGTCCACGACCTGCCCGCGAAGGCCGCCGGTGGTCTGTGCCTGCACCCGCGACAGAGGCAGCAGGGCAAGCACACCCGCCAGGAGAAGAATCGTCAGTCTTCTCATCGACATGGTTCAGAACCTCCGGACTGTTCGCGCGAATGCGATCAGTCCCGCCGTGGCACCGGCCGGTCGTCGTGAACGCGCTGCTCCGTGAAACTGCTCAATCGATCGAGCCTTCCTCGGTTTCCCCCGGACCAGGGCGACACCAGCGAAAGCGTCGTAATTCTACTTTCAAGGCCAAGCCTGTCAAGAAGATCATGGCGCACCCCCCCGCGCCTGGTGCGGTCTTTATACAGCACGGGTCCCGCTACCCCCCGGCCGGGGTGGCCCGGGCCGGAGCAGCCCGGGCTGTTCACGGGACGCCGATCTTCAACCTCTTTATCTTCTCGTTCAGCGTTGTCGCCTTCAGCCCCAGGAGGGCGGCCGCGCGGCGCTGCACCCCGTTGGCCCGCTTGAGACTCTCGGTGATGATCTCGCGTTCGAACTTCTCCATCGTGTCGTAGAAGGAGAACTCCCCGTCCATGAGGAGGTTAGGGGTGGCCGGGACCATCCCCGCCGGCCGCCTGAAGACCTCGGGCAGCAGCTCCACCCCGATCAGGGGTGATCGGGCCAGGACCACCGCCCGCTCGACTACGTTCTCCAGCTCCCGGACATTCCCGCGCCAGGGGTGATCCATGAGGAGGGCCATCGCCTCCGGGGTGGTCCCACTGACCTCCTTCCTGTTCTCCTCGGCGTACTTGCGGGCGAAGTGCTCGACGAGCAGCGGTATGTCCTCGCGACGCTCTCTGAGGGGGGGCAGGTTGAGGGTGATCACGTTCAGCCGGTAGTACAGGTCCTCGCGGAATTCGCCCCGGCGCACCAGCTCCATCAGGTCGATGTTGGTGGCCGCGATGATCCGGACATCCACCAGGACGCTCTGGACCGCGCCCAGCGGGATGAACTCCTTCTCCTGGATGACCCGCAACAGCTTGGCCTGGACCTCGGGCTTCACGGTGCTGATCTCGTCGAAGAAGATCGACCCGCCGTTGGCCACCTCGAACAGACCCTTCTTGGTCTGCACCGCGCCGGTGAACGCCCCCTTCACGTGTCCGAAGAGGTTGCTCTCGAGCAGGTCGGCGGGCATGCTGCCCGAATTCACCACCACGAACGCCTCGGGCGGTCGCCCCGACCGCACGTGGATGGCGTGCGCCACCAGCTCCTTGCCGGTGCCGCTTTCGCCCTGGAGGAGGACGGTCGACCGGCTCGGAGCCACCTGCTCGATCAGGTCGTACATGCCGCGCATCACCCGGCTCTTGCCGACCAGGCCCCACGAGCCGCTCTTGCCGAGGAGCGCCCGGCGCAGGGTGCGGTTCTCGACCATGAGACGCCGCTGCCGCAGGCCGTGCCTGACGGCCCGCAGGACATCCTCGTTCTTGAACGGCTTGGCCAGGTAGTCGTGCGCCCCCTGGCGCATCGCCTGTACCGCCGTCTCGACCGAGCCGAAGGCGGTGAGCATGATGACCACCTGGTCCTGGTCGCGGCGCCGGATCTCCCCCAGCGCCTCGAGCCCGCTCATCCCGGGGAGCATCAGGTCGAGGACCACCAGGTCGAAGTCGCTGCTCTCGAGGGCCCGAAGACCGCTCTCGGCGTCGGCGACGAAGGTCAGGTCGTGCCCCTCGCGCGCCAGGATGTCGCCGAGGACCTCCTGGATGATCGGCTCGTCGTCGACGATGAGGATCCGGGCGGCCTCGCGCCCGGCCTGCGATGCGGGGCCGCCCGGCTCCGGAGAGGCGAAAGTCGCCTCGCTCATGCGCTCACCCTCCTGGACCTGCCCTCGGAGATCGGCAGGCTGACGATGAAACGGGCCCCCTCGCCCGGCGTGCTCTCGGCGGTGAGTGTCCCGGAATGCTCCTTGATGATGCCGTAGGAAACCGACAGGCCGAGGCCGGTGCCCTGGCCCCGCGGCTTGGTGGTGAAGAACGGATCGTAGATCCTCTCGAGGTGCTCCGGCGCGATGCCGATGCCGGTGTCGATCACTTGAAGCCGCACCCGGCCCGAGGCGGACGCCACCCGCACCGTGAGGGCGCCACCCTGCGGCATGGCGTCGACGGCGTTGATCAGCAGGTTCATCAACACCTGCTGGAGCCGCCCGCGGTTGCCCATGACCCGGGGGAGAGCCTCGCCGATCTCCTGGCGCAGGTCGATGCGCCGCCCTCGCAGGTGCGGCTCGAACAGCGACAGCGTCTCGCGCGCCATCTCGGCCACGTCGATCGTCTGGTAGTCGCCCTCGGCCTGGCGCGCGAAGTTCAGCAGGCTCGAGGCGATCCCGGAGGCACGCTGGGTCTGCTGCTGGATCTTCCTCAGGACCCCGTACTCGGGATCGTCGGGCGACCGTGCCTCGAGGAGCATCTGGGTGTACGAGGAGATGCCGGTCAGTGGCGTGTTCACCTCGTGCGCGATCCCCGAGGCCAATAGACCGATCGACGCCAGGTGCTCGCGGCGTTGCAGATCCTCCTCGCGGCGCACCTGGTCGGTGACGTCGTCGACCGTCAGCACGCGCCCGAGCGGCCGGCCGTCCGGCCCGCGCAGCGGCGACCGCGTGACGTTGACGACCCGCCGCCGGCCGTCGGCGGTGGTCCACGGCGCCCGATCGAGCCGGGCGGCCTCGACCGCATCCGCCCCGTCGGACGCATGCTCGTCGGCGCCGGGCAGGATGGCGGCGGCGGTGCGGCCGAGCACGGCGGCGCGCGGCATGCCGTACAACTCCTCGAACGCGCGATTGACGCCGACGACGCGGCCCTTCGGGTCGGCCACGAGCAGCCCGACGCGGCTCGACTCGAGGATGCTCTCGTTGAACTCCTTGAGCGCCTCGATCTCCGAGACCTTCTCGGCCAGGGCGCTGTAGAGCCGGGCGCCTTCGAAGGCGACCGCGGCGTGGCGTCCGAACGACAGCAGCAGCTGCACGTCCTCGGAGGTCATCGCCCCGCCGGAATGCGGCGCGCCGACGCCGATGACCGCGACCACCTCGCCCTCGACCGTCAGCGGCAGCAGGTACTCGACACCGGCCGCGTCGCCAAGGCGCGCGCCTGTCGGTGTCTCGGCCGCCCCGGGATGATCCCGGAGCGACAGGTAGTCGACGCCGCGCAGCAGGCCGAGGATCGGGTCGTCGCCGTCGATGACGCCCGCCGACTCGCTGGCGAGCCGGCTGCCGCCGGGCTCGCGCACGAAGATGTGCACGGTGCCGACGTTGAAGGTGCGCTCGATGCGCCCGGTCACCTTGCGCACCAGGGTCGGCAGGCTGAGCTCGCGGTTGAGCGCCTCGCCGAACTCGATGAGGGTGCGGCGGTAGTCGTAGCTCTCGCGGTAGAAGAACTGGTCGACCGCCCCCTTCATCCGGCGGTGCACGCGCGGATAGAAGATCGCCACGAGAAAGGTGGTCAGGATCAGCGCCGCGTTGAACCCCGAGCGCCGCGCCCCGCCGGTCATGCGATCCATGACCACGTAGCAGGCGGCATAGGTCGCGGCGGCGCTGAACAGCAGGCCGATGGCGACGGTGCCGCGCTTGAGGAAGACGTCCAGGTCGAGCAGCCGGTAGTGCACGATCGCGGCCGCGAAGGCCAGCGGCACCAGGGCCATCGGCAGCACCGACAGCTCGCTCCAGGCGCCGATGCGGATGTCGAGCGACAGCGGCGCCAGGTAGAAGAGCGCCGCCGGCAGGAAGCCGCACAGGCTGCCCCACGCCATCCAGCGCAGCTGCCAGCGCGTCTGCAGCTTCTCGGCCGACAGGTACGAGCGCACCGCGAGCACGATGCCGGCGACCAGGTAGGTCGCGCCGTAAAGCTGCTCGAGCCGGTCCTTCCAACGCACCGCGTCGACCGGGTCGGTGAAGCGATACACCCCCTCGAACGGGATGAGCCAGATGCTCAGCAGGAACAGCAGCACCGGCGGCAGGTAGAGCAGCGCCCGGCGCAGGCGGCGTCGCGCCGTGCCGCGGTCGTCTTCGACGAGGGCGAGGTTGATGTGCACCAGGAGCGCCGGCGCCAGCAGCAGGCCGACGAGGTCGCCCCAGTAGGCCGCCAGGTCGAGCATGCCGCCGCGCCCGGTCGGCGAGTGCACCAGGTACAGGAACATCGCCTCGCAGTGCAGCGCGAACGGCACCGCGGCGCGGGCGCGCGTGGCGCGCAGCCAGACCAGCAGCCCGACCGCCAGGAAGGTCAGCCCGACGAGGGCGAGGTAGTAGTCCACCGGCTCGCCCCCGCCGACCCACATGGGGCGCACCGGGCAGTCGAGGGTCTCGCCGTCGCGATCGACCCGGTAGACGAGAGTCCCACCGGCCGGGACGCGATCGAGGCCCCCCTCGGCGTCGGCGAGCCCGAGGACCGGGGCGCCTCCGGCCTCCAGCAGCCGGTCGCCGGGGCGCAGGCCGCCGCGCCACCCCGGCTCGCGCGGGATCACCCACTGCGCCACGACCCCGCGCCCGGTCGCCGTCCACTCGACGCCGATCTCGGGCTCGAGACCGGAGACCTTCGACACGAAGGAGTAGCCGCCCCAGGCGAGGAACAGCAGCGTGATCGCGACCGCCAGGGTGCTGCGCAGCCTCACGCCGGCACCACCATCAGAACGAGAGGCCGACGCCGCCCGACAGACGCGAGGCGAGACCCGAGACCGGCGCTCCGGCGCCGGCGAGGAGGGCGTCGTAGGCGACTCCCTGCCAGGCGACCAGCGCCCGCAGGCGCGCGCCGTTGAGGGCGCGGGGCGCGGGCAGTCCCTGCGACACCATGAAGTCGATCATCCTGTAGTCGCCGCCCGCCGCACCCGCTGCCGCGGGCTCGGCCTCGACCCGGCGGTAGCCGAGCTGCATCTCGGTCGCGGAGGGCCGCCACGCCACGCCGACCCGGGTCTGGTAGTAGCGCTCGGCGCCGAGGGAGACGATCGGCATCGGTCCGTCCTCGATCGCCGGCATGCTGCGACGGTCGGTGCGGCCGAAGCCGCCGGTGAGGCTGCCGCCGAGCGCGCCGAAGTCGCGCGCCAGGCTCACGTCCACCGATCGGCGTCCGGCCGCCAGGGCCGCCATCGGGGCGGCGGCCACGCCGGCCATCACGCCCGTCATCGTGGCGGCCGCCGGAGCGAACTCCGGCATGACCGCCACCACCGCGGCGATGCGCAGCGTGTCGGCCGTGCCGCTTTCGATGCCGACGCTGCCACCGGGACTCCCGGGATCGAGGAGGACCTCGCCGCTGAAGGCCACGCCGCCGGCACCGGCGATCGCGTGGCTCATCCCCACCCGCGGCACGACCCGCGAGCCGCCGCCGAGAGTGTCGTCACGGTACTCGACGCCGTAGCGCATCGCCGTCGCCGCACCGAAGTCGTGGCGCGAGCCGGCATAGACGCTCAGCCCGCCGCCCGAGACCGGCGCCGCCGGTGCGCCGGCCGCCACACCGTCGAGGGTGACGAAGCCGCCCGCCCCCAGGTCGGCCCGGGCGCTCCACGCCTGCACCGCGACCTCGATCGGATCGCCTCCGGCGCTCGTTTCAATCGAGCCGGCCGCCGCCATCAGCCGGTCGTGGACCTCGGCCGATCCGCCCATCGCGCGCCCGACCCCGGCGCGCACGACGCCGCGCAGGGCATCGGCGGCGGCGCCGTACTCGGCGCCGGCGAGCATCCTGTCCGATCCTCCCGTGATCGCTGCGCCGGTGCCGGTGAGCCCCGCCTGCGCCCGGGCGCTGGCGCCCGCGAAGCTCCACGCCAGCCGCTCGTCCACCGGGGCGCGCACGGCGAGGGTCGTCGCCCGGCCGGCGTCACCCACCGACGCCGAGGCCATCCCGGGGAGATCCCCGGCGGTCAGGCTTTGCGTGAACTCGCCGTCGAGCGCGCCCAGCGGGGCGGTGGGGGCGGGCGGCGCGGATGCCGGCGCCGCCGGCGGCGCCGCGCCGGCGGGAGCATTGGCGGCCACCACGAAGGCCGGCGACAGCGCGGCGTCCTCGGTCTTCAAGACATCGTTGGGCGTGCCGCGCAGGACCCAGTCGATGCCGCGGGCGCGGCCGGCACGCGGCGACCCGGCCTCGGCAGGCGACGGCTCGAGCCGCATGCGCAGGACGCGGGTGGCGAGCGAGTGCATCTCGGTGATCGACACCTCGTACCCCTGCTTGACCGCCGCCACCATGTAGCGACCGGGGGGCAGCAGGACGACGAACCCGCCGTCGAGGTCGGTCTTCAAGAGAGCGCAGGGTGGCGCGCCGTCGATCGCGTGGCCGGCCACCCGGGCGGCGCCCGCGCAGCCCGCCAGGCCGTCGGGCATGCCGACCGGGAAGACGAGAATAGTCGCGCCCGAAAGGGCCGCGCCGCGCGAATCGGTGAGCCGGCCGCTCACCGCCGATTCGCCGGCGACGAGATTGGCGGCACCCAGGAACCAGACGAGGGCTATGGCTTGACCCATCCCGGATCGGTTCCGCATCTGCAGGTCCTCCTGTCCAATTTTCCGAACCGGCATGACTGCAACGCTCGGAACAGGCCGCACGAGAAGGCGGCTTACTCTATTTGAAGCAACATGTTGTGTCAATCGGGCGGAGTCCGGCTCCGGCCCTTCCGGCGGACTGTCCCCGCCCGGCGCGCCGGATGCCGGATCGCCCGACCGGGACGCATTCCGGTGCGACGTCCGGACGACTCGAACGGGACCGGGCCGCCGGCCGGCAGGAACGGTTCGAGCGGGCAGCCGGAGCAGCGCGGGACGTTCCTGCGGCAATGCTCCTTGCCGGCGCGGACGATCAGGGCGTGAAACTCGTTGAAGAGACGCGGGTCGGCCGGCAGCGCGGACTCGCATCCGAACCGCATCGTTTCATATGGCTCGAGACCGGTCGCCGCCCCGTGGCGCGCCAGGATGCGCCGGGTGTAGGCGTCGATGACGAAGACCGGACGGCCGCCCGCATACAGAAGTATGGAGTCGGCGGTCTCGGGACCTATCCCGGGCAGGTCGAGCAACTGCCGGCGCAGCGCCCCGGTCGGCTCGCGGAACAGGCGATCGACCCGGCCCTCGTGGCATTGGCGCAGGAAGGCGGCGAACTCGAGCAGCTTGCGCGCCTTCTGGTTGAAATAACCGGTCGCCCGGATGCACCTCGCGACCTCTCCCGGCGGCGCCGCCAGCAGACGGGCCGGCGCGAGGAGACGGGCGCGGCGCAGGGCGCCGATCGCCATCTCGACGTTGGTCCACGACACACCCTGGGTGAGGATGGCACCGACGATAATCTCGAACCGCGTCCGCCCGGGCCACCATCCCTGCGGGCCCCAGGCGCGATGGAGGGCGTCGAACCAGGCGCGGAGCGGGGTCTCCGGGCGCAGAGCAGCCATTCCGGCGTCAGAAGCGGGCGATCACTTCGACCAGGAACGTCAGCCGGGTCCAGCCGGCATCGGCCGCGCCCGCCGCCACCACGACGTCGAAGACGCGCCGCTCGCCGGCGCCGAGCAGGCAGCTCTCGACGCGTTCGAACGGCACCAGCGTCTGCGCGCCGTTCGACGACACGGTGGTGATGTCGCCGGTGATGCGCACCTCGAGCTGCAGCCGGCCGGCCACCAGCACCACCGGGCTCAACACCGCCTCGAGCCGCTCGCGCCGGTAGCGCTTGCCGCCGTCCGGCTCGTCCGGCAGCCCCTGGTTCGCGACCACGACCGTGCTGACTTCGCGACCGAGGGCGGCGACCAGACGTTGGCTCCTCCGCAGCTCGGTGGCCTCGTCGTCGGCGCGTTTCTCGACCTCGAGGTCGAGGGTCACCAGATCGGGCATCCCGTCGTTGGCGGCGCGCGCCGGGGTGCAGCTCAGCTTGAGCGCGACCCGGCCGCCGGTCATCGACGAGGCATAGACCTCGATGAGCCGCTCCTCGCCGTCGGCGAGGGCGATGACCGTCTCGCGCTGGTCGAGCGCGGCGCCGCGCGCCGCGGCCGACTGCGCCCCGCTCCCCTGGCGCCGGGTCTCCGCCTGCAGGCGCAGCGCGCACACCTTCCCCTCGGGCGGGACCGCCTCCGGGGTCAGCCGCGCCTCGATGACGATCGCCTCGCGCGTGCGCCGGCGGTCACGACCGGTCAGGGTGATCTCTTTGGTCAGGACGCCGGCGGCGCCGGGAACGAGGTCGGCTTCCTCGGTGTCGATCGTCTGCGTGCCGCCGCGATCGACGATCACCGTCTCGACCTGCACATGGACGATCGAACCATCGCGGGGAGCGGCCGGCGGCGCCGGCGCCGTTGTGGCCGCGATCGGGACCGCGGCGCAGGCGAGGAGAGTGACGGTCCGGAGGAACTTTGATCCGCGCACCGGCGCAAGGCTACCACAGCGGACGTCGGGTATACTGCGGGCCGATCGGAGGCGGCGCCGCGCCGCGGATGCGCCGTCCCGTGACGCACGATGCCCATCACCCGAGACGAAGTCCGTCACATCGCCCGCCTCGCCAACCTCGAATTCTCCGAGGCGGAGCAGGACCGCTTCACGCGCCAGCTCAGCGCCATCCTCGACTACGTCGCCCATCTCGACCGGCTCGACACCGCCGACGTCGAGCCGACCTCGCACGCCGGCGACGAGGCCGCGGCGCTGCGCGACGACACGCCGCAACCGACCCTGACCAGCGACGAGGCCCTGGCCAACGCGCCCGAATCGGGACGCGGCCTGTTCAAGGTGCCGCGGGTCCTCGGATGAGCGACCCGACCAGGCTCGGGGTGCGCGCCCTGCGCGACGCGATCGCGGCGCGGACGATCAGCGCCGCCGAGGCGGTCGAGGCGCACCTGCAACGGACCGCCGCGGTCGACGGGCGGGTCGCCGCCTTCATGCTGGTGAACGCCGACGAGGCGCGCGCGGCGGCGGCCGCGGTCGACCGGGCTTTCGCCTCCGGCGACACACCGGGACCGCTCGCGGGGGTGCCGATCGCCGTCAAGGACATCCTGTGCACGCGCGGCGTCCCGACGCGCTGCGGCTCGCGCATCCTCGAGAACTTCGTGCCGCCGTTCGACGCCACCAGCGTCGAGCGGCTGCGGGCCGCCGGCGCGGTCATCCTCGGCAAGACCAACATGGACGAGTTCGCGATGGGCTCGTCGACCGAGAACTCGGCCTTCCAGGTGACCCGCAATCCGTGGGATCTCGAGCGCGTCCCCGGCGGGTCGAGCGGCGGCTCGGCGGCGGCGGTGGCCGCCGACCTTTCGCCCGCGGCGCTCGGCACGGATACGGGAGGCTCCATCCGCCAGCCGGCGGCGCTGTGCGGCGTCGTCGGCCTCAAGCCGACCTACGGGCGGGTGTCGCGCTACGGCCAGGTCGCGTTCGCCTCGTCGCTCGACCAGATCGGCCCGCTCGCAAATTCGGTCGAGGATGCCGCCCTCGTCTTCGAGGCGATCGCCGGCCACGACCCGAAGGATGCCACCTCGGCGCGCCTGCCCGCGCCGCGGGTCCGGACCGCCCTCGGTCGCGGGGCCGGCGGGATACGCATCGGCGTGCCGCGCGAGTACTTCGCCCGCGGCCTCGACGACGACGTCGCGAAGCCGGTGCGCGCGGCCCTCGACGCCGCCGTCGCCCTCGGCGCCTCGGTGCGGGAGATCTCCCTGCCGCACACCGAGTACGCCATCCCGACCTACTACATCATCGCGACCGCCGAGGCGAGCAGCAACCTGGCGCGCTACGACGGCGTGCGCTACGGCCGGCGCGAGGCGGGCGCGGCCGACCTGGCGGCGCTCTACCTGCGCAGCCGCAGCGCCGGCTTCGGCGCCGAGGTGAAGCGGCGCATCATGCTCGGGACCTACGTCCTGTCGTCGGGCTACTACGACGCGTTCTATCGCAAGGGACAGCAGGTCCGCACGCTCATCCGGCGCGACTTCGACCAGGCGTTCGACACCGTCGACGCGATCGTCACACCCACGAGCCCGAGCGCCGCGTTTCGCCTCGGCGAGAAGGTGGACGACCCGCTGGCGATGTATCTGTCGGACATCTACACGGTGACCGTCAACCTCGCCGGCCTCCCCGGCCTGTCGATCCCGTGCGGCCTCACCGGCGCCGGGCTCCCCGTCGGGCTGCAGATCATCGGCCGACGCTTCGAGGAGGAGACGGTGTTGCGCCTCGGTGCGGCCCTCGAAGGCGCCCTCGGCTTCGCGGCGCGCCGGCCGCGACTGCCGGAGCAGGCGGCGCCGTCCGGCGGACGGTGAGCCCCGTCCGCCCCGGCGCGCGCCGGTGATGACCACCCGGTTCGCCCGCGCCGCCCTCATCGCCGCCCTCGCCGCGGCGACGGTCGCCGCCGGTCGCTCCACCGCGCCGCCGCGCCCGCCGGCCGCGGTGCGTCTCGATCCGCCGATCGCCCCCGGCGACCGGCTGGCGCCGGACGAGAAGGCGGTGGTCCGGCCCGACGCCACCCTCGCGCTCGAGGTGCGCGTGCCGAAGGGCGGCGCCACCGACGCCTGGCTCAAGAAGTACGCCGCCGATCCGGCCGCGTTCCGGCGCGCCCGCGGCCGGCCGCTCCCCGGGCCGGGCGAGACGCTGCGCCTCCCGCTCGCCGGCCTCACCGACGACATGCGCGTCGCCGTCCTGCGCGCCCTGTTCCCCGGCAGCGCCCCGCGTGGCGCCGAATGGGTGCACCCGATGGGCGGCGGACGACTGCCCCCTGCCCAGCAGTCGATGGAACGGATCGCCACCTGGTACACCGGCTCCGCCCGCAATGCCGCCGCTCTCGAGGCGCGCAACGACGTCGGGCCACAGGGGCCGCGCGCCGGCCAGGAGATCGTCATCCCGCGCGCCCTGCTTCTCCCCGGATTCGCGCGCCGCACCATGGCACCCGCGGCGACCACCGCAACCGCCGCGAACACCGCAGCCGCCACGCCCGGGCCGGCCGCTACCCTCGGGCCAGCCGCTACGCCCGGGACGGCCGCCACGCCCGGGCCGACCGCCACGTCCACCGTGCCCGCCGCGGTTCCCGAACGGGAGCCGGCGCCACCGCTGCTGCCCCCGCTTCCGGATCGCCTCCCGGAGGCGGCGCGCGCGACCGACGCCTCGTCACCCGCGGCATCGGCGGCGACGTCATCGACCGCGGACGCGGTGACCGGCGGCACGGCGGGTGGCGGCGCGCCCGCGGCCGGCACGGCGCCCGCGAGCGGCGGCGACAGCGGCGTCCCGCCACCGGCCACCGGCGTCGCGAGCGGGCCGCCGGCGCCGTCGACTCCCGGTGCCCAGGCCGTCGCGGCCGCGCCACCGACACCCGGCGCCGACGCACCGGCCGCCACCGAGCCGGCCGCGACGGCGCAGGAAGACGACTTCACCGAGGCGCCGACCACACCAGGCGACGAGGAAGACGAGGGGCCGTCGATCGGCGCGCCGGCCCCCTACGCGCCGCCGCCCGCGGCCGAGGGGGCCGGCGACCTCAAGTACGGCCGCGATCGCGACGGCGGTTTCGCGGTCTATCGGCTCAAGAAAGGCGAGGCGCTGTACTCGGCCGTTGTCATCCGCTTCACCGGCCGCGTCGACGTGCAGGAGGTCAACGACCTGGCGGCGAAGGTGGCGCGCCGCAGCGGCATCGACAACGTCACCGGAATCCGGGTCGGCTATCCGGTGAAGATCCCGATCGACGACCTGCTGCCCGAGTACCTGCCGCGCGACGATCCGCGCCGCCAGGCGTGGGAGCGCAGCCACGCCGCGGTCGAGCGCTACACCAACGCCGCCGGCAGCCGCAACCTCGACGGCGTGGCGGTGATCCTCGACGCCGGCCACGGCGGGCGCGACATCGGCGCCTCCCACAACGGCATCTGGGAGCACGACTACGTCTATGACGTTCTGTGCCGCGTCAAGAAGCTGCTCGAGACCACGACCCGCGCGCGTGTCATGCCGACGATCAAGGATCGCAGGGACGGCTACACGATCCGCGACGCCACCCGCCTGCCGCGCAGCCGCAGCGAGGTGCTCCTCACGAGCCCGCCGTTTCCGCTGACCGGGACCGTGCCGAGTGTCAACCTGCGCTGGTACCTGTCGAATGCATGGTTCCGGCGGCTCACCGGCGAGGGTGTCGACCCCGACAAGATCGTCTTCACCAGCCTGCACGCCGACGCCCGCCACCCGTCGCTGCGCGGCGCCATGGTCTACGTCCCGGGGGCGGAGTACCGGCGCGGGCGCTACGGCAGCGCCGGCGCGGTCTACGCCCGCTACCGCGAGGCGCGCGAGACGCCGTTCGTCAGCTTCACCCGCGAGCAGCGCGAGAGATCGGAGGGGTTGTCGCGGCAGTTCGCCGCCGCGCTCATGGATGCCTTCGCCGGCCGGCAGGTGGCGGTGCATCCGTACGGTCCGGTGCGCGAGCGGATCATCCGCCGCGGGCGCTCATGGGTGCCGGCGGTCCTGCGCTGCAACATCGTGCCGGTGCAGGTCCTGGTGGAGATCAGCAACCTGAGCAACCCGGAGGACAGCCGGTCGCTCGCCGACCCGGCCTATCGCCAGAGGGTGGCCGAGGCCTATGTCGAGGGGCTGGTGCGCTACTTCTCGGCGCCGTCCACGAACCGCCCCGCCGTCGCCGCCGGCGCCGGCAGCCGCAGCCGCTGACACCGGGCGCCGCCGCCACGGCCCGGGTGCGCACCCGGCGGTCCTCACGGGGCTGACTCGACGAAGCGCGTCTCGACGTCGAGGTAGACCGTCACCGGCTCGGGCTCGCTCCCCGTCGCCGCGCGCCGTGTCGCCGGCGTGAACAGCAGCGTCTTCGCCGCCTCGGCCGCGCGCGCGTCGAGGGCGGCATCACCGCAGCTCTCCTGGAGCGCGGCATCGGTCACCGCGCCCGCGGAGTCCACGGTCAGCCGGAAGCGCGCGGGGCGCGGCGGCGCCTTGGTCCCCGGCGCGAGCGCCACGCGGATCGCCGGGCGCGGCGGCGTCACGCCGTCGCCGGCGGCAACGGACGCCGCACTCGACTCCGCGAGATCGATCGGCGCGCCGCCGCCCGTGGGCGGCCCGAGGTCCGAGCCATCGGCGTCGATCGCGATCCGCGTCGCGCGCGGCGTGCCGTGGTAAGCCGCCGGGGTGAAGGTCCAGGCCATCGCCATCGCCCACAGCCGCTCCGCCTGCGGGGTGTCGGCGCGCGCGAAGCGGACGTCGAGCACCCTGCCATTGGCGCCGATCGCCACGTCGAGCCGGGCCGCGGCGACGGCGGGGTCGGGGGCGATCGGCGCGCGTGCCCGCGCCGGGGCGGTCCACAGGCGGTTCTTCGGGTCGTAGGGGCGCGGCTTGTCGGGGCCGGTGAGGACCTCGCCCGACCCCGCGGGCGAGACCTCGAGCGCGGCGATGCCGTCGCGCACCGCGCGCTTCTCGAGGCGGATGCTGATCGGCACCTTCACCAGCGGGTTGTCGTTCAGGTCGCGCGGCAGCGAGGCGATGCGCCGGGCGATCTCCAGCCCGTCGACCACCTCGGCGAAGATCGTGTAGCGCCCGTCGAGCCGCGGGATGTCGGCGATGGCGATGAAGAACTGGCACGAGCCGCTGTCGGGATCGACGTCGCGCGCCATCCCGACCGTGCCCGGCCGGTAGTGCAGGCGGTCGCTGAACTCCGCCTTCAGGCGGCGGTCGGCCTGCCCCTCGCCGTCGTCGGCCCGGTCGTCGTTCTTCGAGTTCGGGTCGCCCCCCTGGACGACGAAGTGCGGGATCACGCGGTGGAACGCGCTGCCGTCGTAGAAGCCGGCCGCGATCAGCTCCTTGACGTAGCGCACGTGGCCGGGAGCGTCCTTCGCCAGGAAGCGCCAGGTGATCTCGCCCTGCGGCGTGCGCACGACGGCGACCTCCTCGGTGGCGGCGCGCGCCCCGGGCGCAGTGCCGGCCAGGAGGAGCGCGCCCGCGAGCGCGGCGGCGCGGACGGCGGCCCGGGTCGCCACCCGGATCGCGTCAGTGGCGGCGGCCCGCCGGCGGCGCGGCATCAGAAAGTGATCGACATGATGATCTGCGCCGTCCGTCCCGGGGCGAGCGCCGCGCTCGAATCCGGCGTCGCCGGGTAGGCCTTGTCGGCGAGGTTGCGCACCAGGAGGCGCAGCTCGAGCCACGACTCCGGCCGCCAGCCGCCGCCGGCGTCGAACAGGGCGTACCCCGGCGTCGTCGTCTCGGTCGGGCCGGGTTCGTCGTCGCGTGTCGTCGCCGCGGCCCGCACCATGACGTAGCCGCGCGTGCCGATC
>Ga0210377_10000255_pt1 | contig 50480 bp, 56 predicted proteins | sample PLM4_65_b1redo_FD_155480 | JGI IMG/M metagenome (GOLD analysis project Ga0210377, IMG submission 155480) | Groundwater sediment microbial communities from an aquifer in East River, Colorado, USA - PLM4_65_b1 redo | ecosystem: Environmental > Terrestrial > Soil > Riparian zone | place: USA: East...
AAGACAATCTTGTGCGCGGTTCGTCAGAAAAACATTATCCTTTTCAAAGTCAGATCTCATGCACGAAATCGTAACACGACTATTTATCATCCGGTACAACCTATCACTTGTTACTTAACCGCTACCAAATTTTTTTAGCAGCGCGTTCTCCATCCGCAACCGCTTCAACTCCGCATCTTCATTCTGTACTTGTTTCCACGGACGACCGGTTGGTTTGTTGAAGCCTGTCTCACCTTCCCGACGATATTGCCCAAGCCAATGTTTGACACGTTGAGGATCATGAAGGTTCAAGGCTCGGGTAATTTCCGCACAAGTCTTGCCTTCTTCATAAAACAACCGTATCGCTTCCAGCTTTACTTCCACTGGATACCGGCGCATGCCCTTTTTACCTGACATAAAAAGTACCTCCTGTTCCATTTTCTCACAGGGGTACTTTCTTTTCTTGTCTGCTTTCAGGGGGTCAGTTCATTTTAGATCGGTTCTTTCTTTCGTTATTGGCGGTCCCGAAGAGCCGCATAATCTAACCGTGATTGATCTGCTGTGAAGGCTTCGATAGGATAAGTGTACCAGATACGGGCGGTGTTATAACCAAGCTCAATTTTGCTTACGAATTGTCTCAGGATGTTTTGCATGCCGCGGATGTCATTTTGATTGCGTGCGGCTATGAAGTTGCCGCGCCAAATATCGAGCACGAATTCCAGGGCTTCAGGCGTGATCTCAAGTTGTGAAGCCTTGTGACGTGACTTGATCATCGTAAGTTCAAACTGTAAACGCGCGTGCTCGTTCTCGCGTTCTTTCAAGCGTTCTTTGGCAGTCGCTGAATCGGTTGCTTCGATGGTGTCCAATAGCCGGCTGATTGCCTTGTCGCAATTGAGCAGTGCCTGCCTGGTGTTTTGTTGCTGGCGTTGTGCTTCGCCGTCATCCGATAGTTGCTCACGAATTTGATTGATCCATTCAACTGCATAATCAACGGTCATGATGGAATTCAATACAGCGCGTGTGATCGCCGCGTCGGCTTTCGCTGCCTGGATTTGTTTTCCTTCGCAGGCCTGCCAGTTGCCTGAATTTCGTTTTGCTCCGCAAAGGTAAGCAATCCATTTGCCAGATTTGGTGGACCTGGCGCCGGATACTTCGCGGATGATCGGTGTCCCACAATGAACACAGACCGCCATACCTGAAAGCAGGGAAGGGGAGTGATAGCGCTTGGGGTGTAGTGGATTGCCGGCGCTCCGTTTGAGGATCTGCTCACGCAATGTTTGGACCGCGTTCCAGGTATCGAGATCTACCAAAGCAGGATGATGATCTTGTACCTTCGTTTCACCAGATTTGCCAATGCCCAAATAACTTTCGTTCCGAAAGAACGTAGTCCAGCCTGTCTTGTTTTTATATAGGTTGCCACATGGTGCCTGCATGATCTCGTTTAGACTCTTGCCCTGGGCGCGCATCCTGAAAGCCAGGGTGACAAGGGGCCCGGTTTCAGGATCGATCTCCCATTTGGTACCGATGCGAGGACTCCCGTCACGGTGGGATGAAATGATCTCACGGACCGCACGATAACCGCGCGGCGGTGTGCCTCCACCTGGCACGTATCCTGCAAGTGTTCTTTGAGCAAGCCCGCGTTTTGAGTCGCGGGATGTTTGCCGGCTCTTTTCTTCGTTGGCTGTGTCGATCATCACCTCGACAAGATGAGCATACGGACCTTCGGGGATTTCATCGCTCATGCTGTGGACGATGATCCCGCGCCGTCTTAAGTCAGATTTGAAAAACTGAGCATCAAGTGTATTTCGAGCAATGCGGGAAAAACTCCAGACAAGCAAGCCCTGGGTGAATTGTTCTTTGCGGCATAGGTCTATCATCCGTTCAAACTCATCACGCTTTACAGTGGATGTTCCAGACTTTGCCGTATCCTCGAAGATATCACTTTCAGCAAGCAACAAAGCAAACTTTTTGCAATAGGCTTTGATCTCATTACGTTGATCCAATGTGCTAAGCTCTTGCTTGTCACCGCCCGAATCCCTGATATATGCAATGACACGACTCCCAGGCGGTAACTCTTTTGGAGGAGGTTTATAAGAGTCCATGAGTCCATGTAGTCCAGCACTTATTTAGTACCTAGGAAGTGCTGGACTCATAGGACTCAATGGACTCATGAATTTATGCTGAAGGTGATAATTTTTCCGTCATTCTTGCGCGAGATCTTGCCATCATTCGCCATGTCATTTAATTTTCTGTATATGTGATTCAATGGCTGACCTGTGGCATCTGCAATGGCTTTCGCTTCCGCAGGTCCAATCTCTTCCAAGATATCCAGAATCGCTTTACGTTGTTCGGTCATTGCCACCTCAGTAGCGTTGCCTTCACAGTGCCAATAAAAGCCGCGTTTTTCAAACGAGAGCTTCAGGAGAAATTCGTCAACATCACGCCCGCTAATTCCAAGCTTAGCGCCGGCTTTGCCTTGCTCTTTGTATAGTCCCCAGGCAGTGTCGGTGACTCCCGCTTTGGCTACACTGCCGTAGATGTGACCGATCGGATCGTTTATTTCGCCTGTGTTCTTTGGCATGTGATCGATAATGATCAGGGCAATATTTTTCGCAAGTGCATATTGCTGCAGGTGTCCTACAGCCTCTGTCATTTCACCAGGATCTAATTGATCTCCCTGAATTGCACGGCTGAAGGTATCGACGATAACCAAGCGATATTTTTGCTTGTCTATGTATCTCAAGAGGCGTTTTCCGCCGCCGGTGTTCAATGCTGTGATTTGTTCTCGGAAGGTATCGGACAACATGAAATCAACGTTTTGCGGACTAGAAATCCAGTTCTGTTTCTTCATGCGGTCCTGTAGCCGGCGCTCGTTATCTTCGAGGGCAAGATATAGGACGCGTCCCCTTTGCACATCGCGATCAAATACTTTCCCGCCGGTGGATATCGACAAAGCCAGCTGCAGAGCCAGCCACGATTTACCTACTTTGGGCTTGCCAATCAGAAACGTGAGTCCAGGCGGCAAATAGTCTGGAATAATCCAGGCAAGAGGAGGGTATTCGGTGTTAAGAATTGTCGCCGCATCGACGACCTTGAGAGATGGTAAAAAACCTTCCAGCCCTGGTGGAACATTATCCCCGTTTAAGACATCCGCGATCGCTGTCGTATTGAATCTGGATATCCTTGCGCTCAATTCTGGAGGCAAATATTTTAGATATTTCTCGAAATGCTCTTTTGCTTCCTCGGGGGTCGGTGGTGTATAATCTTTTTGTTGTTGACGTGCATCACGTCCCGTTGCCGGTGACTCAGGATTTGGGCCTGTGTCACTTTTTTTATTTTTAGTTGCCATAATATTGAGCTCCTAGTTTATTTGATTTTAATTGCCGGCTTGCCGATGGCGTCGCTTTCCAGATGATACGGTTGGATGAGTTCCGTGAGTCGGACGGTCTGGCTTAGCCGTCCGACTCAGAAAAAGGAGTGCATTACCGGTGCCACCGGCAAAATGCCTAAGGAACTTTTCCACCCTCTTCGATGTAGCGATAATATGCAGCGCCCAATTGCCAATTGCCATCTTTCATGAGCCATTCAAACGCTTGGGTGTTGCCGCGGCGCACCTCGGCTATTTGTTGGCGGATGATCATCCGCATGGTTAGATCGCTGGCGATCTCTTTTTTCAACCCATCAATTACTAGGTTATCTACCGTCGCCTGTAGAGCTGGATAAAGTTTGTTGTCACTCATTGGATTTACTCCTTTCTACCCTCGCCACCAGGCCGGCAGACTTATGGTCCTGTCCCGCATCCTGTGGGAGTGTGATTGTCGCCGCAGCGGGCAGGTCCGTGATTGTTTGCTCAGTGGCAGTTCCCTTCGATACATTTGTGATAGTTGCAAATAACTCATTGAAGAGATCCAAACTACCTTCGAACACAAGGGATTGGTCATCTCGAATTACTGAAAGATAAATAGTCGTTTGTGTCATGTGTGATCTCCAAAATAAAACAGGTCTTACGTTTCAATCGTAAGACCTGTTTCCAATGGTTCCTGCAAATATTCGCAAAGATTCGCAGGTTTTAGAAATAAATTGCAGAAGACTAATCTAATTTCCCAGCTTTACCGGCTTTTCAAATATCTGTCATCAATCTTGGAGATGGTAGATATTTATATTTTGTGGCTCGCAAATGTTCTATGAGATCCTCCGGAGTGCGACCACCACCCAGCCACATAGATTTTGTCTTGCGCCATATTGCCTGCCATTCTTTCATCCGTGCTGAATTGGGGCGTGGAAGCCGTATCGTAGCACTTGCCTGGAGCATCTCTGCCGGCGCGGTCCTTTGTGGGACGCGTTCCATCAAAAGCGCCACAAGATAATTATAAAAACTTTTTATTTCGGGATTACTATCTATCGCCTTGAGGAGGCATGCGTCGTCATTGATCGCACCGATATTTATATACCCGATTTCTTCGAAGACAGTTATCTCGCCATCTTCCCCGCGTTGTATACGTTGCTTGTCAATTCGCAGGCGGTAATCGCCATTCCAATCATCAGCATCCCGCCCCCAGTGATAGGCAGTGCTTTTTCCCTCTTCCTGTTTGTAGAGATTTTCGATGGTCTCAAACAAGTATTTTTGTGAACATTTATATTCGGTTCTCAAGTTGCACATCCTCTCAAAAATCTCCCGCTTGGATGTGCTACAATCATCACATCACAAGCCGCCGTCATCGGCTTGGACCTGCCCGCCATGCTATTGGCGGGCTTTTCTATTGCGATTTTACTCTACCGTTACGCTCGTAACGGTGCCTTTTCTAATCTGTTCACTCATTCAGTTGGTTGTATACTCGTAGCAACTGTAAAGGAGTGTAAAGAAAATGCTCGTGCGGCTCGATAAACAGCAGAAAGAAGCAGTTTTAGCATGGATCGCCGAAGGTCTGAAGAGTGATGAGATCAACAAACGCGCTGCAAAATTCAAACCACCGTTTGATGTTTCTCCGCGAGTGATCACCTATTATCGCAAGACTCGAAAGATTGATATCAACAAGCTTCAAGGATCTGCAGAACTCGAAGCGTTGAATATGGGACTGGCTTTGAAAGCCGAACGAGTAACCAAGCTACAAGCCCTAGCATATAAGATCCTCGATGATCTGTTTCAGGAGAACGGGCTCTGGCTTGATCGTATCAAAAGCATAGGGTCTGGTGCCAATGTCAAAGAGATAACTTATCTCGAATTTAAGAGAGCGGAGGTCGAGGCGATTCGGGGATTGTTGAATGACATTGCGCGGGAGGTCGGTGATCGCGGTGATCATATAGATTCAGAGCCCGCTCGTTCGTTCGACGATATCACACGAGCAATCCACGAGCGAGCTACAGCTCTCCCAGGGATCATTCGCTCGCATAGTTAATATACCTTTCGGCGGGATCTGAAAGCCGATCAACCTCGTGATAATAGATCATGAGCGTATCCAGGGAGGCGTGACGAGACATCCCTTTCACCTTTTGAATTGGCACACCATGTCTGATTGCGTTTGTGATCGCAGTATGGCGCAAGCTGTGAGTCGTCTTGTTGCCATGAATCCCTGCGGCGATCATGTAGTCTTTGACGATCTCACGAAGTGAACGGCGGGATAATCTTTCACCCCTCGATTTGTTCGAACCAGAAGTAAAGAGCGCGCCGGCTTCCTGGCCGCGAAGCACCAGCCAATCCCTCACCGCGTTTTCAGCTTCGTGCGACAGGACCAACGTTTCTCCTTTTTCATCGCGCCCCTTACCTTGGACCTTCAACACAAGCGCCCCGTCCATAGTTCGAAGGTCTTCCAGATCGGCGCGATGGATTTCAATCCCGCGTGCAGCTGTGTAAGCCATGATGGAAAGAATAGCAAAATCTCGCACGCCCTCACGTGTCTCTCTGTTTGGTTGTTCCAACAGTCGGACCATTTCGCGATCGGTGAGCAGCTCTCGGACGTGGGAACTATTTGCCCCCTTGCGTTTCGCGCCTTTGATCGCCTGGGTAGGATCAAACGGGATCTGTCCTTCTTCAGCTAGCCAGCCAAAGAACGAGCGCAGGCCGGCTAGCCAAACGTTTACAGAAGCCGTTCGTTTTTTATCTTTCAGCAGGTCTGCTTTCCATTTGCGGATCGTATCAGGGACCGGCGGAGTCGTTCCCAGCCAGTCTATGAATTTCGTTACGCCGCGCTTGTATGTGATCGCGGTATCAGCTTTGATCTCTTGCGCATCGACACGCAAGTTAAGATTATCTTCCCAGTCATTCACCAGGGCGCGAAAGTTGGGCGCCGTGATGATTTGTTTGGGTCCATAGTTGGCAAGCATAATTTCACATCCTTTTGATTTAATTTCTATCGCCTATATTCAATCTTACAGGCGATAGCCCCTAGGAGGCGTCTAATTGTCGAGATGACATGATTCACATCGCGCCTGCATAATTCGGCATTGCCTAGGATTGCTGTTGCGTTTTCTTGTCACAACTAGCGTGACAAGCGGTTTCTCGTCTCGCATGGGGTCTCCTCGCACACGCAAAAAGCGGCGACGCAAAGTGATCAAATGACCACGATACGCCGCCGGCTTTTTATGCAGATACCTTAGTGAGAAGAACCTTGATGAGCTAAGCCAGTGGAGACTCTCCCAGGGCTTCAAAAGTTTTTCGAATCAGGTGTTGCTTTTTCATGGCTTCCCAGGCTTGTTTGAATTCTTCGGCGGTCCCGCCGTTGATCTGCCAGGCATGAAGCGCTTTGTCCTTCAGTGCGTCCAGATCCTTGCGAGCCTGTTTGATGATCGGAAGATTATCAGGTCCGATCTGTTCAAGCAAACTTGCGATCTGCTTCTCTGCTTCTTCAATGCCTCGCGCTGAATTTTCCGCATACAGCTTGTGATGCTCAATCTGCTTTTCGAGTTCTTCGCCGCGGATCTTGCTGCTGTCGAGCTCAATCTTTTTTTCTAATCTCTTGAGCTCTTGTTCTTGAACAGATCGCAATTGAGCAAGTTTGTTTTCCGTTGCGATAAGTTGATCGTATAGGTCCATATTTTTTTTATTCCTTTCAGTGGTTACGTTTTGATTGTTGCTCATCATAATACAAAAGCGATTCCTCATGTGCCTTGCGGAGTAGTCGCTCTTTTCGTTTGCGACACTTGTCAGAACAAGCAGCCTTGCTCTGAGGAAGGGGATTGATCCCACAAACAGGGCAAAGCTTCACGCGTCTTTTAAGGTTCTCTGTTTTGACAGGTTCCATTTCGGCGGGTCCCACTTGTGCGGGCATTGTCGCGTGAGTATCCAGGGACGTTTCTCCCGTTTGCACAGTTGGCAGTAAAAGACTATCCAGGGTTTGCTCTCCCCAAAGAGCGCCCACCCTAATCCGTTGGACCGTCTCGAAAAGGGGCGGGCGGAGTTGTGCCCGCCTCCGCTTCGGTCCCTTTCGCTGTAGTCGTTACAGCTGGTACGACAGACTCATAAGTTGCATGTCCGTTTTTCTTTGCCCACCAATTGGCAGGCAATTTGAACAGGTTGAACGCGGGCTGTTGTTTCGGGTCCGTGCTTTGTGGATCTGTCACTGGTAGGGCGGGGAGGTCGAGCACTTGCCCGCGTTGTAATCCAAGATCGCGTTTGACCTGATTCACGATATCCTGAGTGATCGATTGAGCAAGATCTGCTTTTTGTTCGTCCAGGGATTGCGTTGCCTGTTTGATCGCCTCCGTGACAATCTCACCGCGGGCAATACCCACATTGATCTTTTCGTGAATATCAGGGGATGCCCCATGATGCGCATACAGCAAAGCAGAGTGAAGCGCGGTCATGAGGACAAAGCCATATACCAACCATTGCCCTACCCAGTCGCTTACTTCAACGTAGGTTTGACCGCCTAGCATAACCTCTACGGCTACCATGCCAAGCGTCCCCACAAATGCAGCTATGAAGCCAATCGCCGCAATTGCGTATTGACCTGTGCTCTCACATTTGAACACGAACGCCAGCGCCCAAACCATCGCGGCGATATCGAAAAGCACAAGCCCCCATAATTGATTTGTGAAGTTGCCAGGGAATAACTTACCCAGGGCGCCGAATGTCAGAGACATGAGCAAGCCAAGAATGGCAAGACCGAAAACCGCAAACAGGATACCCGTCGCGGATTTTATTACTTTCTTCATGGTGTTTTATTTCCTTTCGCAATATGTGGAGTTGATCCAACCGGTGATGGTCTGGAACTGGACTTGGATCCAATCGCCGGAAGGCTTAGTGGAAAGAATGATCAATTGATCGCCTTGATTCAGCCAGGCGATTACAAGCGCGTCGATGTTCGGCGCGTCTCGCAGGTGCAAAGCCTCTGCAGTGACTTCACACGTCTCAGGGCTTGCAGTCGCTGTGGGTGTGATCGCCTTCGATGGGGTAGGGGCGGGGATCGCCGTTTCGGTCGTAACGCTCATGCTTAGATTTGCCGCCGGCTGTGTCAGCGTGCTATTGCAAGCCAGGGCGGGAAGTATCAGCAGAATCAATAGTATTTTTTTCATAGAGCCTCTTGTAGTAAAATGCGGATACGTAATGAGCTAGGGCATATCGCTCTTACCAACGCCTCCGCTTGATGAGCTGCCCGCCCATCAAAGCGGAGGTTGTTTTTTCTTCAAGCTACCCAGGCAACAAACGATTTCGACGTGCGACGCATTGCCACGCGATAGAGCATAAATGTTCGCGACCATGCAGCCTGTACGGTGTTGAATTTCATCACGCGATAATACTGGGACGGATAGCGCAAGCAGGATCTCAAAAAATCAACCGTGCGCAAACGAGCGATTGAAAACATATCTTTGGCTTCCTGCCAGGCATAGACATCATCGTCTTGACACATGGGAGAGATAAAGACCAGGAAGTTAAGCAGGGCGCCGATCAACATACGGTGAAATGGCTTTTTGATCTTGGTAAGTTTTTCGATCAGCTCCATCCGCGTCGGCCGCAAAGTCTGCGAATTTCTCACGTGCCGCACATAGCCGACTACGGCGGGAATATCGTCTGGGTGTAAATCCTTCAGTTCTTCTTTGATGTGGGTGAGGGGATCGTTTGAATTAAACATTGTAGGACTCCTTTTTTGAAATTGTTTTTTTGCCGCGGCTGCAGGTAATCGGGCTACTGCAAAATTGGGCGGGACATTACCGCATTGAGAAGTTTCATCCCCGATTCGAGATCTCCATCCTCTGCAAATTCATTGAATTGCATAATCTCCTGAAACGTAATTCTCAGCATGATGTGATCTATCTTTTCAGCGGGCATGTCTGCAAAACATTCTCTTAAATCTTGTCTTACCATTTCGCCAAATTCACGGGCTAGTTTTTTCTTTCTTCAAGTGTTATCTCTGCCATTTCGTTTTTACTCCATTTCTGTGATCGGATTTTTGCCGCGCTGCCTCTCTGCGTGCTTTAAGTCACACGCTACACGGCGGCGGTTATGAAGTTGTAAAGGCTCGGAGTGTTTTATTTGTGCAACAGTAACGAGTAAAAATAAATCCGCTTTTATGCGGTCTGTTCTGTTGCAGTTGTGAAACAGTATACCCCAACAAAAAACGCCTGTCAACGAGCACAAGCGCTTTTATTTCTCTGTTTTTCGGCGGGGGTCGTTCTTACTCATGCCCTCTGTCTTTTTGAGATACTCTTTCACAGACTTTTTAGAGACAAGCCAAGAGCGCCCAAAACGAACGGCGCTTAGTCTTTCTTGCCGAATCATTTTTGATACACCCTGCAATGTAAAGCCTAACCTTTCGGCGGCCTCCTGGGTGGTGTAAAACTCTGCAAGATCGGGCATGTTTGCTACATTGGGGGAGAAGGTGCGAGATTTGCGGATTGTATTATTGTTCAACATTTGCATTACTCCATTTCACAAGTAATGCCTTCGCAAATCTCACGTTATCAAAGAGGCGGTCCCGACGGGATTCGAACCCGCGATCTCGGCCTTGACAGGGCCGCATGTTAGGCCGCTACACCACGGGACCATCTAACAAGCGGGCGAGAGTTTACCATGTGGATTCGGTTGTGTCAATATGCCCAATCAGAATAAAGGGCAGGGTCGGTGGGGGTAAGCCCCGAGGGATCATGAACGTAAACCCAGTCACCTTCAACGGCCCAATTGAATAACCAATGCGAATCGCCCACAGATAGATTCACACATCCGTGGGATTGTGGGTACCCAAAGCGGGTACGCCAATATGCGCCATGTAATGCGCGCGCCTTATCGAAATACATTGTCCAGGGTACATTATCCAGATAATAATAATCTGTCGGATCACTATTGCGCATGGTCTCTGTTTCTTTTTTTAGGTAGATTTGGAACAACCCTGGACGTGTGTAAAAAGGTTCCAAACCACTGGCAATTACAGTGGCAAAGACGAGCTGATGGTTATCGTAAACTGCCAGAGTTTGTTCTGCGAGGTCAACATCGATCCAGCGCCCAGTTGTTACACCTTCAGGTGGGATTGGATTTGGGTGAACGAGAGCCACTTTGCGCGCTTCCACCCATTGATTAATACCTATCATATTCCAATCCGTGCCTTCAGCTGTTTGAGTATCATATACTTGAATAATGTCAATAAATGGGTAAAGGTATTGCCCGGTTTCAGGTGAATTGTAGCCAGGCGCTTTTTTGACAGGGATATATTCAAACGGCCACCCAAATGTGTTATTGGGCGTTGAGCGAAACTGAAGCCCCTGATAAGACGAAACTGCAGAGACACGCGCGCCTCTCCCAGGAATCCATACGCCTGATTGAAGCAGGTAGTAAATACGACCCTCGGTATCTACTCGATCTGTGTAAGATACGTAAACAAAACCGGGAGGAAAAGGTTGTCCGATATCAGCACCTGCTGGACCGCTTAAGGCGGGCACGTAAGTCTTGTCAAGATGGAAATAAGAATAGGGGAGCTTTGTCAGTTCGGGGTCAGGTTTATAGATAGGCAAAGAGCGCGGAGGGAATGCCAATCCCAACTTTGACATTTCGGTTAAGTATTGGGATGGCCCGCTTGGCAGGCAGTCGTCGGGTGGTGTCAAATATGCGTTGGGCGCACATACAACCGTGCCGCTATCTGGTTCCACGCTTTGCGCAAGCGATGTTGTGATTTGAATCATGGACAGAACAAACAGTCCAATGGATAGGAGTGATAGATAAAGTTTCTTCATAACAAGTTGGATGACTCGAACATAAGGTTATTTACATTTCTGTAATTGTAGGGCTTGTATTTAGGGATGTCGGCTTGACACTTTTTGTCCACTAGGGTAAATTTATCACCAATTCTGAATCAATGCAATTTCACCGGCTATATTCTAGCTGGAAATTATTCCTGTGCAGGAGGGCTGTCTTGTCCAAGTCACGTACGCAACAAATGGTTGATCGTCTTCGAGAATTGCAGGCGTCTTCCCCTGATATTGAAGCCTCTGCAGTTGTGAGTGTGGACGGCCTGAGTATTGCTTCTGCCTTGCCTCAAGGTGTTGAAGAAGATCGTGTTTCTGCGATGTCTGCTGCAATGCTTTCGCTCGGCGAAAGAATCGCATCTGAACTGGGGCGAGGTACATTGGAACAAGTTTACATCAAAGGCGAAAAAGGATATGTTGTCCTGATGTCGGTAGGGGAAGAGGCTGTTCTCACCGCACTAGCGCGTGAACAAGCAAAATTAGGCTTGATCTTCTTGGACATTAAGCGCGCTGCCGAAGATCTGGCGAAACTGATCTAAGTGGAGTCAAGCATGAGCCCTGTTCAAAAAACCGGTTTATATTATCCTAACAAGTTTGGACTTATCATCATCAAATCGCTTGAAGAAGTGATGGGCAAGAACGGTCTCAATGCCATCCTTAACTTGGGCGGCTTGAATAATTATATTGAGAATTATCCGCCGGATAACCTCGACAAAGGTTTTGACTTTGCCGAGCTTTCTGGAATTGGAACTGCTTTGGAAGAAATGTACGGTCCGCGTGGTGGTCGTGGTTTGGCTTTGCGTGCTGGGCGCGCGACCTTCTCTGATGCATTAAAGAACTTTGGAGCACTTGCTGGTGCTGCGGATTTGGCTTTTGTAGTTTTGCCGCTTCAATCCAAGTTGCGTATTGGCTTGCCTGCATTTGCCAAGATATTCTCTCAGCTTAGCGATCAGCACAGTACAGTTGAAGAAAAAGACACAGAATTTATTTGGACGATCCACAAGTGTCCTGTTTGTTGGGGGCGCACAAATGCAGATAAGCCAGTTTGTTATATTGCAACAGGTCTTTTGCAAGAGGCGTTAAAGTGGGTTTCAGGTGGCAATGAATTTCGTGTAAACGAATCGAAATGCGTCGCTGTCGGTGACGCGGTCTGCGAGTTCGTCATTCAGAAAGAACCGATTTCGTAAAGCGGGGTTGATGTGGCAGAAGCCAAACCTAAAATCCTGATCGTTGAAGACGATCTTGACGTGGCAGAAATGCTGAATGCATATTTCCGCGTTCAGGGATATGAGGTGTTCACTGTCAACTGGGGTGAAGATGGCGTGCGCGCTGGTCAGACCATTTTCCCTGATCTGATTATTCTTGATATTCGTTTACCTGATATCGACGGTTACGAAGTTGCACGCCGTTTACGTGGCGACCGCCGTACGAACGAAATCCCCATTATCTTTTTGACTGAAAAGCGTGAACGTATTGATCGCTTGCAGGGTTTTGAGGTTGGTGCGGATGATTACATCACCAAGCCATTTGATGTTCAAGAATTGCGCTTGCGAGTGCGGAATGCCCTGAAGCGTGTGAGCCAGGGGTCACTGACCAACCCTGTCAGTGGTTTGCCGGAAGGTCCTTTGGTGGACGAGCGCCTTTCTGATGTCATTCATAAAAGTGGCTGGTCACTATTGCATATATCTATCAGCCACCTCGATTCATTCCGTGAAGCATATGGATTTGTGGCATCTGATGATGTGTTACGGGCGATTAGCCTGATGATTCATAACACCATGAAGGAAACAGGTTCACCTGATGACTTCCTTGGGCACATTAGCCCAACTGATTTTGTAGTCGTGGTGCCGCCTGCTAACTTGGCACCCTTCCGTGAGCGGATTCGTTCTCGGCTTGAGCAGTCGCTTGATTACTTCTATCCCATTAAGGATCGCGAGCAGGCATCCAAAAGCCCAAACCGCCTATCGATCAAAGTATCCGAATCTGCTTCTGTGTTTGGACGCTTTTCCAGTGTCGAACAACTTAAGAAAGAGCTGTTGAGTAAGCATTTGTGAAAATTACGATCGTTTTGCCAACCTATAACGAAGCGGAGAACCTGCCCAAGCTGGTCTCCGCTTTATTCATGTTGCCCTTGGACTTGGCTGTACTTGTTGTAGATGACAATAGCCCAGATGGCACAGGACAAATAGCTGATGACTTGAAGATCACTTATTCAGGGCGGGTAAATATATTACATCGCATGGGAAAACTGGGTTTACGGTCTGCCTATATTGAGGGGTTTCATAAAGCTTTTGAATTGGGGGCAGAAGTCGTTGTGCAGATGGACGCTGACTTTTCCCATGATCCGTTGGTGCTGAAAGAAATGGCACAGCAGATTACAGATTGTGATGTGGTGATCGGTTCTCGCTATACAAAAGGTGGGTCACTTGACGAGCACTGGCCTCTATGGCGCAAGTTTTTGTCCGCTTTTGGAAACACGTATGCACGTACGATCCTTCACTTTCCATTACACGATGTGACAACAGGCTTTCGCATGTGGAGGCGGGAAGTGCTATCAAAGATGCCGCTTGATCGAATTCGATCCAATGGATATATCTTTCTGGTGGAAATGGCTTACGTCGCCTACCTTATGGGATTTGATATCGTTGAGGTCCCCATTCATTTTGAAGATCGTCGATTTGGGAAATCAAAAATGTCGCTGAAGATCCAATTGGAAGCCGCAATGCGGATCTGGGATGTGCGGTGGCATTATCGTGATATGCGTAGCAAGAGTCATCCCCACGAAATTGGAGATTAAGTTTTGAATGATGCAAATCTGTCAGTCAAGTGTGGTCCCAAACGAGAAATTATTTATCGCCTTTTGCAAATCAAATAATCGATGTCCAAAAAACTTTTTATTCTATTGTTAACTGTATTATTGGTGCAGGCATGTTCCGATACAAATCAAATACCGAATACGCCTGTAGTTGAATTACCATCTTTGCCTGTTACACAGTCTTCTTCAGTATTATTGGCTCCAACCAATACACCTAATATAACAGCTTCGACGATTATCGAAGCAAATATAACCTCAATAACAGCAACTCCTATTCTTTCCCAGGATTTTTGGAAGGAATTGCCGATTGTGCCATTAACGGTCAGTGACCGGGTGCGGGAACTATACCAGCGCGGATTACTCATGGGGAATGACCCAAACGGATTCTCGAAAGTTGGTGACTGTCATAGTACAAATCCATATTTTCTTGCAGATTACGATCTTGGGTCGAATGTTTATCAGCTGGGTGAATATGCCTATTTGGAACCCACCATTGATTATTTTCAAGGTTCGTTTGGGCGCACCAGTTTAGCTGCCAAAAAAGGTTTGAGCACCGCAGGTGTATTGACTCCGTTGTGGTCTGACTGGAAGCAATGCTCCAATAATGAGTCCCCGCTGGATTGCGAGTTTCGAACGCACCAGCCCAGTTTCGCGATCATTTCATTGGGCACCAATGAAGCCTATGATGTGAAAAAAGATAAATCCACTTTTGAAGGACGTTTGCGCCGTATTATTGAGCACTCCATTGATCAAGGTGTTGTTCCGATCTTGAGTACAAAAGCTGACAACGACGAAGGTGACCATTACATAAATTATGTTACTGCCAAGCTGGCATTGGAGTATGAATTGCCGCTCTGGAATTTCTGGAGGGCAGTTCAAAACATTCCTCAACAGGGCATGCGCAGTGCCGACCACCTGACCTTTGCGTCAACGAGTTCGTATACTGACTTTTCCAAACCTGAATACCTCGAATATGGAATGCAGATGCGCAATTTGACTGCGCTTCAGGTGCTGGATGTGGTTCGGCGCGAAGTCGCGCAGATGCCTGTGGCTGTCATTGTGACCCCGCCCACTGCGCCTGCTCCAACTGCTGCTGTGGTGCATCAGGCTGGCGAGACAATGGTTTCACCTGCGGATGGGATGTCGCTTGTGTATATTCCTGCTGGTGAATTTGAAATGGGTTCAACATCGGGAAACCCCGATTCAGCCCCGATCCATACCGTTGCATTGAACGGCTACTGGATGGATAGTACAGAAGTGACCAATGCCATGTTTGCCACTTTCCTAAATACGGTTGGGAATCAAACGGAAGGCGGCACAACCTGGGTCAATCCGCGTAGCCTGTTAGTGCAAATCCAAGAAAAAGACGGCAAGTGGCAGTTTCAACCAGATAAGGGAAATTACCCCATTGTGGGCGTGTCATGGTATGGAGCGGCTGCTTATTGTGAATGGACAGGTCGTCGCCTGCCTACCGAGGCGGAATGGGAATATGCAGCGCGCGGCGAAGATGGACGCAGGTTCCCGTGGGGTAATGAAGTGGATTGTAAGCATGCACGCTATTCTGGTTGCGGCAAAGGCACGCTCAAAGTGGATGCGTTGCCGCTTGGCGTAAGCCCGTTCGGGATTTTTAATATGGCTGGTAATGTGGCTGAATGGGTAAATGATCGCTATGCCGCAGATTATTATCAAGAATCGACGATGCTAAATCCCATCGGTCCGAGCAATGGATATTCCCGTGTGGTCCGCGGCGGCTATTGGGGGGATACCTACCTTGCCTTACGGGCAACGCGCCGCGAAGGGGTCGGCGCCGATAAGCATAATAATGGCGTCGGCTTTCGTTGTGCGCTCACACCCTAGCTTGCTGCTCGATCGCCAGCGCAGACCATTCAGGTAGATCAAGCGTTTCCGCGCGGCGCTGCGGATCGATGTTTGCCTTGGTAAGCATGTCTGCCGCATCGGCGGGGGAAATGTGTAAACCCGCTGAAAGTGAATTACGCAGGGTTTTTCGTTTTTGACTGAAACCAGCTTTAATGAGTTTGAAAAATGTATCAAGCAATTCCAGTTTGATCTGTGGGGATGGATAAATATCGATTCTCAAGACAGCTGAATCAACTTTGGGTGCCGGGTAGAACGCCTCGGCAGGGATGCGTGCCGCGATACTCGGTTTGCCATATACCTGTACGCTCAGTGCCAGCAGACTCATATCACCGGGCTTGGCGCAGATGCGTTCCGCAACTTCCTTTTGGATGGTCAGCACGATGCGGCGCGGTTTGGGATCGCTTTCGAGCAGGTGACGAATGACTGCGGATGTGATGTAATAAGGAATGTTTGCCGCAACGATGTAGTCGTTCTCGGTGATGATCTTCTGCGGGGAAAGATCCAGGATGTTGCCATGGATCATGCGCACGTTTTTATAAGGGGCGAGAACTGCCTTTAGTGGCACGAGCAGGTCCATGTCCAGTTCGACCGCAACGACTTCTTTGGCAGAGGCGGCTAAATAGCGCGTCAAACTTCCCAAGCCGGGACCGATCTCCAGCACGGTATCCGTTGCATTGATCTCTGCGGCAGATGCGATCGCTTCGAGTGCAAAGGGATCTTGTAAAAAATTTTGTCCCAGACTTTTATCGGCGCGTAAACCGTGACGCTTCAGTAAAGCAGAGGCATTGAGGGGCGGAATCTCTTTCATCGGCAGTTCAAGTTTTCTCCTTCAACTTTTATTCAAGCACATACAAAACATTTGGCGGCACTGGCGTGAGAAAGTAAACCGTGACCCACGAACTCCACTGCTGGTAATCGGCATCACTGTAACCGAGATCGATCCACGGCTTTCCGACACATCCCGGACAAACATCTTCAACAGTGCCATAGCCATAGCCAGCAACAAACAGTGGTTGCCCGCGCCATGCTCGATACCAATCCAGCCTGAACGCTATGATACCCTTCTTCAACGGTTTCCCGCTTGAAGTAGTAGAACCACACGGGGCAGTGGGTCCATTCGGGCACGGTAAATAGGATGTGGCATACATTTGCACGGCGCGCCAATATTCGATCTGCACGCCATCCACAGTGGCGGTCTTGATCTCGATCTTCGTGCCATAACCAAGGACGCGGTTTTTAGGCGGGCGCACTATGGTTTCATTTTCGGTCACGCGCGAAACCTCATTGCCATCTTCGTAACGAATGCGGATGCGCTGTACGCTGAGCCCGCTTTCACCGGGTTGCAAAATTTGATTTTGATCGAGTGGAATATCTGCCGAAGCGATCAATTCACTTTCGAAAGGGATGGGCTTTTGTGCGAGTACTACAGATTCACTGACTCGTACAACTTTGATCTGCCCGTCAACTGGCAGCGCTTCGTTCTCCGACGGGCTGGCTTGATCCAGTCCGAGAAGCGGAATCCCAGCCTCAGCCAAAGCCTCCCCAACCGTCCGCGCGGATGATTGAATCTGTACCACCTTTCCATCCACGCTGACGGTGAGTCCGCGTGTCGTTGTGACCGTGATCGTCATGCCCTCTCTGAGCGGCGAGTTCAACGGCGGATCAATTTTATCTCCAGCATGTAATTGGTACGATTCTTCTGCCAGCGCTTCCCCCACCGTAAAAGCGGATGATTGAATCTGTTTCTGGCCATCCGGTGTGACGAGAGTCAAATTCACCGCGCGGCGAATTTGGAGGGTAATTGGATTATCTGTTATTGCTTGATCGAGCGCTATAGAGAGACCGTTAAAGAGGACGCGGTCATTGGTGTTAAGTGTTAATCCAGCCTGTGTGATTAATATAGAAGGAACGCGCTCATCTGTTTGAAGTGCGATGGTTTTCCCGGAGGGGTTATCAATAATTGTGACCGTGGGCGGAGTAGTTGGCCGGCATGCGAAGAGAAAAAAGACGAAAACCAGAACCAACCATTGGTTTAATTTCATAATTTAATTATAAATCAGGCAATCTCATGCACCATCCACACATTTGGCTCGACGTAAGCGCCTTCATCCTTTTCGATGTTCATCTCCATCGGGTTGAGCGCGCCGGAGATGATGTATTCTCCGCTTTGTGGGAATTTCAGCTTTGTCCATTCCTCCCATTCGGCGCGTGTACCTCGAATGGTCATGGTGTGGTGACAGGGCTTGATGATCCTTGCTCCCGCCCGCACATGGACTCTTAACCACGCGTCGAAAGGTAAGCCAGCGTCCGTTTGCCAGGTGATGTAATCGTCAATGCTTGTAAGCGGATACCTGTTCTTCTGGTTGGGTCGCACTGGCGCGACGAGATTCTTGAAGCCTTTGGATTCCCCAATAGCACGCATGGCTAGAACCATCTTTGTGCTTAATCCCTGGCTTTGATAATCGGGATGGATCGCGATCTGTATGGCAGATTGGATATTTGGCACGATTCCGTTTTTATGATCTGCTATCGCTTGCAGGAAAACCCAGTCCCAGCCGCCTTCAGGAAGCTCGGAGAGGTCTTTATCCCAGTGAAAAGGCAGGCTGTTACCCATCGCCGCCATGCGGTTTGCTTGCGTGTCCCATAGGGCGAATTGGTATTCTTCGAAGCGGTCAAAGAGTTCGTGCCAGTTTTCGTTGGGGACAATGTCGTGGAGCATAAACTCGGGCCAGCAAACCTCAGAGAGTTCGCCAGCGCTAGCGCGGTAATCTTCACGGTCTTTGGGAGCGATGATCTGGAAGCGATCTGTGTTCATAGTTCTATTTTCTTTCCAATCTCAAACCCGTGCAGGGATAGCCCGCATTGTCACTGGCGAAGCGTTTTACTTCGCGAAAGCCTTCGCTTTCATAGAGTTTGATCGCCTTGTGATTGCCGTCCAGGACGATGGTCCATGCGCCCTCGCCGATCTCGCGGAGTCCGATCTTGAGTAGTTCGCGTCCGATACCCTTGCCGTATTGACTTGGGTTAACGTAAAGCCACGCGAGATACTTGTCGTCCACGCCGACAAAGCCAACGACCTGTTCATCAACACATGCAACAAATTTTCGGCAGGCTTTTAAATCTTCCACTTCCTTGTCCTGTTCGATGGGCACAAAGGCACGTGGATCGCACGAACCGACTAATTCATCAGGGCGTGCCAGGTCATGGATTTGGCAAATGGCTTTCCAATCTGCGTCTTGATAGTCACGATAAACAACCATACTACCTCTCACTTTTTAGGATGCGCCACCCGATCTTTGGTGAAGCGAATTAAATCCATTGCTGAGTTATAAAGCTCGAAGCCTTGTGCATCTGAGTTTGTGGCAAGCGCCTGCTCAATGACCTGGCTCCACGCCTCGCCCAATTCTCTTTGTGCCCAACGTGCAGCTTCGGGCTTTGAGACAATAGTCCCATGTTCGAGAGAGTGTAATGCGCGGCACAGCGTGAGGATGGCAAAGGCATGATACTCAACTCCATGCTTTTGAAGCCAGGTCGGATTTTCAAGCATTGGGAACCACCACTCTTGCAACACGCCCTTCACGGCTTTGTGGATGTCGTTGGGGCTGACAGGGTCGATCAAGGTCTCCGGAGGAGGACCCGCCAGAATGATGCCCTGTTCGCGGATGACGTGGCGTTGAATGATCCAGTCACTGCCGCGTTGGTCCAGATAGAACTGTCCCTCGTTGACAGTGGGGCAGGGTCCACTGCGCGGGTCGTGGCGGCGGATATCCCGTTTGGGGATGTAGGAACCTTCCAGTTTCGCTGCCCATTTGAGTCCGCTCTTCCAGAGGCGATGATGCATAGCTTCAAGGTCCGCGATGGTTTTATCTGAAAGTGAACTGGTGGTGACAACAAGAAAATCAATATCACTGGTTTCAGGGTCGAAGTCTCCGCTGGCGAGGGAACCATAGAGATACATGCCAACCAATTGATTGCCTAAAACTGCGCTGGCACTTGAAAGCAATAGGTCGAGGATCTTGTTTATTTCGGGGTATTGAGTCACGCGATTAACTATCAAAGATTAACCTTTCCGTTTTGGTTAGTTGGATGATGTAGGGGCTTTACGCTCCGTTGATTTGTATTTCAATCTGCTTGCTATATTCAAGTGTATGACGGATTAAATTCATGGTTCCGTGTATGTCAGCGGGTCGTGCTTCCAGCCCCGGACTTTGGCGTCCGAGCCAGGCTTCTTTGATCAAGGATGTCCACTGTTCGCCCAGTGTATCCTGTCCCCATTGCGCAGCGACCCGTTTCGATACGATAGTACCATATTGAAGCGTATATAGCATACGGCAAAGTGACAATACAACAAATGATTGATAGCCTCGGCTTTTGATTTGCGATGGGTCTTCAAGGATTGGGTTTACCCACAAGGGTAATACATCCACGATGGCTTGACGTATTTCGTTGGGTGAGACGGGGTCGATCAATGTTTTTAGATCGGGTTCGGTGATGACAACTCCATGTTCACGCAGCAGATGGCGTTGAATGATCCAGTCGCTGGCGTGTGTCATCATGTGAAGCACTTCGCCGTTGCCTCGGTCCATGTGCGGGTGGAGATTGTTCGTCGCTGGGTTGTAACGGCGCAGAGCGTTTTGCGGGATGTACGAAACCTCCAGTTGAATCGCCCAAGGCGAATCGAGCTTGGCAATTTGTTCGTGCATTTCTTTCAACGCCGAAAATGTGTTATCTGAGATTTCTGAATCTGTGACGATAAGTACGTCAATATCGCTGTGGTCATCGAAGTCGCCGTTGGCAAGAGAACCAAAGAGGTACATGCCAACAAAATGGTCTTGGAGAATCTCTTTGGCGTTGGTGAGCAAAAGGCTCAAGATCTCGTTGACATCAGAATATGGTGTAGGTGAGATTGACTTCATTGTCTGTTCTTTTGTAAACTGAATAAAGTTCAAAATTTCATTCAATGAAATGTCTTGTTCTTTGTGCTGAGATACAGCGACAGTTTGGTCGATCAATGTTTTCCAAGGCTCGCCCAGTTTTGTTTGCGCCCATTGAATGGCTTTGGGCTTGGAGACAATAGTCCCATGTTCCAACGCATGTAGAACGCGGCATATGGTGATCACTGCAAAAGCGCGGTCTCCGCTTTCGCCATTGCGTAACCATGTAGGGTCATCGAGCATGGGAAACCACCACTCGTGCAATGTGCCTATGACTGCATTGCGAATATCATCTGGGCTGACAAAGTCAATTAGCGTCTTCGGGTTTGGTCCCTCGATGACGACTCCATGTTCACGGACCACGTGTCGTTGAATGATCCAGTCGCTGCCGAGTTTTTCAACAAAGAATTTTCCCTCGTTGATGATTGGACAAGGCACGCCATTTGAGTGATGTCTGCGGATAAGTTCTTTGGGAACATACGCGCCCTCCAACTTGCCAGCCCGTTTTAAGTTGGTTGCCCAGGTGCGGTTGTGCATGGTTTCGAGTTCTGCGATAGTTTCTCTTGAAAGTGCGTCAGTTGTGACGACGAGAAAGTCAATGTCACTGGTTTCGGGGTTGAAGTCACCGCTGGAGAGGGAGCCGTAGAGATACATGCCAACGAAATGATCTTGTAGTATATCTTTTACGTTTGTAAATAAGAGATTCAGAATCTCGTTCACATCGGGATAGGCAGTGGGGAATAAACGGTTCATATTTGTATTCCATATCGTTGCGATGTGCAAGTGTCGCTCATCGCAACGACATATTCTAATATTTTTCGATCTTCCCATCTTTCACATTCCACACTTCGGTGGCGAAGCGTTCAAGGAAGTAGCGGTCATGGACGACGGCGAGAATGGTGCCTTTGAAATTCGTGAGCGCCTCTTCGAAGCGCGCGCGTGATGGAATATCTAAGTGATTGATCGGCTCATCCAGCAGCAGGAACGTACAGCCCTGTGCGATCAGCAATCCCAATTGTAGGCGGGCGCGTTCACCGAATGAGAGTTCAGATGTTGGACGCAAAGCATCGTCACCTTTGAAGAGGAAGTAATGCAGGAAATTGCGCGCTTCAGTTTCATTGAGCGTTGCCACGCTTTGGATGGTTTGCAACGCATTCAGATTTGGATTCAGCAACTCCTGCTCTTGTGACATGTACCCAAGCTTGACGGTCATACCAAGCTTCAAACTGCCCGCCAGTGGACGCAGTTTCCCTGCGATGGTGCGGATCAGAGTCGTCTTGCCGGTACCGTTTGCGCCAGTGAGTCCGATACGCTGTCCCGCGCGGATGTAGAGATCTAGATTTTCAAGTAGCAGGCTGTCTGGCGCGTAGCCAATTGATAACGAGTTAGTGACTAGTACATCCTTGCTCTGATGTGCAGGCGCGCCGAAATCCAGTTTGATCTGCCAGCTTTGGATAGGCTTTTCTTTGCGATCTTCCTCAAGCTTTTCCTCAATCCGTTTTTCGATGCGTAGGGCGCGACGGGCGGTGTGTGTGGTGCGATCCCCAAAGAAGCCTTTGGCAAATTTGTCGTTCGTATCACCTTTGCCGCCTTTTTTGAATTGCGAGATTCTCCGAAGGTGCCGCGCAGCATTATGGAGTTTGCGGAGCTCGAGAATCTGACCCTGATACTCGTCATATTGCTTCTCAAATTCTTTTTGTTTGGTGTCGAGATAGGCGGTGTAATCGCCGGGATACGCTTTCATGGATTGAGTCTTCGGGTCCAGTTCAAGAATGGACGTGACCGTGTTATCCAAAAATGCGCGGTCGTGCGAGACGATGAGTGCTGCACCCTGAAATCGATTAAGCCAGCCTTCGAGCCATTCGAGCATTTCGATATCGAGATGGTTAGTCGGTTCGTCCAGAAGCAACAGATGCGGTTCCTCCAATAAAACACGAGCCAGCATGAGACGAGTCTTTTGTCCGCCGCTGAGGTGGGCGAGGGGGGTGTCGAGGGAGATATCTGCAAGTCCCAATGGACCTAGGATTGCTGACGGCTGAACGCTAACCGCTGAAAGCTGGTTTAAGGTGGAGTCGTATTTGGCATGGAGAGCCGAATCATTCGGGTTGGAGGTTAAGGCTAAAGCCAGGGACTCGATCTCAGCTTCGAGTTCGGCCTGGGGAACAGTATGCAGGCTAAGGGCGGTCTGAAGCGTTTGGTCGGGTTCGAAATCCATACCTTGGGCGAGATATCCAATTCTTAAGTTGGGGCGCGTCGAAGCGACAGTCCCGGAATCGGGCTGTTCGATGCCAGCCAGAATGCGCATGAGGGTGGTCTTGCCACAGCCGTTGGGACCGATGAGACCGATGCGCTCGTTGTTGCTGACGCTGAAGGAGATGTCTTGCAGAATAGGCTGGATGCCGTAGGATTTGTGAATGTGATGTGCAGTAAGCATAGTTGACCTGTAGTTGGTAAGAGACCTGACATGTCTTCGAGAGTGTTTGATCTTTTGTCGTCTCTGTCCACACGGAAGTTATGAATGGCAGCGGCGCGGACGCGACATGTCAGGTCTGGGGCTTTAAAACGAAAACCGAGGGCAAGCCTCGGCTGTTAAACGCCAAAATGTAATGGCGCGAATCGATCAGCGGGTTAGTGCCCTGAAAAGGTGTATGGACTACAGGTTGTCTGTCATTTCTATGCTCCTGGTAATTCGGACGGGCGAATTATATCAACTATCGTTTGAGAGTCAACTATTTTGAAATAGCAATGTTTAAGATTTTTTCAAATCCATCTTTTTGAGTTAATAATGTTGGTTGTGCTAATTCCAGATGCTGTAAATAAATTTGAAACTTTTGCAAGCTATGAGGAATTATTTCTTTGATGAATTTCTCCAAACCAACATCGTCTAAATGGATATCTTTTGTGTTTATATTGCTTATAAGAATATACAAATCATTTGTGTCTTTATTCCATTTACTTGAAAGTGAACGAAGTTGTTTGGCAGCATTTTCTGAGGATTGAAGATCAATATTGTTCTCAGGAAATGCCTGTAATTCAGAAAGGAGAATCTCAGAAATATTTCCAATTTTTTCTATTGATTTGGTTAAAGTGTCTGGTACTTTCCCGATCAGTAGTTTGTAAGATCCGTTTATCGTTATTACGGGTCCGAGTAACTCAGAACGGAGACAATATAGGTTTTGAGATAAATATTCAAGTTCTGTAGTCATCTTTTTCTCATCCTGAAACTTTAGTCCACCGAAACCAGATTGTAGTAACTCCCACTCGGCGCGGACGCCAGCAACGGGAACGCTCGGGCTAAAGCCCATGCTCAGTACATGGAAGTCCTTCGGACTGACGAGCGAGTCGGCTTTTAGCCGACTTCCACGAACTGAGGCAGGGATTTATCCCGACGAGACCAGATCGTAGTAACTCCCACTCGGCGCGGAAGCTAACAATGGTCTGATCTCACCAAGCATTTCGGGCGGAATGTTCTTAACCGATGCCTGATGCGATTCGATGCTGTCCCAGACCTCGATCATAGTGAATTTGGTTGGGTCGTCGTGAGATTGATAAAGCGTGACGGACTCGCAGCCCTGTGATGATTTGATCATCGGTATGATCGAGATAAGAAAGTCGCGCAGGGCTTCGGTGGTTTCTGGTTTGGCTTGGGTTTCGCCGATGCGGGTGATGGACATGTTTTCTCCTATTCTCAATATGTTTTGTAACGCTTGCCATGATCGACCGTGCGACGTTCTCGTACAAATTCCATGACTGGTACGCCGTATCCGCAACTGGTGGAGGTCTTTTCCACTTCGATTTCAACCACCTGCCGAGGCGTCAATTTCATTTCTGTTGCCCCGGTTGCAAGCAATTGTTCGGCAAGCTCCGATTCAGAGATTGGCGTTACTTTGGCTTTCCCGTACAGCCGCACGATCGCCGCATCCTCGCTTTCAAAGGAACAGATCATCACGGTAATCGGGCTTCCGCTCAATGAATGGCGTTCGGTTTCGTTTCCGCTGCCCGCATAATTCAAAAACGCAACCTGATTCCGGTTAATGATGTGGAGCGGCACACCGCCTTTTGGCGAGATATTGATCGGACCAACACCCTCAGAAACATCCGCTGGGGTTGGCGCAGCGGTTGCAATAAAAAACAACGGGGTATTACTGATCAACTCAGCCTGTTCATCAGTAATTGAAGCAAAATAAGCTGCCATATGAACGCTTGTCTCCTTTATATATAGCCACGGGTTTTATTTGGAATCCGCAGTTGGTTGGGTAGTCATCAACGATTTCTCAATTTCCTTCATTGCGTCTTCATACAGCACGCGCGGCTGGTAACCGAGTTCTGTTTGGGCGCGGGTAATGGGAAAGCGCGCATCCGAAGCGACGAGGTTGAATGCCTCATACGTCAGAGGCGGGCGCCCTTTGAATTTGAGTCCATACCATACCGGCTCGATGACTCCCGCGAGGGTGCGTCCCAGCCAGCGGGGAATCACTTTGGGCTTTGGCGCGTTTGCGATCTTGGCTAGGTCGCTGAAATATCGTTTCCATGAGAGATCAAAGCCATCACCGATATTGTAAATTCGCCCCACGGCTTTGGGATTTTCAGATGCAAGCATCAACGCGTCTACGAGATTGTCGATGTACACAAGCCCAGGGTTCCCATGTCCGCCGCCGAGCAGAGTTGGTGTGCCGCGCTTGAGTTCAGCGACCACACTTTTTACCCATTGTGGGCTGCCCGGTCCGTAGACATTGCCAGGGCGCAAGACGACCAATTCCACATTTTGTTTGGAGGCGATCTCGCGTGCGAGCTTTTCCTGCAATTGTTTATGGGTGCTGTAGAAACCCGCCGGTGTGCCCCATGCCAACTCTTCATCTAGCACATCCGTTTGGATTTTGACTCCGTAGGTTGTGATGCTGGATGTGAGAATCACTTTTGCCTGATGCGCCGCGGCGGCTTCCATGATATGACGCGTCCCTTCCAACGTGACGGCTTGATGCAGTTCCTTTGGACCCGTATCCAATGTGACGGCGGCGAGGTGGAAGATGAGCGTTGCACCCCGAACAGCTACTTCAACATCCCTACGATTGCGCACGTCACCGCGGAAGACTTCCACGTGGTTGCCCCATTCCATGGGAATGGATTCGGAAGGGAGGACGAGGGCACGAATCCGCTGGTTGGCAGCGAGCAGGCGCGAGGTCAGATATGAACCGATAAATCCTGTCGCACCGGTGATAAGGATGGTCATTTATTTTCCTTTTGACTCTAGATTCTTAAGTCCGGCAAGTTTACAGCAAACCATTATAGGTGGGAATAGGTTATAAAGGTCAAAAGTTTATAATGCGAGACAAAAAAGATTACATTTGTCAGTTGATTAGATACAATGGAAGTTGTATAGTGAATCAAATCATAAAAAAAGAGGAGTAACTGATGAATAAAAAACTATTGGCACTATCCCTGGTACTTGCTTTTGTACTAGCTTCCTGCGGCGGAAGTGGACCGTCCACGAAGATCGATGTGACCTTCGCTGAATTCACATTCACGCCCAATGCGTTCACGATCCCAGCCGGGCAGGAGATCACGCTCCATGCTGTGAATAATGGCGCTGTGATCCATGAATTCGTCATTATGAAATTTGGCGAAGCGGTCGGTGAAAATTTTGGCGATGAAGATGAAGGGAACATCTATTGGGAAGTTGAAGTCGATCCCGGACAGGAAGCTACTGTCACTTTCACTGCGCCTTCCGACGCGGGTGAATATCAGATCGTATGCGGAACCGAAGGTCACTATACAGCAGGCATGGTCGGCACTTTGACAGTTGTGGCTGGCGAGTGATGATGCAAAACCTCCGAGTTCTTTGCGCAGCACCCTTTAGGGTCAAGAACTCGCAGGTTTATACCCAGCGCGGTCACAAATTGCGCTTTTTCAAAGGTAGGAAATCGCAATTTGTGACGATGGGTATTATATAATTGGGGTTATGGAAAAACCATTAATAACGAGTTTAAGCAATCCACTTATCAAGCAGGCGCGGGCGTTACGCCAGAAGAAAGCCCGGCTTGAGAGTGGATTGTTCCTTGTGGAGGGGATTCATCATGTCGGTGAAGCGCTGGAGGCTGGCTGGGATGTGGAAGCGGTGTTGTATGCTTCAGGCGTGCTGACCAGTGCCTTTGCCCACGACATGATCACCCGCCTCGCTTTTACGCCTCAGCTTGTCACGCCACAAGTGATGGAATCCCTGGCTGACAAAGACAATCCGCAAGGCATTCTTGCGATGGTGCGGCAAAAGCGGACGCAGCTCAATGACTTGAAACCAGTGAAGCACGCAGTTGCGCTTGTTGCACCGCAAGACCCAGGTAATGTGGGCACGATCCTGCGCACCATGGACGCTGTCGGCGCCGATGTCTTGTTTCAACTGGATGGCGGTGTGGATCTGTATCACCCGACCGTTGTCCGTTCGAGCATGGGGACATTGTTCTGGAAACCAGTGGTGCAAACTTCATTTACTAATTTTGTGCAATGGGCGCGTGGTGGGAATTATCAACTCATCGGCACATCCGCGCATGGCGATGTGGGTTATCACACACTCGTTCCACAAATCCCCTGGGTGCTGGTGTTGGGCAATGAGCAAAAAGGACTTACGCCCGAACAAACCAACGCGTGCGATGTCACGGTCTCATTGCCAATGATGGGACGGGTCAGTTCATTGAATCTTTCAGTTGCAGCAGGGGTGTTGTTATATCAGTTTGTTAAATGATGTAGGGGCGAAGCATTGCTTCGCCCCTACATGAGGTATCAATTGTCGGCTGGGCGCGAAGCGTTAGAACTCGTCTTCATCCTCATCATCCCACAGTTCATCTTCACCTTCTTCGGATTCTTCATCCTCCCATTCAGTCTCCTCTTCCTCCTCCCATGCGCCTGCCGCAGCAGCGTCTGATGGAGAATAGGTGGCGCAACCGGAATCTGGGTCAATTTCAACAGCTGCGGCAGAGCAATAACCGTCATCCAAAAACACACAATCTACGTAATGACACTTAATACGGGGCATTCAATCCTCCTGAATTAGGGTTGTTTGATTACGCGTATGACCGTAAGAATAAAGATAATGGTCATCGCAACCTGCGAAGTGATGCAAAATGGACAGTAGGCATCGAGAAGTGCAACCTCTACATAGATCAGCCAGACTGTGAAAAGAAAACCTGCGAGCGTGACTGCAAACTGAAGCATGCTCCCATTGGCTTGAAAGAACCCGGATTTGTTTTCGAGATACAACAAAGCGAGAATGCTGAGATATCCGAGCACACCAAACACTGCCACAGGAATCCCGCGTACCTCTGAATAGCCGCTGGCGTTTACGATCGAACATCCGCCCGAACCAATGCACATGCTTTCATTATTTGTCACTTTGTAAATGGTCATATAGATCGAGACCAGCAAACCAAGGACCGTTAGGACAATTGTGACCTGCTTTAAGCGTTTATCCATGTCTCCTCATAGCAGCCAGGCACTTACTTCCTGACCAGCAGGCACGCATTTTACACCAGCGGGGATAATAAGTAAAGCATCTGCTTGTACTAATGACAGTAGGTTCCCCGAGCCTTGATGCCCCGTCAGTTTTGCGATGTTGACTCCATCCTGCTCATGGATGACGGCGCGCAGATAACTCTCCCGTCCATCGGATAGGATCTCTTCCGCGCATCGCACACGGACCGTCCGCCTGCTTCCGTCCGAGATGCCGCTCAGGCGTCCGATCGTATCGCGCACGAAAACTTCAAACCCAACGAACGCTGAAACGGGATTGCCTGGCAACCCAATGAACGGAATATTCTTGTAATTTCCAAAAGCCACGGGTTTGCCTGGGCGCATGTTCACACGCCAGAAATCCAATGCGCCATTTGATTCGATAACTTCTTTCACGTAATCAAAGGCGCCCACGCTGACCCCAGCCGACGAGATGATCAAGTCCACGTTTTGTTGTGTAGCTTGTTCGATCAAATTCTTCACTGAATCGCGTGTATCTTTGGCAACCCCCAATCTCAAAACTTCGGCATTTGCGCTCTCGATCAACGCAGCCAGCATATATGAATTTGAATCGCGGATCTTGCCAGATTCAAGCGGAGCATTGACTTCCAGTAGTTCGTCGCCAGAAGAGAGCAATGCCACGCGCGGTCTTTTATGCACCTCAATATTTGAAAATCCCAACATCGCCAGGATGCCAGCCGTTTGCGGGCTGATGCGGTGTCCTTTATGTAGAACGATGTCACCTGCGCGTACATCCATGCCGCGTAGACGTACATTCTCGCCGTTTTTGAGCGGCTTTGAGATTTGAACTTGAGTCGGTGCGGTCGAGCCGGCATCTCGGTTGTTGAAATCGGTATCTTCAACGGGCACGACCGCATCAGCACCGGCTGGTAATTGTGCGCCGGTCATAATACGCGCGGCTTCACCGGGTGCCAAAGAAATTGTCGGGTGGGATCCGGCTGGGATATCAGCGACCACATTCAAGGTCAGCGGTGAAGCGGGCGCGGCGTTTGATGAGTCAGCGGCTCGGAGGGCAAAGCCATCCATGGATGAGTTGTCGAAGAGGGGGAGGTCATCTGCCGCGACAATGTCCATTGCTAGAATGCGGTTGGCAGATTTTATGAGCGAGATTGTTTCGGATGCGACAGGTTTGAATTGGGATAGGATACGTGCGCGCGCTTCTGTTACGCTAAGCAATGCCATATTACCTCAAATTAAAATTATCCAGGATTTGCCCGATGTGCTTCCAATACATTGGGCAGGCTTTCAATACGAGTAAGAATGCGACTGAGCTGCGAAAGGTCTTTGACTTCAATGATCAGGTTGATCACTGCCAGTGTGCGGCTCACGCTGACGTTGACATCTACGATATTAACATTTTCGCTGGTGAGTAGAGTGGAGATATCCACCATTAAGCCTTGCCGGTCATAAGCTTTCACTTTGATCGCAACCGGGAAGGTGTGTTCCAATTTGCCCCAACCTACTTGCAAAAGCCTTTCTTTATCTTTTCTGCGCAGCATGTTCGGGCAATCCTGCCTGTGGATCGTTGCGCCGCGTCCGCGTGTGATGTAGCCTACGATCTGGTCGCCAGGGGCAGGTTTGCAACAACGTGCCATTTGCCAAAGTAAACCCTTGAGCCCAACAACTTCGATTGCATCACTGCTGGTGGGCTTGGCAGGGACAGGACCAACCGCGAGAATATCGGTGTTTTCTTCCTTTTCAGAAAAGCGCCGGATCACACGGCTGATGGATATATCGCCGCAGCCCAACGCAATGAAAAGTTCATCAGGGGTTTTAAAACCCATGTCGCGCGCCATGATCTCGAAGTTGGTTTCAACGATACCGAGTCTTTGCAATTCGCGTTCAAGGGTGGTGCGTCCCTGCGTGAGGTTTTGCTCGTCTTCCTGTTTCTTGAACCAGGCTTTGATCTTGGAACGGGCGCGTTGTGTTTTGACGAGTCCCAGATTCGAATTTAGCCAATCGCGGCTCGGTCCACCGCGCTTCGCAGTTAGGATCTCAACCTGATCGCCGGTCTTCAATTCTTGATACAACGGGACAAGTTTTCCATTCACGCGTGCGCCGCGACAACGATGCCCGATATCAGTATGGACGTGGTAAGCAAAGTCAATGGGCGTGGAACCTGCGGAGAGGTCGATGATGTCACCGCGTGGCGTGAAGACATAAACACGGTCTTGAAAAACATCGGTCTTCATGCCCTCCATGAATTCGTTGGCGTCACTCACTTCCGAGCGCCAATCCATCATGTTGCGCAGCCATTTGATGCGTTCTTCAAAGATCTTGTTTGAGTCTTTTCCGCCTTCTTTGTAACGCCAGTGCGCGGCGATACCATATTCTGCGTTTTGATGCATCTCCGGTGTGCGGATCTGGACTTCAAGCGGACGCTTGTCGTCATAGATCACGGCAGTATGGAGTGATTGGTAAAAATTATCCTTGGGGGCGGCGATGTAATCATCGAACTCGCCGGGGATGGGACGCCACGTCGTGTGAATGACACCCAAAGTAGCATAGCAGGAGGGAATATCTGGCACAATAATGCGTACTGCACGCACATCACGGACAAGATCAAAGGGCTTGCCTTTCTGTGTCATCTTTCTGTAAATGGAATACACGTGTTTGGGTCGTCCGCTGATCTCCACATTATGGATGTTGTTCTTTGTAAGTAGTTTTGCCAGATGCTCTTTGATGGATTCGACCTGGGTTTCGCGTTCGACTTGTTTTTCATGGTCGAGGTTTGTGAGGATCTCGGTATATTTTTCAGGGTTGAGGTGTTGAAAACCAAGGTCTTCCAATTCCCACTTCATTTGCCAGATACCCAGGCGATTCGCGAGCGGCGCAAAAATATCGAGCGTTTCTTTTGCGATCCGTTTGCGCTTGTCTTCCGGCATGTGCAGGAGTGTCCGCATGTTGTGCAGGCGGTCTGCCAGTTTGATCAGCACCACACGCACATCATCGCCCATGGCAAGAAAGGTTTTTCGCAGAGTCTCGGATGCCAGGTCTTGTTTACGGGTTTTCTTGGCGACCTCATCCTCCTGCCAGACTTTATCCTTGTTTTCATCGGTGTGCATGTCACCACGCGAAACACGCGGCAGATTGGTAAGCTTGGTGACGCCGTCTACCAGATTCGCGACTGTTTCCCCGAAATCTGTCCGCAGATCTCGAAGTGTGACCTTTGTATCTTCCACAGTATCATGCAATAACCCAGCGGCAATCACTTCTGCCGGGGCGCCCATTTCAGCCAGAATGCCAGCCACTTCCAGGCAATGTGTGATATAGGCTTTACCAGAATGCCGCATCTGTCCCTGGTGCGCTTCTTCCGCCACTCTGTAAGCGCGGTCAATCAACTCACGTTCAGCTAGATTGTAATTATCGGGTAATTGACTGTAAAATTTATCAAGCGGCGCATTACGGCTGGTGGCTTTCATGCCGTGTATTTTACTACGCTCGCTGATATGACAGAAAAGACCGTTTTATTGGCAGGCTTTTGTAACGACGACTGATCGTGAAGAAATTAGGTCTGGTAAAATCGAAACAGGATTTTATCCGATGTCCATAACCAATAACGTAACCCGACTGCTCGACGCGCGAAAGATTGCATATACAGCTTATGAACTTCCAATTGAGAAACATGGTGCGATGGAAACAGCGCAACTTCTCAACGTTGGGCCTGCTTCGGTTTTCAAGACGATTGTTATCACCCGTGATAAACCTAGAAAACCTCTGCTGGTTGTTGTTCCTGGTCCATCGAATGTGGATTTGAAGTTACTCGCTTCAGCGCTGGGCGAAAAGAAAGTGTATCTGCCAACCGAACGCGAAGCCGAACAATTGACCGGTTTGCAGGCTGGCGGCATTTCCCCGTTGGCGTTGATTAACAAAGGTTTCCAAGTGGTGATCGATAGCTCCGCGCAAAATTATTTGGCGATTCATGTTTCGGGTGGGCAGAGGGGCTTAAATATCAAGTTGCCCGTTGCCGACCTGATCAGGTTGACAAATGCCCGTCTTGCCTCGGTGAGCAAGCCAGAAAACTAAAGTTATCTATTCTTTGCAGGTCTCTAAACATGATTAACCCCAAATCTAAGAATTCAGCCACGGATTGCACGAATTGGCACAGATTTTTAAATTAATTGTCCCTAATGAGCCAAACGAAAAGCCGACCTGTTGAATTGGGTTGGCTTTTCGTGTAAATCAGTGACATTGTGTCCGAAGGGTAAATCCGTGGCTAAAGGCTCGAAGGATTAAATTCGGGGCGAGTCATATTTAACTAATTTATGGTTCCTGTCACCCTTGGAAGCTTACCGAATCTTTTTTGACAACAAAAGTCCATTTGTCAGAATTATTGATGCACCCGTACCCTGTTAGTACGATTTGATTGCTGGGGTCATTGACAAGAACGGTGATGTTATAACAACCTTGTACAAGATCAGTGATCAATAATGAACCAACTTTCCCAATGGCATAATCACGGTAACCGCAGTCTCCAAATGGCGTCTTATTCAAGGTAAGCCGCACTGTTATTCGCGAGCGTGAGTCGTTTTGGATTTTTATTTTTGTTGGGCTGCCGCCTGAAATGGATGTTAACGGCAGGTTGCAGGGATATGAATTTCCTCCCACTGAATCTATTGGGTTCGGAGTAACTATAGCCTCTGGCGTAGAGGTTTCTGTTGCCAATACAACGGGTATATCTGTGGCTGTAGGTGTTGATGTGGATGTTTCAGTCGGCGGGATGCTGGTGAGTGTTGGGAGCGCTGCGAATGTTGCAGCACTCATTGTAAACGTGGCGGTGATGGCGGTGTTTTGAATGCTTATTACGTCAACTGTGGGAGTTGCTAGCGTGCTGCAGGCACTCATGAAAATTATAATTACGACGATCACTGACAGAGTACGATTTTTTTTCATTTTATTGGTAATTCGGAGAATAGTCACTTTTAACCAAAGGAGATAAGCAGTATACTGCTTATCTCCTTGTCCCATTCAATCTTTTACGCTTTAGCGCCCTTGAAGGGTGACAGATTCTCTCTTAATAACAAACGTCCACTGATCGGCGTTATTAATACAACCAGAACCAGAGGATGTGGTTGGTTTATTTGGATCGTTAATCCAGACATATACGTTATAACAAGCCTGTGGCAGGTCTGTGATTACAGGTGCACCGCCTTTGCCAATGTTATACCCTCTATATCCACATTGCCCAAAGGGCGTTAGATTCATATAAACTGAAACAGTAATAGGGGCACCTGTACCGTTCTCCAGTTTGATCTTGGTTGGTTTACCAAGCGGGTCGGCACCAAGTGGTGCGTCGCACGGATCAGCATTCCCGCTCGCTGAAGTTGCCAGTGCAATGGCGGTTGGCGTTTCAGATACAGCAGGTGTTTCGGTGGGCTGAAGCGTTTGGGTGGGTGTTTCAGTGGGCGTTTCGGTCGGCAGGGGTGTCGATGTTGGAATAGCCGCCATGGTTTCAGCAACTATCGTAAGCGCAGCGGCGATGGAAGTGTTTTGAATACTTACCACGTCCACTGTGGGAGTTGCTGGTGCGCTACAGGCACTTACGAATAGTGTAATTGCAATAACAGATGATAAAGTACGAATATGTTTCATTAGTTTTCTCATTTAACAATTGGGGTAACAGCCACCTTTGGCAACGAGACGATCATTTCGCACAATGATTTTCCAATTGCCTCCTTGAATAAAGAAAGCTCCGGAAACCCTAAAGTTGGGTGAACCACTGACGAGAGCCGTGGCGCTATACGTTCCAGCCGGACCGGAGAAACTGGTCCCACCAATTTTTAACCACCCACATTCGCCTAATTTTGTGGTCGCTGATACAAGAAGCTGGATCTTGCCCTTCGGACTAGTCTCGTTCACTATCACAAAATTAGATGTCGATCCCTTCCATGATAACAACTGTTGATTGCAAGAACCGGTACCAGCGACAATTGGTTGCGGCGTAAAAGTGGGCAGTAAAATCACAGTAGGCGTGGCGAGCGCATCCAAGGTTGGTGAAGGCACAAGAGTATCTGTCGGCAAAGGAGTTGGGGGAAGCGTTGTATTTGTCGGAAGGGCAGCTTGTGTTCCAGCTATGAGTGTAAATGCCGCTGCCATGGCAGTATTTTGTATACTGACAGTGTCAAGTGTAGGGGTGGTATTAGCCGGAGCGCCGCAGGCACTGACCAATAAAGTCAGTAGCAAGAGGTAAGACAGTGTTACTTTTTTCATTCGAAGATGTTTTCCTTAATTAATGGATGCACTATATACGGCAGCGCCATATAAACTGTGTTGCATTAGGGTTGGGTTGCAGTCTCTAGGAATTGTGTAAGCGCATCGCGCAACATGCGTTCAGGCAGAGCTCCCACCTGACGAAACAAGATCTTGCCATTCGCCACAAATAACATGGTGGGGATGCCCTGGATGCTGTATTTATTCATCCATTCCTGGTTTTCATCGGTGTTGATCTTTGTGATCAACAACTTGCCTTCATATTCCTTGGCGAATTTATCAAGGATCGGAGCGATCATTTTGCAGGGTCCACACCAGGGTGCCCAGAAATCTACGATAACAGGGATATTTGATTGCAGAACCTTTTGCTCATATTCAGCATCGGTTATGTGAACGGGTTCGTTTGACATGTTAGTACACCTTTATTTTTGATTTTTGTTGGGGGATTGTGCCCTAAACGCAAAAAAGTATAACACACAACCCACATGTTATAATCGCCCGTCATGGCTGAGCTATTTGCAAAATGGAGAAGCGGTCTGGCGAAAACCAGCAAGACCACATTCGGACGACTTGCCACTCTTTTCGGCGCTACTGAAATTACGCATGAAACCTGGGATGAATTGGAAGCCCTGCTCATTCAAGCGGATTTGGGACTCGAAACAGCAAGCGACGTTTTGGATTCTCTGCAACGGCTCGTGCGGACCGAGGGACTGACTCGCTCCGAGGAGCTTTCAGAGGCGCTTCGAACTGAACTGCGCGCCAGACTCGATGTTCCACCAGCCTTTAACTGGACGAATAAGCCATCTGTTATTTTAGTGGTTGGCGTCAATGGCTCAGGCAAAACCACGACCATTGCCAAATTGGGTCAACGCTTTCGAGCCGAGGGCAAGAGTCTGCTCTTCGGCGCGGCAGACACTTTTCGAGCAGCGGCAGTTGACCAGTTGCAAGTTTGGGGTGAAAGACTCGGCGTCGAAGTGGTATCAGGCGCACCTGAGTCGGATCCGGGCGCAGTCGCGTTCAATGCTGTCCAGGCAGGTGTGGCGCGAGGTATGGATTTGGTTGTCATCGATACAGCCGGTCGCTTACACACGCGCTTCAACTTAATGGAAGAACTCAAGAAAGTAAATCGTGTTGTTGGCAAGGCTCTGCCGGGCGCGCCGCATGCAGTGTGGTTGGTGCTCGATGCCACCACAGGACAAAATGCCCTGCAACAAGCGAAGGCTTTTAAAGAAGCGGTTGGGGTGACGGGTGTAATATTATCCAAACTGGATTCGTCTGCGCGCGGCGGATTTGCATTTGCCATTCAACGTGAATTGGGTCTGCCTATTTTATTTGCTGGGCTCGGAGAAAAACCCGAAGACCTGACGCCATTCGACCCGAACGCTTTTGTTGATGGAATTTTAGGAAAATAATTTTTTTTCGCGCTGAGCGGAGTGAGGATGTTAGTCCGAACGTAGACGAAGCGCGAGACACCAAGGAGTATCCATGCAAGACCTTGTAAATCGTTTAAATGCTGCCCAGGCAATCACTCACCAGCTACTGGTGCGTCTTTGACTTCGAGTCTAAAGAAGCCACCTTTTCCCAACTTGAAAAAGAAATAGAAGCTCCCGATTTTTGGAATAACGCTTCACAAGCCCAACGTTTGATGAAGCAATATACAACCTTGAAATCCGAGGTCGAATCCTGGCGGAATTTTTCACGGCGCCTGCATGATACGCTTGAACTTGCCCAACTCGATGATGTAAGTTTGCGTACTGAATTGGAAACAGAAGTAGCGGCAATCGAAGCTGACTTGGAAAAACGTTCATTCACTGCCATGTTATCGGGTAAACACGATCGTGATTCTGCCATTCTTGCCATCCATGCCGGTGCAGGCGGGACAGATTCGCAGGATTGGGCTGGTATGCTCGAGCGTATGTATTTGCGTTGGGCAGAATCTCGCGGATTTCAAACCGAAATTTTAGACATCACGCAAGGCGAAGAAGCTGGAATTAAAAGCGTAACGATCGCAGTAGATGGCGAATATGCCTTTGGATATTTGCGTTCTGAAAAAGGTGTCCATCGCCTGGTGCGCCTTTCTCCATTTGACGCGGCGCATCGCCGGCATACTTCTTTTACACTTGTTGAAATTCTCCCGCAAGTGGCGATGGATGAAGCCGAAATTAACATCGAGCCTGGTGATATCAAGATGGATGTGTTCCGTTCCTCCGGCGCGGGCGGTCAGAATGTGCAGAAGAATGCCACCGCGGTCCGTTTAACGCATTTACCGACGGGTATTGTGGTGACTTGTCAGAACGAAAGATCGCAGAGCCAGAACCGTGAATTCGCCATGCGTATCTTGCGCGCCCGTTTATTGGAGTTGAAGCAGGCTGAACGGGAGGAGGAACGTGCGGTTTTACGTGGTGAATACACCAAGGCGGAGTGGGGGAGTCAGATCCGCTCGTATGTTTTGCATCCCTATCAAATGGTGAAGGACCACCGCACCGAGCATGAGACCGGCAATACCCAGGCAGTGTTGGATGGTGAGCTTGATGAATTTATGGAATCCTATCTGCGACATTCTTTGTAGGCACAAATTATGAAAAAAATATTCGATGCCATATTTACGAGAGAGAATATGTTGGCGCTTTTGCTTTGTTTGATCTTGATCGCGCTGGTGATATTTACGGCTGACACTTCGCCAACCTGGATCTATCAAGGGTTCTAATGTCTGTTACGCAGATCCTTATTCTTGCGGTTGTTGCAATCCTTGTCAATCAATTGAAGAATGGGCGCTCTTTAGCTTTGCTGGGGGTAAGCTCATTGGTGATTTACTGGATACAGCCATATCAAGAACCGGTTAATCTAACTTTTTGGTTTCCGACATTCACGCTGGGATTGACTGTCGTTTTTTGGTTATTGATATCTACGCCTGAAGCGCGCAGTTGGAGACAAAATAGAGGTGCAGTCGCAGTTTTGTTGGGGGTTATTCTTTTGGTTGATCTGAATCGCTATTTTCAGATCGAGTATTTTTTCATTACAGATACACCTAGGGTTCAGTTGGTTGCCGCTGTTTTGTTGGTCTTTGCACTTACTGGCTTCCTGTTGGTACGCATCAAGCGAATCCCTGCAGCTGTATTCGTGTTTGCAGTCATTGGATTAATCGCGATGCTGTTGCTACTGAAAACACCGTCAGTGTTGACAAGGTTGATCGAAGCAGTAGTAGCCTTGCGGGGGAAGGAAGCGGTGGAAGTGTCCGCGCTTTCGTGGCTTGGGTTTTCGTATGTTTCCTTTCGTCTTTTGCATACGGTCATCGATCGAAAGGCAGGGCGTTTGCCAGCCGTCACTTTGGCTGAGTATGTGAATTATGTTATTTTCTTTCCCGCTTTTTCAGCGGGTCCGATTGATCGGCTTGAGCGATTCACTCGTAACTTGAATCAACCCATCATACTGGAACAAGCCGGCTGGGTAGATGCGGGTACGCGTTTGTTTTGGGGATTGTTTAAAAAGTTCATCATTGCCGATGCGCTGGCGTGGATCGCCTTGAACGAAAAGTTTGCCCTGGATGTGCGTTCGGTAGGTTGGATGTGGATTTTGCTCTATGCATATTCACTGAGGATCTATTTTGATTTTAGCGGCTACACTGATATCGCCATTGGACTTGGGAAATTATTGGGAGTGCAACTGCCTGAGAATTTCGATGCGCCATATCTCAAGCCGAACCTGACGCAGTTTTGGAATTCATGGCATATGACACTGACGCAGTGGTTCAGGTCATATTTTTTCAATCCGCTCACGCGTTTTATGCGTTCAAGCAAAATATCCCTGCCAATGTGGTTGATGGTTTTTATAGCCCAACTCGCCACTATGATATTGATTGGTCTTTGGCATGGTGTGACGATGGGCTTTTTGCTTTGGGGTTTGTGGCATGGGGTGGGATTGTTCCTTCAAAACCGTTGGAGTGAATGGATGCGCACGCATACACCGGTTTGGGGCACGGCGCCGTGGGGAACGATTGTGCTGAGATACTCGGGCATCTTTATTACTTTTCATTATGTGACACTTGGTTGGTTATTTTTCTTCATGCCAGATCCTGCGCTGGCGTGGGATGTAATGCTCAGGTTATTGAGGATGGCATGAATACAGATGTCCGCCCAGTGGCTGTTGTAGTGAAAGCGCTCTGTTTGTTTGTGCTGATTAATGTTGTATATGCAGCGACCAAGCCTCCTATTGCGGATATCTCCACCTATAATTCCTTGATCCCGGGTCTTGAACGTCTGCCGTTTGGAAACGCTTCTGACCCTTACACGGTCACGCTGGATAATGTGGATGCGATGTTTGCGGCGCATGAGATTTCAGCTGAGAAAACGTCCAACGAGATTCGTGTTGTTTTGATCGGTGATTCATCGATTTTTGGTGAAAGCCTATTAAGTGACGACATTTTATCGGGACAATGGAATCGACTTGGTCCGCAATGCAATGGCAAGAAGATCAAGATATACAATCTCGGTTATCCTCATCCGTCGATTATCAAAGATTTGATTTTTATCGAAGAAGTGGCTGAGCAACAACCTGATGTGATCATCTGGTTTGTGACTTTAAATACCGTGATGAATCAATACCGCCTAAATCCTTTCCTGACGGGCAATCGTGAACGCGCTCTGAAGATGATGGAAGCATATGATATTCCGTTTGGACCACGAAAGGATTTGTCAGAACAGACAACGGTTTTTTATCAAGACACAATTGTTGGACAACGCTCTTTTCTGGCGCGCTGGCTAAAACTGCAGACGCTTGGTTTGCTCTGGTATACGGCAGGTGACGATTTTCATCTTGAACACGAGAATCCCGAAACCATTTCGGCAGATGTAAAGAAAAGCCCCAGTTACAGGGACTTGCCTCCTGACTCAGATCTAAAAGAATCGCTATTGCTTGGCGCGCTTACAGCTGGGCGTGATGTTGCGGATGAAATACCTGTTTTGCTTGTGAATGAGCCGATCTTCATTGCTAGTGGCTTGCATTCTGATGTGCGCTATAATGATTTATATCCACGTTGGGCGTATGATCAATACCGCGGATTGCTTGTAGAGCAGGCACAACAAAACTCCATCAACTATCTCGACATGTGGAACGCTATCCCGCCTGAATTTTTCGTCGATACTCCGTTGCATCTTTCAGCGGCCGGTGAGCGTCTACTCGCTGAACAACTCAACCCAAAATTACTTTCCCTGGTTTGCCCATAAATTTTTTCAAAGGATAAGAACATGACAGAAACAATTTCCTCGCTGGCTACATTCATCGCTTCAAAAATTCTCAAACAGCCTAAACGCGTCATTACGGCAGATGAGTCTCTGATCTCAAGCGGCTTGATCGATTCGTTTAGCCTGATGGATCTCGCTTTATATGTTGAGGACACTTTTGGTGTCCGTATTGAAGATACAGAATTGAACGCGGACACTTTTGACAATTTGACGCAACTTGCTGCTCTGATCGACTCCCGTAAATGATGACAACTTTTCCCGAACGACTGAAAACGCTTCATTCGACCCCAGAGCGGGTGGCTGTAACCCTGCAATTTTCCAACGCTGACGATTTACCGATCACGGTAGATCAGTTAATGCGTGGCGCGAGTTCGTATACAAACGCACTAGTGAAAGCAGAGATACAACCCGGCGAAGTGGTTGTGCTGATCCTGCAGCATGGCGAGCCTTTGTTGTATGCATTTTGGGGGACGATCTTGCATGGGGCGATCCCATCCATTATGCCATTCTTGACGGAGAAACTATCCCCCGAACGGTATCGGGCGGATCTCTCTGCGTTGATTTCGGTTACCCAACCTGCAGCGATCATCACGTATCCGGAATTTGAGGTGGAAGTCCGTTCAGCTTTGAAGGAGGGTGATTCAGTCCGCGAAGTTGTGATTACAGATCAAGTGGAAGTTCAACCTGAAATTAATTTTGATGCCCTTTTGGGATTTCAGCGTAAGCCTGATGATATTGTCCTGCTTCAACATTCCTCTGGGACAACTGGTTTACAAAAAGGTGTTGCACTCTCACATCAGGCAGTCTTCAACCAATTGAACGCCTATGGAAAAGCACTTGCTTTAAATGAAAGTGATGTAATCGTCTCGTGGCTTCCGCTCTATCATGATATGGGCTTGATCGCTGGTTTTCTCATGCCCATCCTTTCTGGCGTTCACCTGGTCTTGATGTCGCCGTTTGATTGGGTACGTGCGCCATATAAATTAATGCAGTCTGTTTCAAAATATCGTGGCACACTTTCATGGCTACCGAATTTTTCCTATAACTTTTGTGCCCAAAAGATCCGCGATCACCACATCGAAGGCGTGGATTTGTCATCCTGGCGCGCGGTGATCAATTGCTCTGAACCCGTGCGTTGGGAAAGTCATGTGGCGTTCTATGAGAAGTTTAAAGCCTACGATTTGAAGATGGAGTCTTTACAGGCTTCGTATGCGATGGCGGAAAATGTTTTCGGAGTTACACAAAGCCAATTGGGGCAAGTGCCAGTTGTCGTTGAGCTTGATCGAGAGGCGTTTATGTCTGAGCGCGTGGCGAAAAATCCAATAGATGGACGTCCAGCCATGAAGATGATGTCATCGGGGCGTCCGCTTGAGAATGTCAAAGTGAAAGTGCTTGATGAGAGTGGTAATGAAGTAGCTGATCGCGTCATCGGCGAGATCGCTTTGCAAAGCGACTGTATGTTGACGGGCTATTATCATCGTGATGACCTGACGCAGAAGGCATTCCGAGATGGTTGGTATTTAACTGGCGATTTTGGTTTTGTTCAGAACGGTGAGGTTTTTGTTTCTGGTCGTAAAAAAGATATGATCATCGTGGGTGGTAAGAACGTGTATCCGCAGGATCTTGAGTCTTTAACGTATGAAGTGCCCGGTGTGCATGCTGGGCGTTCCGTCGCGTTCGGCATGTTCGATGAAGAACAAGGTACGGAGGATGTCGTGATCATTGCTGAGGTCGATTCAGAAGACCCGGATGAACAGCAAAAGATGGCGGATGCGATCCGTTTGCATGTCACCAAAAATTCTGCGATTGCATTGCGCTATGTGAAGGTGGTTGACCCGAAATGGATCTTGAAAACCTCGAGTGGCAAAACCGCACGATCTGCCAATAAAGAAAAATTTCTGGCTGAGTTACAGGATGAACAATCAAAGGAGTAATTGGTGTCCTCTGCTGACCTTCTTCGACGGGGCATTGAAGCGGCGCATGCGGACCGAAAAGCAGAGGCGCGGGAAATTTTCATACAGGTGGTTGAAGTTGATCCACGCAATGAATTAGCTTGGATGTGGTTGTCTGGGCTGATGGATGATCTGGAAGACCAGATCATTGCCTGTGAAAATGTGTTGACGATCAATCCTGAAAACCAAAAAGTCCGATTGTTTCTGGATAGTTTGAAGCGAAAGCAACAGGCCTTGAAGGGAGAGAATCGAGAAACCTCACAAAAAACGCGTGAGCAACCACTTGCACATCAGGTTAAGAAGGAACACGGAGTTAAGCAGGATACGCCCACGCGTGACCCCACGCGTGACCCCATGCGTACTGCTGAATACCTCGAACAGGATGGGAAATTCAACCAGGCATTGGAAATTTACAGGGTGGAGGCTGCCAAGGCAAAAGATTTGCATGTGTTTGATCAGATCTACAAGAAAATCACTCACATTGAAAAGATGCTCGCCGAAAACATTAAATTTATTCCACCGCGTTCAGCTATATTTCGCCTGACGTTGACCTGGCCTCTTTTGTACTTGAGCCTGGCATTGGTGCAAGTTGGGTTGAAGCCACTTGAGCATCTCACCAGTTATTTGTGGTTTGCCTTTCCTTGGGTGGTGTTGGGTAGTTTTCTAGTTGCAGTTTCAGAAGTCCGGTATCGGCATGTGATCTGGCGCAAGGTGTTTCAAGAGAACGGCGACGGCTCGCTCATCGCCAGAATCGTTGTTGGGACTGTAGGTTGGCTCATGATCTTTATACCATTGGCATTGTTGCTGATCGACTCGCTAAATCGGCTATCTGTGTTTCAAATCCCGCCGAGATTGTTTTGAACAAAAAATGCTGCCACTAAACGATACCGAACCGAATCGTTATTCATTCTTTCCGATTGTCACGGTTCTGTTGATCGTGGTCAATTGCTTTATTTTTTGTGTTGAACCATTCTTTGTAGACAATTATTGGGAATTCCTGATGAAGTTTGGTACGACACCGGCCCTCATTCTAGAGACTCGTGGCGGTGGCGCAATATCAAATATTACGACCATGTTTTTACATGCTGATCTTTTTCACTTGTTGGGTAATATGCTGCCATTATGGGTGTTTGGCAGACGAGTAGAGGACGCCTGTGGTCCCTGGCGCTACCTTGCCTTTTATCTATTTGCAGGCACCTGGGCAAATATTCTCTATATTTTGGTGTTGGATGATTCGCCTATACCCGGCATTGGCGCAAGCGGCGCAATTTTTGGATTGATGGGTGCATATCTGTTGTTGTATCCCAGCGGACGCATTCGCACCCTGGTGTTCTTGAATATTATTCCGTTCTGGCCCCGCATACGAGCATTGTGGATCGTGCTTTATTTTTTAGGCTTACAGATCATTCCAGCGGTCGAGGTTCTGCTTGAGATGGCTGATTACCGGGTGAATTATTGGGCGCATTTGGGCGGATTTTTCTCTGCGATTTTTATATTGTTATTTCTGCGACCAGAAGCATACGCAAGATATTTTAGTGATGTTTCTGTCTGATGTGTGGTGTGTCATTAAATAAAAACAGCGGACCTAATTCAGGTCCGCTGTTTTGTGTTATTGCTATCCGCCGGTGGGGAGGCGTTTTTCCAAAGTTCGGCTTAGTAGATCTTCCTGCTCACGCGAGTGGGCTGCCTTATCGCGCTTCATTCTAAATGCCTTGCCTTCGTTAGCCTTATCGGTAGCTTGCTGCCATGCGATCTGGAAAGCGGTCAACTCAGGTTCTTTCGACTCGCCAGTCTCAAGAGCTTCCATCATTTCTTTCTGGGCACTGCGCTTGCCGCCACTCTTTTTAGGTTCGCGTTTTGCCGGTTTGAATTCTTCCACTTCCGGTTCCAAGGCTTTCATGCTTAATTTGATCTGCTTCTTCTTACGATCAACTTCGAGCACCTTGGCTTCGATCTCGTCACCTTCTTTGACGATCTCGCTGGGGGTCTTGACGTATCCATGAGCAAGTTCGCTGACGTGGATCATGCCAGGGCGTTCAGCGCCAATTTCCACGAAAGCGCCATAGGTTTCGAGACGGACGACCTTGCCTTTGACGACCATGTCAGGCTCGATCTCTTTCCATTCGAGACCAAGTGGTTGGATCATGGTGAGTTCAATGCGATCCTTCTTGACGCGGCGGACCCATACATCCACCATCTGACCTTCTTTTACAACATCGTCAACTTTGTTGATGGCGTCCTTGCTCAGTTGTGAAATATGGATGACCCCAGGAATGCTTTGTCCTACATCTACCAATGCCCCCGCAAGCGTGGTCTTCAAAACCTTTCCGCTCAACTTTGTTTTTGGTTCGAGCGCCGGAATAGGCGCGATTTCAGGTGTTGTCATTAGATTGTACTCCTATATATATTGTAGAGGGATAATGCCGAAGAATGATTATATCTGTCTGACATCTAACCGTCAATGTGAAATATGTACATTTTTGAAATGGATTTAATAATGAAAACATTCAGGGGCAAATCGGATTGGGATTCAGAATCAATTACCGGCTTGGGATGAAGCGGACGCGTCATCCGCAGGGGAGGTTGATTCTTGTTCCTGAATCCTGATCCAATTCTGACGTTTTCTCATCTTATCCTTGACGGTTTGTCGTGTTGTGTATAAAATGGCGAAATGGATGTCAATTTCGGAAATGATTGTGGGTAATTATGTATGAATTCGACAAAATAGATATAAAAATCGTCAATTTACTACTGGATGACGGGCGTATGCCAGCTTCTGAGATCGCCCGCCGTATCGGGAATATTTCTGAGCGGGCTGTGCGTTATCGGATCGACCGCATGGTGAATGATGGGATCGTGCGAGTCAGTGCGGTGGCAAAGCCTCAAGCGTTCGGTTTGACTACGATCGCGGATGTATGGATGGAGGTTGAATCGGATCGGATCCTTGAAGTAGCCAAGAAAATGACCGAGTTTGATAATGTCAGTTACGTGGCTTGTGGCATTGGGGATACCGATGTAAGTATTCAGATCGTGGCAAAAGATACTGCAGAGATCTATCATTTTGTGACTGAAGTGATTCGCAAAGTTCCTGGTGTTCGTAAAACGACCACTTCGATTGTGCCGCTGGTTCTCAAAGATGTGTATCAATGGCGCATTCCTGAAAGAGTTGTCAAAGGTTTAGCGGCGGACGAGCCCGCGACTTCTGATTAAATTTTGTTTGGAGGAAAATTTATGTTTGGTTCGAAAACGCAGGCATTGCAGAAACGCGCACAACAAGTACTCCCTTTGGGAGTTAATTCCAATTTTCGATTTTGGGGTGAAGGGATTACCCCGTACGTTGAAAAAGCAAAAGGCGCGTATCTCTGGGATGTGGATGGAAAGAAATATATTGATTATCGCATGGCATTTGGTCCCATTATTTTGGGACATTCGTATGACGAGGTTGATCAAAAAGTAATCGAAGAGATCCAGAAGGGGATTCTCTTCGCGATGACTGGTGAGCTGGAAGTGGCTGTCGCTGAGATGATCATTGACATGGCTCCGGCAGTGGAGATGGTGCGCTTTGCCTGTTCTGGCACTGAAGCGACCATGCATGCCATTCGTGTTGCACGCGCGTACACGGGACGTGATTTGATCGTAAAGTTCGAAGGCAATTATCATGGTTTCCATGATCATACATTGTGGTCAACGTATGCGCCGGTGGAGGCGTATGGCAATCGTCGTAGTCCCATCGCGGTGCCAGCCTCATCAGGAATTCCCAAGTCGATGCGTGAATTCATTATTACGCTCCCGTTCAATGACTTTGAAGGTTTCGAGCGTGTGATGCGTTCGTATGGCGAGCAGATCGCGGCGGTGATCTCAGAACCGTGCCAGGGAAATTGCGCGGCGATTAATCCGCAGGATGGATTCCTTGAACTGATTCGCGCAAAGACGGAAGAACATGGCTGTGTCTTTATTCTTGACGAAGTGAAGACCGGCTTCCGTATTGCCAATGGCGGCGCGCAGGAATATTATGGCATCAAGCCAGATTTGGCGACATACGCGAAGGCACTCGGCAATGGTTATCCGGTTGCGGCATTTGGTGGCAAGAAAGAGATCATGTCCATTATTGGACAGGGTGTCGCACAAGGCGGAACATACACAAACAACAAACCCGGCATTGCGGGCGCGTATGCAACTTTGAGTCTCATGAAATCGAAACCGATTCTCAAAACCATCGCGACGCGCGGACAACGTCTCATGGATGGTTTGAAAGACATCTTCGAAGAGAACGATATTCCGGTCGTGATGACCGGTTATCCTGCGATGTTCTCGTTCTCATTAGGTGTTGAGTCAGTTACCTGTCAGCGTGACTGGGCAAAGAGCGATCATGACTTGTATCTCAAACTTGTCGAGAAAGCCATCGCTAAAGGCGTGATGCCTGACTTTGATTCGCGTGAGCCTTGGTTTATGTGCTACGACCATTCAGATTCCGATGTGGATGAAACATTGAATGTGTATGCTGAGATTGTGAAGGAAGTGAAGAAGTAGACAAGAACGCCCGTTGGTTGAGTAGCCCCGCATGCTCTTCGCGGGGCGTATCGAGACCACCGAATAACCAAGATAATTTTTGTAACAAGAGTTATTTCGCTTAGTTAGTGGTCTCGATATGGGCGAGAAAAGCACTCGCCCTACTCGACCACCAGAGGAAATCTTATGACCGAAAAACTAACCTCCCAAGAAATCGTTGATATGAACAAGGAGTACACCTTCTTCTCCTGGTCTGTGCAGGGACAGGTGAATCCGATTCCTGTAACCCGCGCCGAAGGCGTGTACTTCTGGGACGCGGACGATAAACGTTATCTCGATTTTTCGTCACAGTTGATGAACACCAATATCGGTCACCAGCACCCTAAAGTAATCAAAGCCATTCAAGATCAAGCAGCCAAGTTGACCTTCACACATCCCGGCAACGCGACCGAAGCCCGCGGTTTGCTCGGCAAAAAGCTGGCGGAAGTCACGCCCGGCGATTTGAAGAAAACCTTTTTCACGCTTGGCGGCTCCGAAGCGAACGAGAACGCCATCAAGATCGCCCGCTTCTATACGGGACGTCACAAAATCCTAGCGCGTTATCGTTCCTATCATGGAGCGACGCACGGCTCGATTGCGCTGACGGGCGATTATCGTCGTCTTGCCGTGGAACCGGTCATGCCAGGCGGTGTCCATTTCCTTGACCCGTTCTGTTATCGCTGTCCGTTTGGGCAGAAGCCAGAGTCATGCAAACGTGAATGTATCTCACATTTGGAAGAAGTCATCAAGTATGAAGGGTCTGATAAGATCGCGGCGATCATCATGGAAGGCGTGGTTGGCTCGAATGGACTCATCATCCCGCCAGATGATTATTGGCCCCGCGTACGTGAGCTGTGCGACAAGTACGGTATTCTCTTGATCTCAGACGAAGTCATGAGCGGATGGGGACGCACAGGTAAATGGTTCGCCGTGGACAATTGGAACGTTGTCCCTGACATCATTACCACCGCCAAGGGCATCACCAGCGGATACGCTCCGCTTGGCGCAGTGATTGTCTCTGACAAGATTGCTAAATTCTTCGATGATAAATATCTCTATGCAGGTCTCACGTATAGTGCTCATGCGCTTTCTTGTGCAACTGCGTTGGCGACTATTGAAGTCTATGAAGAAGACAAATTGATTGAAAATGCCGCAGTGCTTGGAAAATATCTCGGTGAAGCGTTGGAAGATATCAAAGCGCGACATGTCTCTGTGGGCGATGTGCGCTACATCGGCTTGTTCTCAACAATTGAACTGGTCGTCAACCGTGAGACCAAGGAAAGTTTCTCGCCCGTCGTCATGGCGGAGGTGGGGAAAGTCCTGCGCCAAAATGGACTCTTCACCTTCATCATGGCAAACAACATGGGCAGTATGGTCTTCGTCGTCCCGCCACTGTGCATCACGCAGGAGCAGATTGGTGAAGGTCTCGCCATCGTGGAGAAGGCGTTGGAAGTGACGGATAAACAGGTGAAGTAAAGTCGAAGGCTACGATGCCGACCCTTTCTAACAAATAGGAAATCAATAGTGTTAAGTTCGTGGAAGATTGAAGACGGTGCCTGTTATATTAGCGAAGAGACCAAAATCTATGTGGTTTGGTCAATGCTTTGCCATTCGTCCAAAATATTTTGGGGATGTGAAATGATTAAGGAGTTAGATAGGTCAAAAGCTTTGCTAGATAAGGATTTGGTTGAAAAAGATTTAAGCGCGTTTCCTGAACTTCTAGACCTGTATCATAAAATAGAAAGTCCACTCCTTGACGCTGTGAGGATAGTTATTTGTTTTGAGAACTACTTTAAAGCAATATTGCTACTTGAAAATTATACGATTCACAAAATGGATTTGAATGTCTGCCGTGAACATTTTCCACAGTTTGTAACTGGCAGAAAACAACTTTTGCAAAAAACGACACCCATATCGATAAATGACATCAAACAGGCTGAAAACCATAACCTTATTGTGTCTACTGAACCCTTCCAAACGCTTGGTTATCAGACAATCGAGCTTCGCACATTACTTAAGCAGCCCAAATATCGAGCAGTTTACTCAAAAGGGAAGGAAAGCGATGACACACTATTTATGTTGTTGCTGTGGTTGAATGGTACTCGCAACAGCTTACATTTCTTGACTGTTGAATATATTGCTTCAGGCGGAATAGGAGTCAAGTACTTTTTGTTCTTGCGTGATTATGTTTCTACCCATATCGATGCTTATGCGGAAAAATTCTATAAAGATAATGAAGATTTAATTAAGACTGGAAAGATGTTGATTGAAACTTTAGACCCAGAAAAAAGTGATTTGAAAGCAATGGAGAATTAATGGAAATTTTGAATTACATCAACGGCGAATGGACAAAACCAAACGTCACAGAATATTTCGACGTCATCAACCCCGCCACGGGACAAGTCATCGCTAAGACTCCGCTTGGCACAAAAGCGGATGTGGACTCAGCGGCGAAGGCGGCGAGTGATGCGCTCCCTGCGTGGCGCAGAACGCCCGTCAACGACCGTGTGCAATATTTATTCAAACTACGCGACCTCATGCGTTCCAATCATGATGAGATTGCCAAACTCATCACGGACGAAGCGGGCAAAACATTTGAAGAAGCCAAAGCCGAAATGGTGCGTGCCTTCGAGAATATCGAAGTCGCCTGCGGAATGCCGATGATGATGAAAGGCGAGTTCGTCGAAGACATTGCCCCCGGCATCGACGAGTTAATGATTCGTCAGCCCGTCGGTGTGTGTGCCACGATTGCGCCGTTCAACTTCCCCGGCATGATTCCGTTTTGGTATCTGCCGTATGCGCTTGCTGCGGGCAACACCTACATCATCAAGCCTTCCGAAAAAGTTCCGACCACGATGCAGTTCATCATGCATCTCATCGAGCAGGTCTGTTTCCCCAAAGGTGTGGTCAATCTTGTCAACGGCGCCAAGGATGTGGTGGACGGCATTCTCGAGCATCCCACTATTCGCGCCATCACCTTCGTCGGTTCGACCAACATCGCCAAATATATTTACGCCACCGCCGCCGCACATGGCAAACGTGTCCAAGCGCAGGGCGGAGCGAAGAATCCGGTCATTGTTTTGCCGGATGCCGATATGGATATGGCGACGAAAATCATTGCGGACTCCGCGTTTGGATGCGCTGGACAACGCTGTCTTGCCGTCTCTTTCGCGGTGACGGTTGGTACGGCCCGAAATACATTTACCGAACTGATATGTGATGCCGCTTCGACTCGCGTCGTCGGCTACGGACTCGACTCAGGCGTCCAGATGGGACCAGTTATCAACGCCGCGTCAAAGGCGAGAGTCGAGTCGTTGATAGGACTCGGCGTCCAAGAAGGAGCAGGCATCCCCGTAGATGGACGCGGAACTTTAGTCAAAGGATATGAATCGGGACACTTCGTCAAGCCTACGATTTTGGCAGATGTCCCGCGCGGCAGTGAAATCGCTAAGACCGAAATTTTCGGACCCGTGTTGAGTCTGATGCACGTCGAGACCGTAGATGATGCCATCGAATTGGTCAACAGTGGGCAGTATGGCAATCAGGCGAGTCTTTTCACATCGAGTGGTTCTGCCGCGCGCAAGTTCAGATACGAAGCCGAAGCAGGTAATATCGGAATTAATATCGGTGTCGCTGCGCCGATGGCGTTCTTCCCGTTCAGTGGCTGGAAAGATTCTTTCTTCGGCGATATGCATGGACAGGGTATGGATGCGGTCGAGTTCTTTACGCAGAAAAAAGTTGTGGTCGAACGCTGGCCCAAAGAGTGGACGAGGAAGTTTTAATTTTAATAAAATCCCCGGTGGTTGAGTAGCCCGAGGCGACAGCCGAGGGCGTATCGAAACCACCACTAACCAAAGCAATATAAATTTTGAATCAAACATGTGGTCTCGATACGGGCTTCGCCCACTCGACCACCGGATTATAATAAATAGGACTTATATGAACTACGACAACGCACTCTCTTATTCATCACAATGGCTTGAGATCATCAAACAGGAAAATTTTCCTGAACAAGAACAAGCTAAATGGATCATTGACGAATCAAAACAAAACTTTGCTGAGCATTTCAATCGCGGCTGGTTGGAATATCGTAAGTCTGTGACCGAAGCCGGCGATTGGGCTTCTGTGGAATGGTCAGGCAAAGGCTCGACGTTCACCGATGTGATGGGACGCAAATACATTGACTGGCTCGGCGGCTTCGGCATGATGGATTTGGGCTGGTGTCATCCTG
>Ga0210377_10000256_pt1 | contig 50257 bp, 69 predicted proteins | sample PLM4_65_b1redo_FD_155480 | JGI IMG/M metagenome (GOLD analysis project Ga0210377, IMG submission 155480) | Groundwater sediment microbial communities from an aquifer in East River, Colorado, USA - PLM4_65_b1 redo | ecosystem: Environmental > Terrestrial > Soil > Riparian zone | place: USA: East...
AAGAAAATGGCGTAGGAAGAACAGACGTGCGTGTCGGTATGCATCTATCTTGTGGGGGCTGCCTGCAACATACTCAAGATCTTTGTCGAGGACTTGTACTCTAGATATGTCTCCTGGTACTTGGTACACTACCTGCTTGGGTTGTACTTGATTGATATAGCACATTGCTTCGATTATGCCGATGACTTGGGAGCTAGGGAAGTCACTGCCTACCTGCTGCATAGCCTTGTGTGGAAAGAGTCTGAAGGCTTCTACAACGATGTAGTCATCTTCTTGGGCTTTCGTAAATATGTGATAGATGGTTGCTAGCCGTTCGTCCCAATCTATCTCGAACGAGTTCATAATTAGGAAGTCTAAGCCCTTATCGTCGACTGTCATACGACAAAAGCCCGTGACACGACCTGGATCAAACGCTAGGATATCCGCCATTTGGGTCTCCAAAAGGGCTTCCCGGCCATTACTGACGTGGGAAGCCCTTCTTGTACACTCGGTTCGGCTGAGCCGGTGAGTTACGACGATTATTTCTTGGTCAGCACTCCTGCTAACCCACTGCGTGCTGCAGGCGCTACCGGGACGACTGGTGTGGTGACGGGAGTGTTGAGGGCCTTCGTCTGAGCCTTGCGAGCCTTGCTCTTAGCCTGGTACGCCTTCATCTTATCGTAGTCGTAGCGTTGCTCGAGCTTGATGCCCTGACCTTCCAAGTACTTCTGGACGGCAGCAAGCTTGTCGCCAGTGACGCGGATCACAAACGCCTTGCCAGCCGCACGTTCGCTGGTGTTGCGGACGCGGGGGGTGGACTTGAAAGCCTCGAGGTCTTTCTTCACGAACATGAGGCGGCCTGTCGTATCGCTTGCCGCAAGGGTTCCGGCGCGGTGAAGCGTACGAACCCTCTGTTCGCCCAGCTCCAAGAAGAGAGCTGCTTCCCGAATGTTCATCTGTTCGGGGAATTGGATTTTGGAGATATCGATTGCCATTGTAGGCTCCTTTTGTTCAGTCAGGTTTGGGTTCACGCTAAGCGTGGACTGATCGAACTATACTTCTATTATAAAGCAATTTGTAGAATTTGCACGAGTTGAATTGTGTGAAACTAAAGTTAGTTACTACGCCTAAACATAGTACTAAGATTAGTTTCCGTCTCCTTTCTCCTCTTTGATGCCGAATATTCGTTTGATTTCTTTTAGCCCAGGATCGTTCTGGTTTGCTTTGGATACCACTTGTACGTGCTCCAGTATCCAAGTCACAACCTTCCAAATCTGTTGTTGCTTGTAAGCAACGTAGCCTATCGAAAGCAGTAGCAGTAACATAGCGATCGCGAGTTCAATCAATTTATTTGCGCTCCAAGTCTATAGATTTTTCCTGCGCTACCTCTTCCATAATATCCAGGAAGTATGACAAGGCAGGTTTAGGTTTGTGTTTCAAGTCTCTGTGTGACCGTAGCTGGCGGAACAAGCGAATGAGTTCGTGTGGGTACGAATCGGCCAGCGCTCTAGTTTCGGTCCACGATACAATCCAGTCCCACGCAACTACCGGATTGTTCTGTAAGTATTCGGTTAGCGTCTTTAGATGTATCTCGATCAAACGACGTCCTAGATCAGGATAGTGGGGCGTACCGTCCAACGAACGACGGTAGACATGTAGAGTCTTTAGGGTGTATAGGCAACGTTGAGCCCTAAAAGGTCTCTCCTCAAACCTAGCTGAGACGAAGTACTCCTTCATAAGACCTAGCGTATCTGGTATGTAGCCCCAGTCGAACTTGCGTTTCAGAATCAACCAACTAGGTACATACACAATTGCATAGGCAGAATGATTCAGGAAGACCCTCTCCCCTGACCTTCCTGAATCAACAACTGTAATCTTGGAGCCGTGAGCTTTGGTAGACATTACCTAACAGCTCCGTGGTTCTCGCCGTTTAGTATGTCATCAGCCTGCCGGTCGGCTATAGCGTTCTCAAGATAACGGGTTGTCATCTCAAGGACTTCGGTAGCCCACGAGTACATATCTGCCCCTTCCTCTGCAAAGTAGCCGTACTGCATCAAAGTAACAATTTCTTGGTCTGTGAGGCCTGCCGTTATATCAAGGTAACCTGTTGTCTGCTGACCGTATGACACAACCTTCTTATGTAGGATTCCCGCCTTTGGAAATGCAATAGGGTTGTCAACGTGCACCATCGTCCAATCGGTACGGATGCCTGACTTGAATGCGGGAGGAGTATAGCCAAGTTTGCACAGGGCGTGAATTTGCTCCAATACAGGGTCGTGCAGGATAATGGACGACGGATTCCCTGCCTTTACAACAATAATCGCAGGGTCACTCGTCATCAAATGAAAAACGGGGGCTTCGTCGCTCTGCAATCCCTTTGAAAGAGGTGAGTCGTTTCCCCATACATAGTAGTGTGTCATTTTGATTCTCCTTTGTCATCGTATTTTCCGTTCATGATTCCTTCCCAGTCCCAATTGGTTGGTTTCTTGTCAGTCAACCTGACTAGGATGAGGATGATAATGATTATGGTGCCTGCTGCTATAATTGACATACTGACTCCTTTTTAGTTGTCTAAGTCAGCCATGTCGTCCATGGCTGCCGTAAAGTCTCGTGTGCCGTCTGACAAATCGTCGCCCACATTAGAGTCAATGGACATGAGGCGCCGTCCTGTCTTGGGCCTTGTCTTGGTAATGAAGAGGTATGTGGCGATAGCAGTTCCAACAATCACTACTGGGTAGCATATGATTGAAAGAACTACCATCTCCATGAGGGTCATGGACGGTATGCCCAGTATCCGATAACTAGGCCGCCACTCTTTCTGAAAGCATTCATGGCACCATTCTCATAGACTTCTATCGTGCCAATGTACTCTCCATCGCTTACTCCCATACGCCACTCAGACAACGTTGCTTTGTGGTCCTCACTCAAATGTTCCCAAACAACCTTAGAAATGCCGGCTGCCAAACACTTGACGCCACGAACACCCTCGTTTAGGAAGGCTCGATTGGCGAATTGGTTATCACTCGTCTTCTGGTATGTTGTTGTGGCCATTGAGATACGCTCCTTTCAGGGTTGACGGTAGTATGGTACCAGCCACAATCTTCAGTTGTTCTAGATCGGACGTGTACATAACTTCTTTCATGAGCCGGACCTCTTCAGGACTTGCGTAGAAGAACCACTTAGCCCTTCCATCATCACGTCGTGAAGCACGTCGATTATCTCGGTTGGCAAATTGGTCAAGCGCCTTCTTTGATATCATATGCTTCATGACACGTGAGCCTTTGAAGGTCGGCTCCATTGTGCTCGGTAGGTCACCCATACGTATGGCCGTACGTACCCAGGCTTCCGTTACCTTTAGCTCTTTGGCTGCTTGCGGGATCGTGAACTTAGTCATCGAACCTCGTCTGGTATGATAGTAACTTCGTTACGTGGGACAATAAGATAATCAAAGTCGTCGGAGTATATGTAGGCCCAGTCAGCCACCAACACTTCGCCGTTCTTGATGGCTATTGCGTAGCCGAACATCTCTTCGTCTGGGTGTTCAGGGTGCTTGAACCTGACACGGTCGTGCATAACTATATGCTCGCCGTTAGGCTGTTCATCTTCGAGGTATGGCCACAACGTAACTCTACAGCCGTCGTAGTCTTCTGGTATGTCAATGGGCTCAGGTATTAAGAACGCCTGTACCTCTTCGGGAGTTGCTTGTCTCATGTTACCACCTCGCCACTTCTGCATAGAACGACCTTTCGATGTTGCGTAACGCCATCACTGCGATCTTCTCGCACAGGGCGTAATACTCAGCATCATCGTCGTCGATTGGGGCTTTGCGTCCTAAGATGCTACAGGCCATCTTACCAATAGGGTGGCTGACGCTGAAGTCTAACTGATGACGGTTCAGCGCGTCACTCTTCATTGCTTCGAACAATGGTATCGCTACTTGTTTGATTAGACGAATGTTAGGTACCATGCTCAGCAATTCGTGCATATGTTTTGTGTCTGGGGTTTTGGTTGGCATGTTATATTACCTTATGGCAACGATCTTGCCGGTCACCCGGTCGACCATTGCATATTGGGATTCATTTACCGGCTTCAGGCTGTACAGCTCCCAAGTCTTCTTGGCACCCTCTTTGCCTATCTCGCTCATGTGCTCAACGCCATGTTTGGCCACTGTGGCTTTGCCGCCTTTTTGGCCTGCTTTCTGTTTCGCGTTCATTTGAGTCCCTCACTGAAGTGTTCTATTTCTTTGTCGTCTTTGTAGACCGTAGTTGATACGGACATCTCTTCGACCTCGACTGTTGTCAGTTCGGCTCTGAAGTCTGTATGCGTGACGATAGCGTCGTTGTACTGGTCAACTGACACCGTATGAATGACGATGTCAAACAAATCTAGGTTGGCACCCCACTGTTCTGCCTCGTCATACAGCTTGTCGAGGGCCTCGTGCATTGCCGCAGTTGCTTTCATAATTGTCTCCTATTTCGTTCGCTGTCCATCTGGACGGCAAACACTAAATGGCCGTTGTCGTTACGGCTACCTTCTTCTACCCAGTGCGCCACACCTTCAGGGGTAATGCGTTTCAAATGTTTTGGATAGTGGTTCGCGAATAAAATTAGTTCGGCACCTAGTATCTTATGATATACTAGACTGCTGTGATACTCTTTCTCAGTCTTTAGTTTGCCATTCTTTATCCAACGTAGCACTGCAGCCCTGTCTCGGCCTACAATGTTTGCTACTTCTTGAACGGTGTACAAAGTACCTGATGACATGTGTCCCTTTCTGTTATTTATGATACTATAATTATAAATTACGTTTACGTAATTTACAAGATAGCTCTTTTTGTCTTTCTTAGATACATGATCATATACGATGATTTGACAAACTGTATTGTGTTGTTGTTGTTGTATTAGTATTCTGTATTTTCCTAAAAATTCTGCCCCGTTGTAGATAAGCGTTATATCTTTGTAATATACTCATATCTCGTACGGGGCCAAAAATAGATAAATAAAATACAAGAATCCTACTGAATACACAAACACAAACACAACACAAGTGTAAAAATGGCCGGACGACCGTCATGCACGTCGTCCCTGCCCGCCGGTCGCCGTTAGTCTACGAACGCCTCGCCAATGAAGACTCGCCGCCCGGAGACCAAGCTAGTGAACTCGACCGCCCTGACTTGCTTCGTGACATGCTCGCCGTCCTCAATATGGCTGACGTAGAGTACGATCACTTCATAGTTCTTGCCGACCGTCATTCTCTTACACCGTTCCAGTAGCTCCGTATCTGACGGGCCACTACGTTCAGACTTGGACATGTTGACACTCCTTCGTGAGTCCGGCCAACGGACTTCACACTAAAGCCCCTGTGCTACCGTCCGCAAGGGCCGCCAGGCAAACAACCGTTCAGCGAGCCCAGTATCCACGAGCCGTCTTCGAACAATGTAATGTGTGGAGCGACGAGGACAATTGTTGCGGCTAAGAGGATTATAACGAGCCAAAACGCTACTCTGTTCTTCATGATATCTCCTTTCCTGATTCATCTTGTTAGTAAACCACGAATACCATCGAGCCTTGTTGACTCGATGGTATTGGTAGCGCCTAACGATATTACTCGATGGCGGCTTCGGTCTTCACGTTCGCGCGTGCGACGATGCCGGTGAAGGAACCTTCTGCGATCAAGTTCCGAAGGGCATCAGCCTCATCAGCGTTCATGTAGAGCACGAACTTGTTGCGGCCGTCTTCTCGACGGGTGTGGCTGGCTGCAGCTGAGCGCCAGGCTTCGAAAGCCTCGACGGTGAACTCGCGCCGCAGCGTCTTGCTGTTCTCGGCTACAGGGACGAGCTGGCTGACCAGTGCGCCACTGCGAATCGCCTTACGAATGTATAGCGCGCTCAGACCACTCAGCGCGACGGCTGAAGCTATGGTCAGGTTGGCCTCATTGGCCTCGGATACTGCGTTCTTCTTGGACATTGTTGTCTCCTTTTTTGTTGCCGGCATGAGCGGACCGGTGGCCGTTTGGGTCGATCTTCTGCCCAGACGGCGCTTCAATACTTTTACGAAGCTGACGCATCATGATGCGCGTGTTCAATAAGACATTGAAACGCCGCTTGGAAAGAAGATGTATTTGGTTGGTAACGTTCTATGTTATTATTATATAACATCTACAAGAATATTGAACGTGACAAAAGTACCATTTTTTACGTGACGTTTGTTCCGTAGCTGATGGATGAACAAACGTCACGCATATTATGGTTAGTCTTCCTTGGATTCTGCGTATAGGCGTACGTCGGTAAGGAGGTCTTGGGCATCATCGAAATCCCACCAATACTCCTCGCCTTCCTGATGTTCACATTCCGCAATGTACTCCTCAGCTAGGGAGGCAGGAAAGTTTTTTCGTACAAGGGCTAACGCCGCGTTGCGTTCCATGTTACACCTTCTGAATCTTGACTTGAACGACTTGCACTTTGAAGATGAGGCGCCGGAGGCCGTAGGTGGGATAGGCCCGCTGGCCCTTATCCGCTTCCTTGAGCATCTTCTGTATTTCATGTACCGTCTTAGTTTTCATATCAGTCTCCTTACGTACAATGTTGCTGCAATTGGTTGATTATCCAGCGGCGCCACGTGGAGGCTTGCGTCTGCCGCCTTCCCCCTTGCTGATGTTATATGTGAGTGAAGATGAAGCCGAGGATGAGAGCTAGCGCGCCCAGAAGCGGAATTACGATCGCTGCGCCGCTCGGCGTCCGGCTGAAGTCATACTCGATCTTCTTCCCATTGACGATACCCCTATTGTTGTTCTGGTTGCTGGTGTAAGTATTCATGATAGTCTCCTAAATTGAGCAGCTTTGATTTGGCGCAGAGTTTCGGATCTGCCTGCCTGACTGCCTTAGTAGGCTCTTCCCCCCTGCCTACCCGTCGGCTTCGCTCTTTTTACTCGGCTTCGGTTACTTTCTGATTCGTGCGTTGAAGCGTCGTAATGAAATCAGAATCTTTCAGAAGTTGCTGAATCGCGGCTTCTTCGTCGGCATTCATGTACAAGACGAATTTGTTTCTGCCATCTTCACGCTTGCTGTGAGCGCCGCTGGATGCACGCCACGTTTCAAAGTCGCCTAAGTCGATCCAATTCTTCTCGATTTTCGAATCGCCGATCAGCTCTTTGGTTACCGGCAATTTGCCATGTGCGATCGCCTTTCGAATATATGAATTCGATAAACCACTGATTTCGATCGCTTCCTTGATACTAATTCTTTTGTTCATTTTAGTCTCCTAAACTATTTTGTTTTTCAGACGACGCTCGTCTGATTTATATAATTATTATAATACACTATCGATTTCATCATACGTGACGTTTGTTACGTTGTTGACGTGACGTTTGTTACGTTACATCTTTATGAACTTATTGTTATTACTACAATCTAGACAGTAGTACGTTGATTCTTCAAAACAACTAAACTTTCCAAATCTACCATAGTTCATCGTAAAATATGTATTACATTTATTACAACGAAAGTTTGGTTCATTACGATTATTTAGAAAGTAATCAGCTCTTTTTGGTATGAATCGTTTATTCAACTTCTTTACAGATTGTTTTACAACTTCAGATTCATAATTATTTACATATTGTTTGTAGTGATTCGTTTTCATAATACAATAATAACATACAACATAAAGGATTCACCGTGACATTCATCACGTCTTTATGGGTATCTTTGTCACGTTGTATATCCAACAATAGGTATGAGAATGGTATGAGAAACCGATGAGAAACCGATGAGTGGAGTCTGAGAAGACCCTGAGAAACCAATGAAGGGAGTATGAAGGGAGTATGAGAAACCCATGAGAAACCCTCAAGTAGTCTGAGAATGGTATGAGAAGACCCTGAGAAACCAATAAGTGGAGTATGAAAGTAGTCTGAGAGACCTCTCATGTAGTCTGAGAAACCCATTAGAGGCACGTGAGAATGAGATGAGTGGTGAGGGTCTGGTGTGGTTATATGAGAACAAGATGAAAGGCACATTAGAATAGTATAAGAAACCCATGAGTATAGTCTGAAAGACCGATGAGAGGTCGATGAGGAACCGATGAGAATAGTCTGAGAACCATATGAGAAACCGATGAAGGGTTGATGAGGGGTACGTGAGAATGACGTGAGTTTTTGAGGCCCAGTGCTGTCAGCGTGTCTAATATCTCGACCATACCAAATGCCCATGGTAACTAAAATTAGTTCACGGTCTCAGTTCAAAACCGCGGGCAACTAATATCTGATATAGTGCCTTAGAAGGAATGCGTGTCTTGTCGTATATTAGTCCCAACGTATGTCCCTTACGATACATGTCAACTGCCATATCAACCTGTTCGACAGGATAGCTTGTGTTTCTGCCTCTAAGTGCAACACCCCGTATACGTAACTCATGGTAGAGCGTGGTTGGACTAACTCCTGTCTTGAGAGCTATCTCATTTGTGATTATTCCTGCACAGTACATTTCAACCGCCTTATCGAGTCTCTCAACATCAACATTGTAACCCCTCTTTGCAATTCCCCTGATAGCTAATGCTTTGTAGAGTACCGTGGAAGTGACTCCCGTCGCTACATAAACAACACTTAGAGTCTCCATTTGGATGTACATCTTAACTGCCTTGTTTAGCTGCGTCAAGCGGACGTTATTTGTTGAGCGATTTGGCATTCCCAACTTCTCTAGCTCTGCATATAACCCCGAAGGAGAGATTCCTGTCTCCACATAAATCGAAGATACCTTCGCGCCGGCGTTGTACATTGCTACGGCTGTCTGCTTTCGGGTCTCCGTCACTCCCTGTGCCTCAACTGCGACGGCACGAATGGGTACGCCCTTTTTGTCTAGTAAGGTATATAGTGTTGCGGGGTTTAGATGCCATTTCCCTAGTACGTCCTTTACAGGCATATCCGACTGGTAATCTTTGCAAATGGCGTCTGCGTTGTTTATGTCAGGAGTACGACCGTAGGCTCTTAATATTTTTCTGACCGCTGTCTCAGATAAATCGGTGTTCGTAGTGAACTCTTGCATATCTCTAATCCCCGCGTCGTACATCTCCAGCACTTCAATATCTTGGTCTGTAGTCATGTTGTGTTCTCCTTTCGATCTTGAATTATAAATAATTATACAACAGTTAGAAAGAAAAAGCCATTAGAAACTAATCTTAGTCTCCGGGACCTTTGTGTTGCCGTAAGGTACAATTGTGTTATGAGTGACGAAGACGAAGATATTGTTAGAGTATGGGATCAACAGCCTGGAGAAGGCGATATATGGTACAGGATATTTACTAAGTACTATTTACCGTTGGGGCAGAAAAGAAATCTTCGGACTGCATTCGAATATTACCTTCGAATGGAGAAACCTATTGACTACATTGATGTAGATCCCGATAACTTCAAGAACATTCCCGCTCATTGGACCCAACATGCATTTAAGTTCGAGTGGGCTAAGCGTGCGTTAGAATTCGATCAGGCCTCTGCTCCGGACTTTTCTATGCTACAAGTAAGTCAAACGTTGGAGTTCCTACGTGAGCATGCTATGAAAGCTGCATATGCTCTTGTAGAGTCACTAACTAATGAGAGAACTAGGGTCCAGGCAGCCAACTCGATTCTTAATCGTAGTGGCATTCCTGAGGTTAGTGAAGTAAACCTAAAGTCTGCGGTTTCGATAACTGCAGATGAAATGGCTGCAGCACAAGAAAAGGTCACCGAGTGGATGACGCAAAAGAAGAGTGGCTAGCATGTTCACTGTCGTTCGTATATTTTGTAGATCGGTACGTAAAGATCTACGATGCTACGTCTGGTGGTTGGATTCCGTTTGAACTTTGGCCCGAACAGGTTCGAGTAGCCGAAGAGCTCGTTAACAACCGATTAGTTGCTATCCTGAAAGCGCGTCAGTTGGGTTTGACGTGGTTGGTGCTCGCTTACATACTATGGATGATGGTTTTCCATCCGGCAGGCACAATGCTTCTATTTTCTCGTCGTGAAGTAGAAGCTATCTACATGCTGGATAAACGTCTCAAAGGTATGTATAATCGTCTACCTGAGTGGATGGGAGTACGGTCTATTATTTCGGACAGCGCACACATCTGGGAATTGAGTAACGGTTCAGTCGCTTACGCATTCCCAACTACTGCAGGTGATTCGTACACAGCTACTTTGGCTTTTGTAGATGAAGCAGATCTATTGCCTGATCTCGACGATCTGATGTTGGCAGTCAAGCCAACCATTGATGGTGGAGGCAAGATGATTTTGCTAAGCAGGTCCGACAAAGCAGCTCCGAACAGCCCGTTCAAGAAAATATTCATTGAGGCTTGGGCCGGCAGAAGTGCTTGGAAAGGTATTTTCCTACCATGGTTCGCTAGACCATCCCGGACTGCTAAATGGTACAAAGACCAAGAAGACGACTTTATGTCTCGAACTGGAACTAGTGATGGTCTACACGAGCAGTACCCAGCAACTCCTGAAGAAGCTCTGGCACCCAGGTCGCTAAACAAAAGGATTCCGTTTGCATGGTTGCAGAGATGTTATGTACCAATGAAGGGAACGAGGCATGCTAGTATCAACGGACTTACAGTATACCGAGAGCCACAATTGGCACACTCATACATCATATCAGGAGACCCGGCTGAAGGAAACCCGACATCAGACGATTCGTCTGCACACGTACTAGATGGTCTGACCCTGGAAGAGTGTGCTATGTTAGTTGGTAAGTTCGAACCGCTAATGTTTGCAGAGCAGCTTTTAGAGATTTCGGAGTATTATCGTGACGCAGATATAATGGTTGAACGTAATAATCATGGACATGCGGTTATTGCAACAATTCGAACTAAAGAAGACAAAGCACATCTCTTGATGAGAGGTCAAGACGGTCGGTATGGATGGCCACAAACCGGTAAGAGCAAGGCGCACCTTTATTCAGAGGGTGCTAAGTTACTGAAAGATGGAGCTCCTACGATACATAGTTCGGCAACTTTCCTCCAATTAGCCGATATCGAAGGAAGTACACTAAAAGCACCAGAAGGAAGTTTCGACGATCAGGCAGTAAGTTATATGTTAGGCGTACTAGCAGCTTCTGCCCCACCAGTACAGAACTTTGGATTCCAGTATGCCAGTAGCCATAGACACAATTCCAAACTTAACGCCCGTAGACGTCGCCATTCTATCGGCAGTATCAGCTGAAGAAGACGCGTACCAACGGTCGATTGTTACTGCCCGTAAGTACCATAGAGGTGATCAAGGAGCTAAAATAACTGACCGTCTACGAGAGTTTATTCCTAGTATTGCTTTAGGAGAAGATTTCCGTCTAAATATTTGTCGTGTAATAGTAAGTGCTATGACCGACAGAATGAGGATTGTTGGCTTCGACTCTCCAGTAGTCCTAAAAATTGAGTGGGCATCGGAAATGTTTGACGACAATAAAGGCCCCATTGTGGAATTGGACCTTTACGAAACTCTTTTACGTGACGGTGAAGCGTTCGTTGTAGTAGACGTCGACGTCGAGACGTCAGATATATCATGGCACGTAAACCAAAGATATACGTCCTTAGACGTGGAGGGTGATGGTACAGGATGTATGGCTTTTTATGAGAACGATGACCCTAACCAACGTCTTCTGGTTGTAGTAAAACATTGGGTGACCCTAGACTCTCAAGGTAGAATGGTTCGAAACCGCAATCTTTATTATCCAAATGAAATTATAAAGCAAGTTCATAATGGAAAGACTTGGATTGAGAGAGAACCACCAGTAAGTTGGGTAGATGTAGAAGGAATGCCATTAGGTGTAGCTGCGATACACTTCTATAATAAAGGGTTCAAACGTGAAGCGGAAGACGCGTTTTCTCTACAAGATTCTATCAATAAGACATTTTTAGATTTATTAGCTACTTCAGACATATCTGCCTTCCGGATTTATGTTGCTCTTGGTTGGATACCTACCACTGACGGTAAAGATCCCAAAGAGGACGGTAGTAATTGGATGGTTGTAGAACCGGGTAGGGTTGTTGGTACAGATAAACCTAAGTCCGAAGCGTCTTTCGATGCAATTGAGGCATCAGATCCTGAGGCAGCCATCAAGACTGTACAACAGTGTATTTTGTGGGCTAGTATGGTTACGAATACGCCCGCAAGTAGATTCATCTCTACCAAACTTATTGCCAGCGACGAGACGCTCAAACAGCAAGAAGAGCCTCTTGTAGCTAAAATCGATGGTGCCAAAACCTTAATTTCTTATTCCTGGCGTCAGGTTCTTTTACTAACAGAACGTATATGGAACGTATTAACGGACGAACCTGTAACTGAAGGCAAACTGAAGCCCATTTGGTGCCATTCAGCGTCTATGGAGTCACTCATGGACATACTGAAGTCTAAAAAAGAGTTAGGTATTCCCGAAATTCAGATTTGGCGGGAGTTGGGCTACGACGAGCGTAAGATAGTGGCCATGATGGCCGACAAGAAGGAAGCTATGGCCCTAGTACAGCCAGCGCAACCTACTAAACCAAATGAAGGAGTCAGTGATGGCACTCAAAATCAAGAGAGTTAAAAGGTCCTTGTTGGACGAGCTCGGTGATGGGTTCGACATCCTTACCGATGCAGAAGCAACTGAAGCGGGGTTTACATTAGCTGACGACGAAGTCATAGCTGTAGAGAAGCCCCAAGCACCACCCCCTTCAGGTGAAACTGCAGATGTGGCTGACTTAAGAGTCAAACTACACAGCGTGAATTCAGAATCAGCACAACGCCGCCTGGCCTTGAAAGAAGCTAAAGACAAGATTGCTGCTATAGAAGCAGATAATGCGACCCTTAAAAGTAGCGTAGACAGCTTTAGACTGAACGAGGCTAAGACCAAAGCAACGACAGTATTCGACGCCATAGTGGCAGAGAAGAAGTTTGTGTTTGCTTCAGATGCTGCAGGTGGCGATGTCCGAGAAGAAGTCTTCAGGGGTGTTGACTGGACTAAAGAGGTAACTAAAGAGACATTAGAGCCTCTGGTTAGCAAGTACGTAGAAAAGAAACCGTACGTTCTCAAAACTGTTGTACTGGGACCTACGGAGGGTGGTAGGCAAGGCTCAAGCTCAGGCGACGCAATTGACATTGATCTCGAAGAAGTCGCCAACGCCTTTGGTTTGCCTAAACCACTCGTTCAAAAGGAGTCATAATGACTGCATTAGTTTTTGTTCCGAAGGCAGTGCGTCTAGCCAACACACATAACGCACTGTCTCGAACACGTCCACTAGCGGGCACAGCTGGCGTTGGACAGGCGGCTGCTATGGATGCTGAGGGTAATTGGATACTGCGAGCCGGCACAGGCCGAGCAGCAGGGATCTTCCTGGGCATCACTGATGGACGTCTTGAGGGGAACGTTGGTGACGATGCGGAAGTGTTAATGGAAGGCATTGTTGCCGGTTACGTTGTAGCTCCGGGTGTAGTGGTGTATGATGGCGGGGATGGAACACTAGAAGACACTGGTACAACCGAGCAGAAGATTGGAGTAGGTTTGAACGATAACTTGCTCTATATTCGACCAGATTTGGCCTAAGCGAGGTGTGACATGCCATTCGGAATTAATGACCTTAAGAGCGTGATTCGCATCCCGACGAACTGGGACCTCGCGTATATGCGCCAATTCCAGACCGCCGACGGCGTAACCTGGGACCGTATAATCTCCCGTATGGGTGCTGCGTTGTCATTGTTCAACCAATCTCTGACACAAGGACCCTGGGCACCTTTCTATCGTGCTACAACCGACACCGGACTTGAATACCGTTTGGGTGCCGACGGTGGCGAGCTACCCCCAATGCCTGAACACAACCGGCCCGACCTGTTCGCAGGTGAGGCTGGTGGTCATATGATCCCAATGCGTGACTACGGCGGTGGGTTGGGTTGGACATCGCTTGCTCTTCGACGTGCATCGGCGAGTAAGATCGATCTGTCGATTCAAACGCTTATTGATCGTGGCCGCGTTACGTGGAGTAAACGTATGATGGAGCGACTGTACCGCGTTGAATCTGTACGTGTAGGTGCGGGCGGCGTTTCGTTGCCGTTTATTGACGGCGGTGTTTCTGACGATGAGTACGTAGCCCCTTCATGGGAAGGTGTTGACTTCCCTGCTAATCATAACCACTACCATCGATTGGCTGATAGTGAGGCAGGACGTACAGCATCTTTGCTAGCAATGGCGCTAGACTTGCGTGAGCATGGTCACATGCCTCCATACATTCTGACCATTCCAGAAGTCGATGCGGCCGTTTGGGCGGCACAGCCGGAGTACACACCCCCAGCAAACGCCATTCTCCAAACACAAGGGATCGAAGTCCGTGCTTTGAGTGTTGATACCAGTTTGTACACAGGTGTGTTCGAAGTTGACCGAGCTTGGGGCTTTATCATGCCCACGTCTCGTCTTCCTGCTAACTATGCAGGTATGTTTAAGCCCTACGGTTACGGGAACGTAAACAACCCGTTGGTCGTTCGTTACGAGAACGGCTTTCCTCTGGGCTTGTCCCTCGAAGGTCAGGTCATAATTTACCCGCTACAAGAAGCGGTAGCCATGTTCACCTTTGGTGTTGGTGTAGGCAACCGTACGAACGGGTCACTGACCTACTTCGCCGCAAGTGGTAACTACGTTAGCCCAGTCATAGCATAATGACGTTCACTTACGATACAGGCCTAGCAACCAGCGTCTCATGGGTTCGTCTGCAAATAGGCGACACCAAGGTAGGAGCTGGTCCCCGTGTTGACGGCACCAACTTCTCTGACGAAGAGATTGAGGCTCTGCTAGGCCTGAACAAAAACGACGTGACTGATGTGACAAGTCAACTCTTCAACATTTTGGCAACTGAGTGGACGAGAATGGCGATGACCTATACTATAGGCCCACGCAAAGAAGACTACACTAAAATAGCAGACCTGTACACAAAGAAGGCACTACATTGGTCTAACATTGCAGGTACGCTATTCAAGACATTCTCAGCGGGCACGAAGAGGCTCTCCGATGCTGACGCCAGCATTACGTAGAGGTATTAGGCATTCGGCCTCGATCAGTGCACAGACAACCACTGCTGGAGGGGTTCGGACAACTCCAGAGCATCTCTTTGATTTACTTATCTCGCCCATCGATGCTGTAGACCCTGACGTGTTGATAAGGTTTGCTTTGCTAACACCGTTCCAGGCAAAGCAAGCCTTTGCGTATCGTCAAGAGGAGATAAAGCCTGGCATGTACTTAGTTATGGGTACCAAACAATATCCAATCAAGGGTGTAGCAAGTTACCCTGACGATGACGGATACACTTTATACCATATGATTCTTGAGGATGTAATTTCGAAATGACCTCAAACGTTACTGATAGAAGCGTAATGCGTAAGAAGTTTGCAGGCTTACTAGAGGATGCCTTAGTAGGTAGTGGTAAGCCTGTTAAGGTAGTATACGACTACCAAGTCGGTGACTTCAGAGGTGAGTCGCCTGTTATTGTCGTTACGAGCACAGGCACCGCAAGAGGTTCTTCTACGGTAACAGGAGTTACAGAGTTCTTTCTCGAGGTCCATACATTTATACTATACGCGGCTAAACCTATGATTACTGTTGACAGTCCTGATGCGGGTGTTGATGTGACAATCGCTTTGGAGGATACGTCGATATATCAGGTAGGAAATACAGTCGTGATAGAAGATGGTACAAATTCGGACATAGCAATTATTACGGATATCGATCCTAACGTTTCGGTGACTATAGACGTGCTGGTTCATAGTTTCGTAACACCTAAAATTTATATCTGGACAGAGTCACAGTCAGAAGACTTGCTAGATTTACTCGAGAAAGGTATCTCTGATGTCATCAAGGACTCTAGCGAAGAAGATCTATTCTTCTATGTTATGAACACTGACCGAAGTGAAATTGATGTGGTCGAAATTGGTGGTGACGCTTACCGTCACGAAACAGTACCTGTGACTGTAGCAGTAATGGATGTCTAATGCCTATCATACCGATACGAGTCAAAAGTGATGCGAAGCTTGTTAGGGCAGGACTCCAGGACCTTGCTAAAGCAATACCTCAAGTTGGTAGACTTCAGATATACCAAGTCATGGTACGTTCGAGGACGCGTCTAAAAAAGCCTGGAAAGAGAGTGAAGTATCCTGTACCTTGGGATAACGTAAAGCAAAAGATAAAAGTCATTATAATGCTTAAAGCGGCCAACAACCTTCCGTATAGACGTACTGGCAACTACGGAAACGCCTTTACGATTACAAAGCTTGACGATGGCTATGAACTAGGAAACACGTTGGATGAGGCTGACTTCGTTGGTGGTGACGCCGAAGGCAAAAATCAGTCAAGAATTTTTAGAGGTCGCTACCCCATCATGCGTGAAGTAGTTGACGAAGAGTTCAAAAAACTTCCCTCAGCAGTTGTGGAGCACCTAATACTTGTGGCTGCCGAGAAAGGCCTAGAAGCAAAATGAATGCTGACGACCCCCGACTAAAAATTCTAGAGACAACGCCCATTAGCGAGTGGAGCTATCCTCGTATATTGTTGGGTATTCCCTTAGAGAGGGCTATTAGCTACGCCGACAAGGTATTCTGGCCGTTGATGGGCATAGCATCACAAGGGCCCACCTTCGTTAGTGAACCTTACGGACGTATTGACCTTGTTAGAAACAAGTTCGCGATACACCTTTTGAACAGTGACTTTACACACCTATTAATGCTCGATATAGATCACATTCATCCCCACAAAATTATCCAGAATCTTGCTCGATGGGTCTTGCTCGATCCTAACGTACGAGTAGTTAGCGGTCTAAACTTCAGACGTGGGAAGCCGTTCGACCCTGTTTGTGGTGTTTACAGCAACGGTCACAAGGAGAGGCTGATGATGACTGATTGGGAGGCAGGCCTAATCGAAGTCAAGGAGTGTGGGTCGGCTTCTCTTTTAGTTCATCGTAGTGTGTTCGAAGAAATGGAGCCGCCATGGTTTTTCAACATATATGACGAGATTTGGGAGAACAGCTGGCCGGGCGAAGATATCGGGTTTAGCCGTAAGTGTCAAGAAATGGACATCCCAATATATGTGGACACTACAGTATCATCTCCTCATTGCATCGATAGTACTGTGACTGAAGACACTTTTCGGCGCTATATACAATTACACCCCCAAGAGGTGAAAGATGTATAATCTGTACGACAGATTCAAAGGAGAAACTTGTATTGTGATAGGTAATGGACCCAGTCTAAAGGACGTTTCCAACGAGTATCTAGTAACACACCATACATTTGGCTCCAATAGAGTGTACCTTAAGTACGTACCTACCTTCTTCGTGTGTGTCAATCCATTAGTTATACAACAGAACTGGGTCGACATTGCAAGCATGAATACAGAGAAGTTTGTACGTGAGGGTTCAGAAATTGATGACGCGTACGAGCTCCATCCCATATCCTTACCCATGTTCTCTTATAATCCGTACAAATGGCTGTACGAGGGCCACACAGTTACATTTGTGTCGTTACAGTTAGCATTCTTCATGGGATTTCATAAAGTAATACTTGTAGGAGTCGACCACAGATACAAGTTTGAAGGTAAGCCCAACGAAGAACGACTTATGGAAGATGACGACCCCAACCACTTTGATCCGGAGTACTTCAAAGGAATGAAGTGGCACAACCCCGACCTAAGACGTTCGGAAGAGGCCTACATGATGGCCAAGGAGGCATATGAAAGTGATGGTAGAGAGATAATCAACATAACACGTGATAGTGCTCTAGAAGTGTTCAAGAAAGAGGAACTAGTATGGGTACCGTAACCGCTATTGTTTCTGCCTACTATGCGTATAAGTTCCTGCCAGGCCGTATAGCGAACCTAAGGGAACAAAATCCCCCGCCTCGGATCATAGTTGTGGCTCAACAAGGGTCACGAGAAGCTGAGATAGCAGAGCAGTGCAAAGTAGTTACACTACTAACTCCCGACATACCAACTATCTATGCTGCATGGAACATGGCCATACGTTTGACCAAAGAAAGTGAGTACATAGTAGTGGCTAATACGGACGATCGTTTTCATATAGGAGGACTCAAAGTACTCTCCGACGCCTTGGACAGCAACCCCGATATTGCCCTGTGCTATGCTGACAATGATATTGTACTACAGATAGATGGAGACCCCGTCAATCGACATAACTGGGCCAGTGGAGGCTTTGATGAATTGAAAGAGATGTGTTTTATTGGTCCCATGCCTATGTGGAGAGCTTCGTTACATTCAAAGCACGGGTACTTTGATGATTTGATGAAGTCAGCTGGAGACTATGAGTTCTGGCTCCGTATAGCAAGTCGAGGCGAGAAGTTCATGCATCAGCCACGTTCGATAGGAACGTACTTGTATAGAAAAGACAGTGCAGAACGAAGGGAACCTCTTAGGGGTGTTTGGGAGAGTGCTAGAGCACGAAGTCGTTACATAACCAGATTATAAAGGAGTATCAAATGTCCGCGAGTGGATCACAATTAGCAGTAGGGGTGAAAAGAGCCGTCATCTATGAGTTGGATACGGACGGCTTTCCGTTAGCAACTGGAACAACTCCGTACACTGGGATTGAAGTGGTGGGGCCTAAAGCCTTTGCACTTACGGTCCCTGAATCACGGAAGATTTCACACGTAGGTAACGATCGAGTACTGGCCATCGACTACTTGCCGCCAATCGAAGGTATGTCAGGAGAGTTGAGGGTCGCCTCGAACGACCTGAATGCTAAAGCAGCCATTGCCGGCGTAAATGTATTCAATGTGGGTAGTGCAGCAATAATGCCTTGGGGTACAGACAAGCAAGGATTTGAGGTCGACGCTGGGCTTCTTTTGTTCCAGCAATCCCTCGATACGGTCACGAAGTCACGACGTTGGAAGTACTATCTCATTCCCAAGGCTCGTCTGATACCGTCACCTGCTAGTATGGACGAGAATCCTGCTGAAGACAGGTATACCGTTGCACCCAACCCCACAACTAAACATTTATGGGGCACTACTCTTGTTGAAGGTACAGAGGGTGCTCTAGAGATGGCAGTAGGAGAGGGTATGGGTATTGGCCGTCCTAATATCGTAGCCTTTAAGGGAAACGGTACAGAAGACACTTTCCTATTGCCTGTCGACAAGCCCTCTTCGAACGTCACCAACATTGTTGTATGGGTTGATGGCGTATTGCAAACAACCGAGTTGGGTATAGTTACCCTAACTTCAATACCGTTTGATGTAGCCCCTGCTACGGGTGCTATTATAGTGGTGTACTACGAATACTAAAAGAAAGGCGTGATGCCATGCCGTACGAACTACAAAGTGAAAAAATTGTGATATGTGGCGAGACGTTGACCGTCTTGCAAGCGTCCAACGCTATGGAGATTGATCGCTCCATGCTAATTTCAGAAGCAGATAAGAAGTGGCCTGAAAACGCGGTGGATACAAAAGATAAATACAATCAGTACGTCGAGACTCTTTTGTATCCATCGCTAGTCGCTTGTACGGTGGGACCTGTACCTACTGTACAGGAGTTTATGTATAGCATACCCACTGCTGACTCAGATAAATGGGTCGAGACGGCGATGCGAATAAACCCACTTTGGTTTACCTTCATTTCGGATACTGACGAAAAGGAGACTGAACGGGAGGAAAAAAAAGACTAGCCGCAAACGAGATATTCTCTCGTCTTGCGGGCTTAGTCGACAAGAGTGAGAACGACGACAGTCTCCCAGAGACAGTAGATACGCCTCTAGAGATTTTAGAGAAGTATTATGATTTATGGCTTTGGTGGCGTGCAACGGATAGGAAGTTCCTCCCGTCTCAAATTTTGGAGCAAGCTTCAGAGCCATTTACGGTTATGTTAGAACTAGACAGTTATTATGAACGTATTATAGCACAAAAAAGGAGCACAGACAGTGGCGAAACAAGCTAAAGTCAAGGTAGCAATTGTTCTCGATGAAGTCGAAGCTCAGAAAGTATTGGCGAGCCTTGAAGCTGTCGCTGCTGCTACTAAGAAGGTAGAGGGAGAGGGTGCTGAAAAACAAACTACTGAACAGAACAAAGTAACAGAAGCAGCCAGAAAGACTGTTGGTCAGTATGATGCTCAAATCGACCGACTGAAGAAAGCCGTTGCTGCTGCTAAAGAACTAATGGCTGTAGAACAGGTCAGGGAGGCTAGACTTGGTGCACCCGGTAGTGTTCCTCTAACAAGCCCGGTTCTCGAAAAGATACGACAAGAGAATTTGGGGACTATCGGTGCAGACCCCGAAAAGATAAAAATTGCGGCTGCGGCTATTGCAGAGCAGGCAAAGGGTCAGTACAACGTTTCGGCTGCCATTAAAGACTCCATAGTCCAGTATGAATTCGAAGATGAGGCTCTAAACAAGCTACTCCGTAAAGCCCGTGAATTGGGGAAAGACGAACAGTTCTATGCAATCTTACATAAAAAAGGGTACGTAGAGGGAAGTGTAGCAATTCAAAAGATGTTGGGCTTGAAGGCTAAAGACATAGGGATGACCAAAGAGCAAATCAAGGAGATCCAACGTCACGCAACCATTCTAAGACACGAAAGTATTGCACTACGTAGGTCGGCTGCAGACTTACATTTGTTTGCTCAGAGTGCGTTTATTGCAGGTTCAGCCACAATAGGTGGAATACTACTACTTGCCAAACAGTATTCTGACCAAATGGGGGACACTACGAAAGTCTCCAGAGAGTTCCTTGCTGCACAGGAGCAACTGAAAGCTGCTAAGAATAGGATAGGGGAAGTCTTCGCTCGGGAGAGCGTTCCATTTATCAGAGAAGCAACGAAGATTCTAGACAGGGCGGGTAAGTTCATACAAGAACATCCTGAGATAGTATCGGCAGCCCTTAAGGGTGGTGAGATACTTATTGCTGTCGGGCTTTTAGGTAAGGCCGTTGCTACAGGAACAAGACTTACTGCTGATGCCTTAGCCATCCATTCGTCCATTCTAAGAATCATAGCTACCAGAGCTGAAGAAGAAGTGGCAGCAGCCAAACAACTAGCAGCAGCGGAACTAATGAATGCAGCTGCCGACAAACAATTAACGGCTGCCGAAGGTATGGTTGTTAGTCCCGCTCCGGCAGCGTCTAAACTAGCGACAGCATTAAATACACCCACTGCAATTGTTGGCTTGATAGTAGCAATCGGTCTCGTTAGCTACAAGACTGCACAGCAATTGGAGAAGTTAGAGGACATCTTCAAGGCGCTTGAGAAGAGGGGTGGACGTTTCGCAGCTGTTTGGGCCCCTCTATACAAGATAATAGAGTCAGGTACACTGGCTGTCAATCCGCTAGCTATTTCTATCAAAAACTTCAAGGATAACCTCGACAGAGATATTCCCCTCATTACAAAGTTGTTCAACGACTTTACAGGTACTACCAAAGATGCCGCAGCGAATGTTACACCCTCTGTAATATTCTCTGAACAGTTTAGTGCAGTACTCAAGGCCTACGAAGACTACACAGCTGATGACTTGAAGTTAGTCAAAGATCACTATGCTGAACGTGAAGACATTGTACGAAAGGGTCTTGACGCTGAAAAGAAAGAAAACGAACAAAATCTCAAGCGTCTAGAAGACATACGTGCACAAGCTAATAAAGCCACAGCAACACTCAGAAGAAACTTTGCTCGCCAAGAAGCGGACGACGAACGTGATTACGCACGCGACAGAGCCAAGATACTCAAAGATGCTGGTGAAGATGCCCTACAAGCTGAGGCCGACCTACAGGAAAAGCTCCGTAAGCTACGACTAGAGTATGAGGAGAGAGAAGTCGACCTTCTGGCTGCACGTGATGCTGTTGGATTGGTCAAGAATCGACTGAAATACATTCAAGACCGTGCCGAGGCAATAAGAGAAGCCAATCTCGAGATTGCTAAGAAGCGCAAGGACATTGCTGATCGGTTACGTATTCTAGACGAAGAATTTGACATACAGAGACAACGTAGACAAGAGGACTTTGAAACTCGTCTGGAAGAGATTCAACGGGAAGCACGAGAGAAGCTCATTGAACAGCAAAAGGCGCACACAGAAGAGATTGCGGCTATTAGGAAGAACACCGCAGAAAAACTCAGAGACGAACTTGTACAGTTCAATGAAGAACGTAAGAGAAGGTATCAGGACTTCCTACAGAGAATACGAGACCTTGATGCGGGTTTGCTAGGCGAGAAGGCACTACGTAAGAAACGACAAGACGAGATGATAGCCGATCTCGATGCGTTCTTGGCGGCCTATCGAGCTAAGCACAAGACACTACTTACCACAATTTCTGCCACTGCAGGAGTAGGCACTCGAGCCACTGGTGGATATGCTACTTTCGGTACTTATCTCTTAGGCGACAAACCTACAGGCGGAAGGGGTGATGCTGAGTTTGTTTTGAGGGGACGTACTACCAGAGCAGCTGAGACTATTATAGGTGGACGTCTGACTCAAGAAGGAATACTAAGAGCTATGTTAGCTGGTGGGCAGAAAAACGTTACATTGAACGACCATCGTAGATTCGACAGTAGACTGTCTGTGGAAGACCGACGAGCAATCTTACAGGACACTAAACAAATGCTTAGTGAGTTGGTGAGCTAATGGCCGCACACGAATATAAAATAGGTACATCGAGTGGTAGTATGACCTTACTATCTAGTTTAGGCATACCTGCACCCCATCAAAACTTTATACCTTACTCTACAGAGGTTACATTGGGTAATGGAAGGATTCAAGGACATGGTTGGCCGGAAGATGAATGGTACTGGGGTTTCCTTACAGGTTCCCAACGGGCTACCTTACGAACCTATATCTCAGGTAGAGGCTCCCACGTCTTCGTTCGAGATCTTATGGACGACGGTCTTACTTGGGAGGACTTTGAGTGTGAGGCTACTTGGATGAAACAAGAAGATAGACAGGCAGGCCGCCGTATCGGATTCACTCTAAAATTGGCGGCAATGGAAGTAGTGTGACTTACGCACCCGTACGTCCCGCAACCTCTCCCGAACTCACTTACCTACGAACGATGGGTCAGTGGAGTAAGTTATTCCTTGCAATTTTCAATCCCAACGTAATATACACAGCAGTAGCTGTTCATCCAGGTGTGGCGGACAGAATAGTTCAAATCGGTTTTACGGGCGGATCGGGTACTCTTGCTAACGTCAAAAAAGACATGACAATGTATGCTGGATCAACACCGGGTGCCTATGACCTGGGTGTTGTTCGGATCCGCAAAGCCCCCATAGCTGGAACATTCTATATCGGCGAAGAGAGTGACGTCAATTGGCAGACAACTACTTACCTTACCGTCGTAGACGATTTTGATATATGGGCTAGACATATACAGACGATAAGCGATACAGAGTTCCGTATGGACTACGATGTCACATTTAGTGACCAGAATACTAACTTCGACCCTGTACCAATTATGGGAGGTCATCGGGTTGTAAAACTGACGGGTGTGAGTGTTACGTTAGCGTTTGACTTCAGCAACAGTTACGTTATTGATTCGACTATTACTGGCTACTCTCTAACTTCTCCAGATGCATCAGCGTGGACAGGCGTAACCACTGCAACTCCCACTCTTACATTTAATACAACAGGCTGGCATGCCTTCTACCTTCAAGTTACCGCAGCAAACGGCAAAATATATGAGGGAGTACGTTACGTTTTCGTTTATAGCGATGCTGATATGCCCGCCACAGTATTTCAGTTGGGTGATTGCTCTATAGACTACGATACAGGCGGCTGGTCATTTAGTGTTACTATGCAAGACGAAATCTCACTCGCTAATGTCCCCGAAAGAGCCCTGTGCATCCTGTTCGCAGAAGACCATTACGGAGCTACTAAGACATCTATTGGACAGTTAGCTGGTTGTGAAAATATTCTAGCTGTTGGCAAGATAGCTGAAGAGTCTATTACACTCAATCCTGAACAGAGTGAGATAACACTACGTATCCAAAGTTACCACTACTGGTTGAACAAGGTATACGGGTTTCCGACAGGTGTAATTCAGGTTACTGGAACACCCACGAATTGGGCTGAGATGCAATCACCTACAGTCGACAAAGTGGTACATCGCCTACTTCATTGGGGGTGTACCGCAACCACTATAATGGATGTGTATCTAACGAACGACGTTCGTTATGCTTCTGAATTGATAAGCCCCACATCGAGTCTATGGACACAACTACAGGAGTTGGCGTTTGCTTCTATCCAAGCACGTCCTGGAGTAGACAGATTCGGAAGACTATTTGTAGAGGTAGAACCGCAACTAGTTCCTGTTGCATCCCGTACTTGGGCTTCAGTTATGACTCTTACAGACGTTGATTGGCATGGTTCTATAAACATGCAAAGGGTCGTAGTTACACCTGTAGGATTGGTTAATATGTCTGGTGTAGTAGTTACCTCTGTAGGCACAGGCAGTGCTTTATTCTCACTAACTCCTGGGCACGTATTCAAACACTATGGAGGTACAGAAGTCCTAGATAGGATGCTTTTGTCTACACAGGCTCTAAGCAATCAACTAGCAGGACTGGTACTCGGATGGAGAAACAATCCATTCCCTAATAACGAAGCTCCGTTGTTGAACAATCGGATGGTCGACTGCTTCCCCCGTCAAGCAGTTACGTGGGCTGTATCTGCAGAAGACAATCCACGTGGGTTCTCGTTCAATGCAAGGTTCATACCTCGTAGGGTGGAATTACGTTGGGATCCTACAACAGGCTTCCTGCAGACCTTCGTATCTCTCGAGATGGAAGGTGTTGAGAACGTCTCAGCTGATGGAGATATTCCAGGAGCCGGATCGGGAGATTTGTCTATTCCTCCTGCTCCTCCACCGTATCCCCCCATTCCGTCTTTTCCGATCGTTCTTCCAGGAGATATTGCTGAACAGAGTGTAGTTAGTAAGATCTTGTTGCATGATACTACATATGGGTTACTATATACTACAAGTTTTGATACTTCTAATCCGCAGTGGATTACTGTGAATTCAGGCTTGACCACTGTACAGTATCAGAAAATCAATGCAATTTCTATAACACCTTCTGGTCAGATTTACGTAGCGTTTCGTGAGGCAGATTATCCTGGACATTTGAGGCCTGACATTTTTATCGCTTACGCTCCTTACATAGGAGGTACATTTACCATTTTAGAGGACCTGACATCCTTAAAAGTCAAATTCCCCACGCCAACATACAGTGAATGGGCAGTGCGAGCCTTGGCTGTCAATAGTTTGAACGGACAAGCGGCCTATCTTATAGTGGGAAAAGGTGGAGGTAGTACTGCAAAGCTTTATGTTGGCAGTGGAGCAACCTGGACGTCAGGACTTGAAATAAGTACCTACTCGGCAATTAATTATGTAGCCTCCCTCTCTTATGGCTTTGGCGCTTGGCTTCTGACCGGACCTGGTGCTGCCTTTGTCCGTGCGAGACAATGGACAATCAACCCGGTAGGGACGTCCGTTATCTCATCCTCAGACTTACTTCTGTCTGGAATGTTCCAACATTTCCGAGCAGGTACTACGGACAAAGTTTTTCACAATGTGGATGGCAGTGCGGGTGTATGGTATTCGTCTACCGGGAATGGAGCAACGTATTCTTCTGTTTATTCTGCCGCACTAGATACAGATTACAATACTATCGGACCTCTTGGAGCGAATCCTCATGTAGAAAATTATCAAGACTGTGACCCCACAGGTACATACCTTATGTTAGATGCGTTTACCACTGCACACAAAGGGAAATCTAGTGACGGAGGTGCAACTATTGTTGCGTTAGCAAGTCTACCACCCGGAAACTGGCACTTTAGGTATGCTGGATCGATACAACGGTGGGTAGCAGCTGGAGGAACTTCGGTGAGACTCACACAAGACTTTGGCACTATTTGGCTCAATCGAGAAGGGAACTACACCGCAGATTTTCCTTCTGGCAGCATAGACATGGTAAGATTTGTAGGATAATATGGCAGTCCGAAAAAGCATCAATCAGATAAAATCTGAACTCCAAAATAAGATATTCAAGGGTGGAGAGTACTGGATTGAGAAGCAGTTTGCCGATTTGGGTAACTATTCTGGAGTTGTAGAAGTCCCTAACACACAAAATATGGTCTATGCCCGCCTGGCTAACGGACAAGTTGTAGAAGTCTTCAATAACGTTGCTCCGAACATTTACAACTGGAAAGTATCCATAGGTAGGGACAAATCGCAACCGTCTCTTGTAAAGGTTGTCGAAGTACGTTGGGTGTATAACATTAGAGAAACGATCGCCTATATACTGTTCCATCACAAACAACACGAATACCCTAACCCAGATACAACATGGATAAGTCGTGACAATTTTTTGCCGTTGTTGGTATTACCTAAGAGTGGATTTACTGTTAGACTGTACGGAGATGTCATTTATTCGTCTAGTATGCCGTATCCGGTACGTGTACTGGATGTCGATGACTTAGACGTATCATCTTACGTAGTTAGTGCAGGAGCTAGATACGTCTTGCTCGAAGCCGACTCTACTGGAGCTCTAAATTACGTCGTTGGAGATACAGTCACTTCACGAGAAGTTTTATATACTCAACCGTTGCCAGTTCCTACTCTAGGCTCGTTCCCTATTTGTGCTTTCATCTTCTATGAAGGACAAACCGAGCTGAGAAGGGATAGCGTAGAGAGAACAATTATTGACCTACGCATGTTTACGTCAGATAGTAGCTTGAATGTTGCTGCCCAAATTCATGCCGCTACAGGTAAAACTACTCCAGTAGACGCTGACGAGTTTGGACTTACGGATAGTGTAGCAAGTTGGATATTGAAGAAGGTAACGTGGACTAACATCAAAGCCACGCTCAAGATCTACTTTGACACATTATATTCGGCACTTGGACACGTTCACGACGCAGCAGATGTAACCTATACACCTGCGGTGCTTGCAGATTGGGATGGATCTGCCGATCCTGGGGATGTAGACCAGGCACTGGATCAACTGGCCGAACGTATGACGACGGGGGGTGGTGGCCTACCCAATCCCTTTGCACTAACTGCCGATATTACTCCAACTCCACTCTCGGCAAGCGTGAACGACTACGATCCCACAGGATTGTCTACTGCCGATATTATCAGAATTGACGCGGATGATGAACCTTATTCAATTACAGGTCTTGTGGGTGGAGCCGATGGCAGGATCGTCATTTTCCATAATGTTAGCAATGATTGGACGATTGATTTTCCGAAAGAGAGTACGTCATCCGCAGCCGCTAACAGATTCGACTTCCCGAATAGCATCCGGCTCCGATCGAAGCGAACTCTGGTCATTCAGTATGATGCGGCTATATCCAGATGGAGAGCAATTGCCAGTGACGATGCAGTCTCAATTCAAGGTGTAGCAATAAATCCGGGTTTGGCATCTCTTCTGGATGTGAACGAGACCCTTGTCTTCGATGGCGAAGAACTTGTACCTGCTCCATTTCCCACAGATGAGAGTATTCAGGATATTGTCGGAGCAATGTTTAGTGGAAACACAGAGACAGGCATCACGGCTACTTACCAGGATGCTGATGGAACTATCGACCTGGAAGTCACAGGCAGTGGGTATCCCCCCGGACATTTGTTTGGCTGCGAACTGTCGAACAACGGAACCGATCCGACCAATGACATTGATATAACTGCCGGGAACTGTCGGGACAGTACAAACGCAGTAGATATGACCATACCAGCACGCATAAAGCGCCTTGATGCGTCGTGGGTGACCGGGACGAATCAGGGTGGTCTTTCCTCATCTCTAACCATTGCCAATATCACTTATCACGTTTTTGCGATCCGAGTGGCAGGCGTGGATGATGTGGGTTTTGATACCAGTGTAGCAGCAGCCAATCTTATTGCGGACCATTCTGCTACCCACATAAGGAGACTCGGCTCTATTATTCGAGTTGCTGGTGTGATTCTGCCGTTCACCCAGGTAGGTGATTACTTTGAGCTACAGACTCCTGTAAGAGATGCGAATGACGTAGCCGGAGAACTTGGTACTTCATCTAGAACCTATACTCTTGCTAGTGTTCCGACAGGAATTGTGCTCAGGACAAATATCACCGGCTTTACGTGGAAGGTTGCCAATTATGCTGCGGTGTATGTCCGGGCACTTACTCAGGTGGACGTAGCAGCAGCCTACAACACTAACGCGAATGTCTACGATGTCTCAGGTGGAGCCGGAGCATCAAGTAATCTTGTAGTCTGGACAAACACCAGTGCGCAGATCGCTGCACGGTCGAATGTTACATCTACCAACCTTATTATCATTACTCGCGGCTGGATCGACACACGAGGTCGATGACTTAGAAACATTCCCAATATGTTGGGATGAAAAACAAAAGGAGTAAATAACATGTCAGCATTACCTAATTCAAGATCGACTTTCGGGGTTATAGGGGCGGTTGAGATCACACCAGACGATGATGTTGATCTCGAAAAGGCCACACGTGGAATTTACGTGGGCGTCGCCGGAAATTTGAAGGTAACTCTGTTGAATGGGGATACAGTCACCTATGTAAATCTCGCCGCTGGAGTTACACATGCAAAGCAGATAGTAAGGGTATGGGATACCGGTACAACCGCAACTAATATTATCGGAGAATACTAGATGAAAATAGACATTGGGTTGTCACTTGGGTCAGGAAGAAAAACAGGGTCGTCTGATGTCATTCAGCCAACTGTGACAATTACCGTTGTGGGTGGAAGTCCTAATGCAAGTCTGCCCCTTGTTATCGAATTTGCTCTTAGTGAACCATCACCGGATTTCATTTCTAGCTGTGTCGATGTTGATGGTGGAACAATTGCTAATTTTGGAGGGTCTGGCACTGCCTACACTTGCGAAGGCATGCCTGCTTTGCCAAACGGGACGATGACCTTTGACATAGCTGCCAACGCTTTTCACGATATGGTGGGTAACGGAAATGCAGTCGCGACCCAACTGGTTGTGGTGTCAAGTGCGTTTGAGCTTGCCGATGAATTTACCGATACGGTAGCTCCAGGTGCAGTGAATGGATCGACTGCGACGCCTACAGGTCAAGCAAGAACAGCCACAGACACAAACTCGAAATTATCCATTGGTTCCGGAGTTGCTAATTTCGCAACGGGTGGTGCCGCAGCAGGAAACCCGGGGTTATGGTATCCAGGTAGAGCAAGGGTTGCAGGCAAGGCGTTGATTGCACGTATAGCAGGTACGAACACCAATTACTCTGTTGGATGGGATTCTAATGCCGCTGGTGGAGTGTCTCAGGCGCTCAACTTTTTCACAACGGGTGTTGTACGTGCGTTCCTTTATGCGATTGTGCCGTTGACAGTTGGTGCGAACCCTACATCAGGAGCAAATGTATATTGTGCAATTCTCCTGAGAGCCACCGGAGCACGCTTTTTCATTAAGGAGGCAACTGCCTTCTCGAAATGGAGGTTCTTGTATCCTGATAAGAACGGAGCCGACGCTACAGTATATGCTTCTCTGAACTCACAAGGTGTGACTGCTGTATTCACTTCGGGTTTCATCCGCATTCCTGAAAATCTTATTATTGCTCCTCCCCTTGCATCGGATGCCTTCACGCGTACAAACGGTGCGTTGGGTAATACAGGTGGGGGAGGTTCAGAAGAATCAGGTGGAAGTGGTTTGGCTTGGACAAATCAGCTGGGAACAGTTCAGATCTCTGGCAATAAAGCAATGGCGACTGTACTGAGTGGCGATAGAGCTATCTGTACTGTACCTGTTGGTTCGGAGAGCGCGTTTCTTGAAGCAGCGGTAACTCGTGGAACGACCGGAGTCGGGTTGGTGCTACAATATGTAGATGCAGACAACTATGTTTATGTCAGGCGTACTGCTGCAAATGTACAGTTGATAAACCGTGTAGCCGGTGTAGAAACCACTACCATAACCGGAACTCCTGCCGAAGTGAACGGCTCAAGGTTGATGGGCGTCATTACAGATATAACCACAGAAATAGTTGTACGCACTTACTACAATGAAGCTCTAGTTGGTGGCGAACAATATCTGTCGAATTTTGGCGGACATGGAACGTCCGGCGACAAAATGGGTTTGATTTTCTTTGACCTTGACAGTAGTGTTGATAATTTCGTTTGTTGGGCAAGGGGCGTTGAAGATGAGTATGAAGATGTGTTCAACAAGTACGCGTTGTAGAAAGGAAAAACTATGACAGAGGAACGTACAACACAAGCAGGACGACTGAGACCAGCCTACAACGCGAACACTCTGGTCAATCAACTATTCGCCAAAACTACTAAAGTAACGATAGCAGAGGGAGTAGCTGAAGAGTTTCCTGACGTCTCCTTCTACCAAGCCGTCATTGACTGGAACTTGATGAGTGCCCACACCCGGTCAATCATTATCCGTGCAGGCCAGAGGAATTGGGTAGATGAGAAGTTCAAGACCAACTGGGTAGAGGCAAAGCGTCGAAAACTGTATCGTGGAGTGTACTGGCTCTACGATGGAAGGGAGAGTCCAGGCTTCCAAGCTAATCTTTTGAAGTCTCTAATAGAGCACGACATACCTGAGATGGAGATATGGGTAGATTGGGAAATAAACTATAAAGGCTCGTACGAAGGACTCAAGAATGTCGTAGCCATGATGCAAGCTCTAGAAGCTATGTTCCCAGGAAAGGAAGTAGGTTTGTATTTAGGCTATTATTGGATGATTGCTAATAGCAACGTATTACTCAATTACTCTCAGTACCAGTACTTAAAGACTCGTCCGCTATGGTTAGGACAATACACACCTTCGCCTATAACTAACTTGCTAATACCGGCACCATTTAGTCTATCAAACCTGCGGCACCACCAATACGGTACGCCAGTAAGAGGCAAAGAGTTCGGTTGTAGTGGTTCGTACGAGATAGACATGAACCGATACGCAGACCAACAAAAGACATATGCTGAACGTTATAACGTAACTACCCCACCAATCGTAATATCAAACGGAGGAACAATGGCTGGAACACCTATTACCCCTTTATGGATGGAAGTAACTGCAACCAAATTGAACGTTAGAAGCTCTGCGGGCGGTACTGTCCCCGAAACAGATTTGGGCGACCTATACCTACACTCAAAGGTCTTAGTAGACCAAACCTACATGCTCGGAACAATAACCTGGTACAGAGCAGTAAAGGCCTACAGCCCCGACGGTAAGCAAGTACTTTTGGCTGACAAAACTCCTTTGGAAGGACATACGAATTGTTGGCTCAGTGGTACGTACTTGACTCCCTCGTCAGCCCCTGTGCCCATACCGGACCCTACTCCTGCTCCTATACCCACAGCCGATGAGCTGCATATTGACGTGAGTATTGTAGGCGGAAAGATAACTGGCTCCCTTGAAGGGGTAGCACAGGGCAAACCATTTACCATAACATACTAATGAGCACCATACGATTCAACTACAGGGGCCTCGGAAGTAAGCAGTACGTGAAGCTACTTCCGGATACTAAAGTGCCCCAATGGGACTACAAGTGTCGTTCCCTATTTAGTCATTCTGACGGGTTACTAGACAATCACGGATACCCGCAAATGGTACCTCTAAAGAGTCGTCATGGTACCAAACTAACTGAATCGTGGCAGCGTTATTTGATGGATGTCCAGTGTGTTTATTACTTTGGTATTCCATTCGACTTGCTCTCTAAGGACCGCAGAGATAGGATGATACGGTGGTTTAGTAGTATGTACGACGGTAATAGGTTCATAACTAACAATGCGGGTGTAGACACTCGTGAAAATGTATTTACGGGTGCACATGAAGGGGCTGGATGGCCTATGGCTCAAGAGGTTGTGTGTGCTGTAAATCTGTTAGAGCTTGACAGCTTGGAGCCCGAAACAATTGCAGGTGATTTGTGCTACAGAATAAAGACTTTGAACGGAAGTCAACATCCGCCAAACTTTATGAGGGTCAACTACACAACCAGTCCTGCATATATACATGTTGCCGTTACATGGCTTTATAACGACGATCCTAGCATAACCACGCCTGAGCAAAGATTCAAGACGGGGAACTTCCCCCAAATGGAGAATGTAGGTTTTGCTGGTCATTCGCTGTACCCGAATATAAGTCCTGAGGGAATTAATTGGGTAGAAGTAAGTCGTGTTGAGTTAGTTACGTCAGAACATATCAATCATTTCGAGGTATGAGATGATAGACGACATCGAACTGAAAGACCTCGTAAGGCTATTGAATGCGTTGTCAGATGCTCACGAGCCTGAAACTATGGACCATGCTAGGCGCTGCCGAGAAAGTACCATTCGCATAGCTACGCAGTTAGGTATAAAGGGTATGGAGTTGAGGTATATGGGGTACGCAGCGGATATTCATGACATAGGTAAGGTAGGAATATCATCAGACATTATACGTAACCCGGGACAGCTTACTCACTCAGAAAGAGCAGCCATTGAAACACATTGCGACATAGGCTACAGAGCTTTAACTCTAGGTGGGGTACCTAAACTTATTACTGAAGCAGTGCTCTACCATCAAGAACATTGGGACGGTTCAGGTTATCCGGAAAAGCTAGAAGGCATACAGATACCTGTAGGAGCTCGCATCATATGTATTGCAGACATGTGGGACGCGCTGCTAAGCCAAAGGCCCTATAGACCAGCCAAAACATTTAAAGAGGGTTTGGAGATCATGAATGAAAATATAAACTGGTTCGACCCAGAAATATACGCTATATGGATAAAACTAGCATACGAGGAGAAACATGGATAGCTTGACAGTATCTCAATTCTTATCAGGCGTAGTAACCATCATCATTGTACAGCTGTTCGCTATGTGGAATAACAACCGTAATCTGAAGGCACAGGCGCCTCTAACAAACGCTCAGTCAGAGAGTGAGATATCCGAAGCATGGGAAAGAGTTGCTAACGGGTACGCAAAGCAAATTGAGACTCTTCGAAACCTAGAAACAGAAAATGCAGAGTTGCGACCCCTGGTACTCAAGCTGGCACTCCAGGCAGAAGCCATAAAGCAGACTCAACGTGATAAAGAGGACTGGAAACGGTATGCAGAGAAGCTAACTAAACAAGTCGAGGATTGTGGCCAGATGCCCATTCCTTTCCGTCGACTTCCCACTAGTAATGGAGATACGGGACCTTACAAACCTGTCTCACCCGTACTTCCCGCAGAATGACTATACCTACGAAAGGAGGTATCCATGAAAAAACTACTGTTCTTGTTTGTGCTTGTTGTGTTGGTTGGTTGTGCTCCCGTAGAAGTAAGTCCGACCAGTATCGCAGTCCAAATCCCAATTGAGATTACGACAGCCCTTAGCATAGGCTTCGTTGCCCTCATGACACTCGGAACTGCTTGGCTACTACAGAAGATCGGACTCGACCTTACAGGATTCGCAACGCCTGTCGCCATGGCTGTTAGCATTTGGGTCGTGGCTGAGCTACAAAACATCATCAACACCATCTCTGAGACGTACGATCCCATCTTGAATATTGTTCTCAAGATCATCGTAGTCGTGTTGGGATCGGTTGGCGGTCTTGCTCTACGCCATCGACCGACATCAGACACTAGACTGATATAAGAAAAACGGCTGGTATCTACTTCTGATACCAGCCGTCCTTTTCTTGATTGAAAGGCTATTCAGTTGGCCCCTCCATGTATATGGTTGTTCGTACCCAAATAATGAACCTCTGTACACTCTCATTGATCTCTCCGTCAAAGCTTTCAAGTAGCTTATACAAGCCCACCAAGCTCTTTCTCTTACCAGTCATCCAACACCATCCCCCTCGTTGTCTGTATACATTACCCCCAAAGATAAGCATGCTGGTACAGTGAACGTAGTGCTTAGAGAAGAAGTATAGTTGATGTGCATCACCAGACCTAGTTGTATGAACATAGAATTTGGCAAACTTAGCAAGCACTTCTATGCGGTTCGGTGAAGCAAGTTCATCATACGATCTGCTCATAAAGGACTCCTTCAGGTCTCTTTGCCCAAGTTAGCCTTCTCTCTCCGTTGGCCTTCCACTTAACCTCCGGTAAGTACCTAACACCCATTTCCTCCATAACTTCAACTCCATACCGTTCCATCTTGTCTGCATCATTGATGTCGACTTCAAGTACTATGCTGTCGTGTACTGTCAGAACGACATTGTGTACTGACTCCTCAACTTCACAAGCAGACATGAGCGTCAAGTCACTGGCAGTGCCTGCTACGGGAGCATGAACAGCTGCTTTGCGTGCTTCATCCATGTTTACTTTCGTAATTATAGGGAAATGACGACGTCTACCGAACCTGGACTGTACGAAGCCTTGTACAGCCATCTTGTCGAGCTGCTCCTGCTTGTAGTCGTGAAGTCTTGGCATTAGTCGATTGTAGTCTTTGACGAATTGTTTCGCCTCCGCAAGAGGCAGTCCAGCGTCACGAGCGAAGCTGTATTCGTTGCCACCATATATGTATGAGAAGTTGAACATTTTAGTTCTTACACGCTGTGGCTTGGTATACGCAGATGTGTACATGCCAATGGCTACCTCTGAATGTAGGTCTCTGTCGTCGTCGTATACCTTGATGAGGAACGGCTCCATCGCTTCAGCTGCTATCACACGTAGTTCTGCTTGTGAGTAGTCGACGATGAGTAATATCTTCCCGTCTTCAGCAATGAACGCCCCACGTATAAGTGCACCAAATACATCATCCGGACGTGGTATGGTTTGCAGAGCAGGATTACGAGCAGACAATCTGCCCATCTCCGTTCCATTCATTAAGAACGTTGCATGCACGCGACCGTTGATATCAACTGCTTCTAGAAGATTGTCTGCGTAGGAGTTTTTCATCTTTGCGATACGTCTATACTCCTGTAGATGGTCGATGAAAGGATGCCTGCCCGACAAAGGCTGCATTGCTTCATGATTAGTAGATCGAGGACCCAACTTCCTACTTCTCTGTAGAGGGAATCCTAATGTATCGTAGACAACAACAGCCACTTGCTGAGTAGAACCTAAATTGATTTCCTGTATATTCACCGACTTACAAGCTGCTTCGGTTTCCTCTTCCATCTTATTTTCTAGGAACTTTTGAACCTGCTGTAGATAAGGTACGTCTACTCTGATTCCACGAATTTCAATATCGACGAACGCATTCGAGCCGCGCATAGGTATGTTCTGGAATGGCCACTCATAACGATTCTGTTCCCTGAGTACTTTCGAAAACACCTTTTTTAGTTGTAGTGTTAGTATAACGTCTATACTACCATACTTACTTAATTCTTCGAAAGGTATCTTCGAGTACCGATCATTACGACTCTTTAGGTACTTCTTAATCAAATGTTCTTCGTAGTCTGGTATCCCGAAGTACTCGTAGACAAGAGGTTTCAGGCCGTGCTTTGAATTCTCGTCTATAATGGAATGAGCTAGCATTGTATCGAAATCAAGATGTACGTTTATGCCTAAATGTGTTTTGAGAAAGATCTGGTCGAATTTGCCGTTGTGCGCTACTGTCTTGACCCTCGCAAAGAACTGACTTAGTATATGCCTCGTCTCTGGAACGTCATACAGCATTATATCATCTAGTACTACGGCATAATCCTCGGCCCAAGCAATTTGTAACATTAGGATGGGGTCAGGAGGCGTTCCGTCGTAGCGTTGGTACCAACGAGTTTGATCAGTCTCGATGTCGAATGACACCCACGTATCATTTGGGACTTGACTTAGTACTTCCTCTAGACGTTGAGGAGTCTCGATATGCATGACGTAAGGGTCGGTCCATTTAGGATTTACAATAACGGGTGGGTCAACAAAACGTTTGACGTCACGCAAGAAGATACCGGCATCGTTTGGAGTACGGAGCACGTAAGCGGGATGATATGTATGCATGTATGTCCTTCCTTCAATCTCCGCTAATATTCCTCTACCAAATGACTCTAGATCTAGAGTCTCCGAAGCAGTCCGTCCAAGAGCTAGCACAGGGGCGTTCAGGTGGGCCAACTCTAGCATGAGCCTCGGACGGCATGCTTCGACTTCCTCAAACATCGGTTCGCGATTGTTGGGAGGTTTGCACATTACTGCATTAGTCTTGTAGACCTCTTCCGTACTAATGTTGGTTTGGCTCAAAGCATAATCCAACAATGAGCCGCTAGGTCCCACGAAAGGCTTGCCTTGCTCAACTTCCACATTGCCGGGTGCTTCTCCAACTACTATCATCTTGGCGTTCTTAGGTCCAGATGGAGGAACGACAGGGCAAGCCTGTAATGAACATTCGTGACATAAAGCGCCAGGTAGTTTACTTAAATCTAAAGACACGGTAAGCCTCCGAAGGTTGTAAGGATTTGAAGGAGTACGGAGCGACGATTATAATCTCGTCCACTTTCAGGGCTCTGGCTACTGTCAACGCCTCAGCTAAAAACTCTTCAGTATTAGCTAATACCACACACGTTTTACTTATACGTGAGTAAAAAACCACCGAATAAGAGACAGAGTTTCCAAAGGAGATCTCAGGCATCTTGTCTCCCAGAGGTCCAAGCAAGTAGTGACAAAGCGTTGTCGTAGGCAAGCCCGGAGTCGAAGTGCTCGTTCCATACATGCGATATATGTTCTGACTTAACCCTAATAGATCGGCCCTTCTGTGCGTAGGCGAAGGGAGCTGCAGTATCGATTCCACGAACCCATGGGGCTATGGCTTTGAGTGCTGGTACTTCGATTCTAGGTTCTCCCCAAACACCTAACAAGTGGATGTTGTAGCTGTTGTGCCAACCCATTTGCTGGATGAACGTTAGGATGTTCACTCTACCGTCGCCAAACTGTTCAGTGTGTTTAGGTATACACATGGTAGCAAACTCCATGTTTGATACGAAGAAGTTAGCACAGCCCGTCCATTCTTCAAACGTCTCTCCCTGTGGTACCACAGCTCGCATTCTAGCAGGTATGATCTCTAGAACGTCTCGGTCCATGGTTTTCTCGATGGTAGCTTCGGCATCACGAAGAACGTCAGGCAGGACTACTTCGTCCACATGAAGCATCTGCATTGCGTCGTAAAGTTGTTTAGATGTTAGGAGAGACCCTTCTGCGGCGCCGTTGTCCATCATTATGAAGTCACCACGACGACTACGTTCTTTATAGAACTCAGCGTACTGAGTATCTTCAAGAAGATATTGGGCTAATACTAAGTGGTAGGTCAGTCTCATAGAGTTCAGTATCCCGAGACCAGCAAAATCGCTAATCAGTGCCAGTTTCATACGCCTCCTACTAGATGTAGAAACTCTTGACGTGCTTCCATAGACGTTAGAAACGCTCCGCGCATCTCACTTGTAACCATAGACGCGTTACGTTCTTTTACTCCACGACATGACATACACGTATGTACAGACTTTACGATTACAGCCACGCCCTGTGCCTCTACAGTGTCTTTTAAGAAAGACGCTATGGCACGAGTAAACGTTTCTTGTGTACTTGGACGTGCCGCGAAGTGATGGACGATGCGAGGAATCTTGCTCACGCCTATCATCAACTTGTTAGGTATGTAACCTACATGGGCAGTGCCCGAAAACGGAAATAAGTGGTGTGCGCACAGGGCAGAGAACTCGATGCCCCTAACCACTATCAGCTGATTGGCTGTGGCTTTGAACGTTGTCGGATTGAAGTCAACGACCGAGCTTGTCTTGAACTCGTTCATTGCCTTCATCCAACGTTTGGCCGTCTCGTTGACTGAGTCGTCCCAAACAGTTTCGCCGAACGTGTCGGCTAAGAACTTTGCTAGTTGCTTCTCAAAAATTGCCATGTTGGTCTCCTATCTCATATTGAGTCTATATTGTAGTCGATCACCGAAGCGTGGTTGATACTGATGGTAATTAACCTGTCCCTGAGTAAGGAGTTCCATGGTCTTCTTTATGGACTGAACTCCTGGAGGACATCCCTCAGGCATCAATACAACACCTTCTAGAGTCTTGTCGTTCTCGAAGTAGAAATAGTCTATCACTCCCTGCATATCTAGAACTGAGATTTCGTCGTCGACTACGAATTTGATTTCGTTTGTGATGTCTTTCAGCTCTGTAGGAGCTTGGAAGTTTAGATTCTTTTTCGGCGACCAAGTCACCCAATCTGGCGTTAACGTACCGACAAGGTTTTTGAGTCCCGACGTCTCAAGTTGTGTTGTATATCCCAAAGCCTTGCACGCCGCCAATATAGGGTCTAAGTTCCAAATGGTGGGTTCGCCCCCTGTAATAATAACGTGCCTTTCGTGGATAGCGTCCATAATCTCCGTTAAGGTCTTCACCTCACCACCAGGACCCCAAGTGTTTGCCGTCATGCCATTTGTACGACGCTTACCTTCTAACCAATTGGCTAAGGGTCCTGAATCACACCATGAACAACCGACAGGACATCCCTGTAACCGAATAAATGTGGCCGGTATGCCCGTTAGAAGGCCTTCCCCTTGTATTGAATCGAACTGTTCATTCACTCTGTAGTTCATGTTAGCTTCCTGTAGCCCCGTCAAACAACTCACGTAAGACAGGGAATATAATGATGCTGGTTGCAGCGAGTGGCTCACCTATAAGTGAAATACCTGCAATTAGTATTCTAAATAGTAGATGAGGCATCTGTTCTGCCCCAGTCAAAGTAACGGCCAAGTCAACGAAAGAACCGAACCGAAGGATGTCTGGTGCCAAGTAGTCAAAGTAAACGTCTATACTTATAGGTATCAAGGCAACCACACATACTGCTATCAAGATACCTCCATTCCATTGTTCTTTGACTCCGTATAAAACCGTTCCCATCAAAGCCATTATTAGTCCTGTTGTAGCCAGGGATGTGAACCACCCTACTTGGTTGTTCGACATATGTTCTACACTTACTTGGCCTGCTAGCACGTCTATGCCTATCAAGGAGACCAAAGCCGAAACAGCAACCAGGAACGAAAAGACAGCTAGGATGTACGGTCCTAAATCGAACATTCTAGCCAGCAACGTTGAATTCCTTTTAGTAGCGTAGCCTTGAGGTGTGTGTGGTCTTGCATTTTGATACGTCATGTTTACTCTCCTTTCAATCGTTCAGCCATCTGCTTACATAGTGTCGCATAACCTATGATGTCGTCGTAGTTATCAAGATGATACGGGTCGGACAGCATACGTATAAGCTTGGATAACATAAGTACCCAATTGTGCGAGAACATGGGTGCTGTGTTAAGCATAGCCAAAAACGGGTCTGTCAGGGCACCCATAACCATTCCTGTTAGCTCGTGTGCATTACCGTAATGCTTTTCCTTCTCGTCGAGTAAGGATTGAATGTTCATTTGTTCATCTCCAGGTACATTATAGCATTCTGTAACTTTACAGGATCGTCGTCGAACCTACCAAGTCCATGATTGCACTTTGCACATAGAAGTCCTCTTACCTTACCCGTCTTGTGGTCGTGATCGATCACCAACTTCTGACCTACACGAGTACATATCCCACAACCCCCTTCTTGTCGTTCAAACATTTCGTTGAACTGCTCAATGGTAAGGTTGTACAGAACTTTGAGGTTCGACCTTCTATGTATCTGCTTCGTTCGGTTAGCCTTGTGATACGCCTTGTGTGCATCCTTTTCGCACTCTTTACAGCGGTTAGAAAGTCCGTCCTTAGAAGCTTTCCTACGATAGAACTCGCTAATAGGCTTCAGTATAGGACGGTTTTCTCGCGCCGTGCATCCTGGACATAACTTCATTTAGACTCCTTCGTAAACAGCTACGCTTTTGGGGGTTTCATGTACGATAACTCTTACGTTTTCGACTTGTAGCATGAAGGCATTACGAACCCATCCATGGATAAGATGTGCTAGGGTCTCAGCCGTACTGTTGGGTACGCCCAAAATGAAAGCATCTCCGCGTTCGCTGGCAATGACTGCATACGGGTCACCGTGTCGAGTATTGCTCTGCGAGACGAGATACCGATGGTCCATCTGATCTATTAGTGGCTTGACGGCCTGGTCGAGAAGGCCATAGTCCAACACCATACCCTGTACGTCTAGCGTACCTGAATTTATCTCGACAACAACCTTATAGTTGTGTCCGTGAAGACGACCACACTTAGGATGTCCTTCGATCCTGTGCGCAGCTGAGAACCAATATTCTCGGGAGATTGTATATCTGTTATACATTGGGCCACTCCTCTAAGTCCTCAGTTGGAACTTCTGGTCCCAGTATGTCGACCAACGAAATGTTGTAGCCTGTTGGGTCGTAGAAACCACACTCAGCAAAGGCATTAGCTCGCTCAATACAAGTAGGGCATCGACCACAGTGAATGTACTCGTTCAATTCGGTTGTTACTGGATTGTAGCAAGACCAAGTTAGCTGCAGCGGAGCATCCAATTCAACTGCACGAGATACGATGTCAGCCTTCGTCATCCAAATAAATGGGAAGACTAGACGGACCTTGTCGTACGTACCAACTCGTATAGCATTTGCCATCGCACCTAAGAACTCAGGTGTACAATCTGGATACGCCCAGTCGTGTGCATCATCTCCGTGCGCTCCAATGTATACGTAATCGAATCCTCGTGCATCGGCTAACGCAGTTGCTATACTAAGGAGATTGGCATTACGGAAGGGTACGACTGTTGGGGAAGGACCTACTGACCCTTTGATTTCCCCATAAGTCATGTGAGGCATCTCAATCTCACCCATCAAAGCCGACCCGTGTCCATTGCTTGAGAAGATTTCGCTCGGCAAGTCGAAAGTAATACGGTGGATGTCGCACACAAATTCGTACTGCTCTTGGTACCATGCAACTATCTGCGCTGCTGCTTGACTCTCTGCTTCGTTATGTAGACCGCCATACCCAATAGATACGGCTAGGATTTCGTCTGCTCCGTCAACGATTGCCTGAGACAGTAGTGTGGTACTATCCAAGCCCCCCGAATGCAAGACGACTGCTTTCATTATTGCTCCTCTGTTACGGTTGAACGCTCCGTAACTAAATACTGATCCTTATTTCCCGAGAGTTCATCGAGGACGGCACGTCTAGGCCAAGTTGGACTGCCGCCTCGAGACGAACTCCAAACATCCAAACGCCGGCCACGATTTGAGATGTAACCTGATAAGACGACTCCGAGAACTGTGTCTTCATGGCGTCTTTCTCAAGTACACCCCGACCTTGGCGGCGCCTAAACGCAACCCAATCATCATAGGCAGGCGCAAGCTGAAAGTAGAAGTTTCCGTTCTCTACTGTATACTTGTACATCGCACCACCATTGTTTGCCTTATTGATGACGTACTCTATCATATCATCAATCAAGGTACGTGACCTACCTGCTTGCATGTCGAATACTGACGATATACTGTCACTCAAGACTGTAGCATCAGGTGGTTCTGATTGTGTTATCTCGCACCACAGTAGTATTCCAAAGTATGCAACGATGTGATTATTACGTACCCTGTCTGGTAACTTGTTCGGGAACGCAACAAAGACGGCCTCTCTTGCACGTTTCAGTATGTCTTCCCAACTCGCCTCGAGCTTTAGCAGAAGCGTAATCAGTGTACCTCCCATAAGAGGAACCCCACCCATACTGAACTCCATTTCCTTAAACGCATTATACGCAGGCGAGCCTTCTTCAATAGTAGAAGGATGTACTCGTACGACAACAATGCGTTCACGTGCTGCAGCGTCATCTATTAAGTCTTCACCGTCAAGTACGAAAGGAGCAACTAGTGGATAGTCTTGTGTCGTCTGGTCAGCTCTGCCTCTTGCATCATGTCCAGTATCGTATGCTAACAAAACGAATCGAAGGAACCTTTGAACTGCATCGACACGGAACTCTGAGAACGATACTGGTACTGCGTTCGAACCCCCCATCAAAGTTAGAGCGACGAAGTGTGTAGTACCACTATCATAGGCAATTGGATTGGGTTGACCCCATATAGGCATGAACACCCGTTGGATAAGAGTTGACTTACCTGAGCCACGTGTACCTGCTACATTCAGAATTGGGAACCTATACTTGTGTTGTTCAAGCCACGGCTTTAGCACAGCGGCTGTATACCAACCTATCATGGGCCAAATCGCACCTAGCTCGTTCAGTTGTGGAATGAGCCGGCCCAACACACGTACGTCGTGGTCGGAAGATACTTCGAGTTCCATGTCTGGGTGCTCGATCTTACTAGGCGTCCAAGCCAACGGTCCTTCAAAGCCCTGCCACAGGTCATTACAACCCACCGTCTGTTTGTCGCCCAAGAACAACCACTTACCAGCAACCTTATGAAGACCTAACATCTTGGTGGCTGCCACTCGAGGTAAACCCTTCTTCTTTAGTTTGTCAAGAAGATGTGGTAGTAGTTGCTTAACATCTTCGTCTTTACCTAGCCACTGCCATGCAGCTACAGGAGTTGCGGTAGCCATCTTCGATACTGAGTTAAAAACTGTCCTATTGAACGTTATGGCAGGCCATGTATATGAGTCCGAATAGACATCACAAACAATAGAGTCTTCTGCTCCGAACGGCGAACCGTCTAGTAGTAAAGTCGGCTCCAACAGAAAGGTACTAACCCGTTTCAATGCTTTTCGATAAGGGACATAGTACCCGTCAACGCCTTCTACGATTGTTGTTCCGCCTTCAACTTTATGTTCGTCTGCGTCGTCATCCCCATCCTTAGTTTTAGCTTTGACTGGATTTTTCGATCGTATCCTTTCCAACGAGTGAAGCAGATAATGGTTCGATCCAGTCTCCCTGTGCTTATCCCCACAAGGTTGGTTCTCGAACAAACAAACGATAAGGTCATCAGAGACGCCTGCAACGACCAGATCAGTTAGTATAGCCCAATCCCTCTCGCTTCTACTTCGATACCCACGAGAGTCACCAGTCGCTATCTTGTGTCTGGTTTTTTTGGGTATGTCCTTGAGCATGAAGATCTCGTCCATTGTGTAGCGAACACCGAGAGTATACTTTATTTCAACAGGCACAGGGACATCTGCAATCTTAGTGTTTGTTGTACCAGGTACTCTGAGTACTCGGTTCACATTCCAACATCCTGGGTCACCACCCAAGTCATTTGTAAGCATCTTGTTGGCAGTCTCTATTTCATCTGGATCGAGACATGGTTTGTCTAAAAGCCAGTAACAATGCCACCCATGTCCAGAGAATACTGCATATGTGGGAGGTATAGTCCATCGAGGCTTTTCTTCACTCTGGTCTACATCTACCCATAAGGCAATAGAACCCAATACATCTGTCTTCTCGTCTCCCGAAGTTTTTCGCATAGCGACCCCGAAGTAGACATCTTTATTTTCAGGTATTGTAGGCAAAGCATCTAGTGTTGTATAAATTGCATCCTTAGCCTTGGGGGAACCTATTCCAAGACTGATAAGACCCCCAAAAGCAAATTGTTTCAAGAACTCATGATTATCCATTATGCCTCGTGGTTTCAGGAAAAAGAACGGGAGGGACATGTCTCAGCCCCTCCCGTAGAATTTAGGACTGGCGGCTTATTGGTATTACTTGCGGGACTTCGCCTTGTTTATCACAACCTCGGTAGGCGGAGCTAAAGACTCGAGAGCTGCATTACCTTGGCCATACCTAGTTGCTGAGCGAATCTTGCGGACCTTGTTGCGAGGCGGATAAGGATTGCCATCGTCGTCGGTCTTACCAGAGTCTTCGATACTCAAAACAATGGCTGCTTCGCGGTTCATAAGCGACTCAGCTGTAATCTCACCTTGGTAGGTGCTGTCGAAACCCATACCGACCAACAGAAGCTTAGTACGGTATTGGGCATCAGGATGGAAGGACAGGATATCGAAAATCTGTCGACCTGCAAACGGAGCGGGGGCAATCACTTCCCAACGCATCTCAATCTTCGGATGGTTGGACGAGCTCAAACCTTCTTCCGCGAAGACAACCTTTGCGAGGTATTCTCCAACGGGGATAGGCTCGAGGCCTTTCACTTGGGTAAAATCGATTATGGGCATTTCAGGTACTCCTTGGGTTTTTGTGGATTGATTGTTTTAGGGTGCCGCCAGGCTCCCAAATTTTCAGTTAGTCACCAACTGTAGCTTACCTATGTGGCAGGATAACTAGCACCACACCTTGTACAGACTGGATAGAAGGCCACATAACCACAATTGCCGCAGACTCCCGTTACGTCAGGTACAACAGGTGTTGGAACGCACGATACTACGCCCAATTGTTTTGGCAAAGTAATTACACGACCATCGGCCAAACGGATCACGGCTTCAATCTCTGCCGCACGTACTTCAATTTTGCTATTCTCATCGAAAACGAATTCAATTCTATATTTCATATGCGTTCCAATTCGAGAATCTTGCTCCAGATTTCCTCGATGGTTGGGTCGTACATGTATCTCATCAACTGACCCCCACTGTCAAGCATGCCGTACTGGTCTTTGGCGTAGAAGCTACTTGTTGCTCGTGTGAAGCCAATAATCTGTGAAGCGTTTGCTGCTTCCAAGTCTGCTGCAACGACAGACTTCGATCTGGTGTCGATTGTTTCTGTCTGAGTCAGTCGCATCACAAGATAGACGTACGACGCAATTTCACCTTGAGACTGTCCCCATAGCAACGGTCTCCTATAGATGTTGCCAACCTTGTCTTGCTTCTCGTTCTCTAATGACGTCAAGATGACATGCATGTCTAACTGTATATACTTGTAAGCCCAGTTCGTCATGATTTGCAGCACTTTGTAGAAGTCCCGAAGTTCGATGTCAGTCGGTAGGGCTCCAGGTTCAACATCCAAACCCGGTTTGATCGCCCTGAATGCGAAACGCTGTATTTCTGTCATGCCATCAGATATGACTGTTCTAAAGGGTTGTTTAGGCAAGTCTATCTCTGCAGCCTCACATGACTTGATGAACGGATGGTCAGCAGGCTGACCTTTGAAAAGCCAGTCATAGGGTAACGAGTAGTCAGACAGTTTTTCCATCGTAAAGATGGTTGGTTGAGGAACATAGCTACGAACAGACATTGGATTGCCAGCACTTTCCAACATTAGTACTGGACTAAAGTCGTCTACGAAGACGGCTGACGCTGCGGTACGGGTCTTGGTAGAACCTGGTGCGCCATAGAGTAGTGCCTTCAGGTACGGAGAACTAAGATCTGCTTGTTTCATTCTACCTCACGGAAGCTCTCTGCTCTTACACGTTGTTGGTACTCAGCCTGTAATAGCGATTGGAAGTTACCACCTTTACTCATAGTTAGACAAGGTGCTCGGAATGAACAAAAGTTGCATTGGATGAAGGTCGGCGCAGGGTATGCTTTCACTTCCGGATTTATCATTTCCATAGCCGTCCAGTACAAGTTGTCCTGTAGTTCTTTAATTTCGTACTGATTACGTCGTATAGGTAATCTGACAAAGAAACCATTATCCCCTATACTCATGTTATAGAACATATCCCCGTAATGTTGTTCTAAGAACTTCCAATCAACATCTGCCCCGTGATGCTTACGTAGGTCTGCTATGTATGAGAATGCAGTAAAGTCGCCTTTGGCCTTCGAGAGCATACCCGTATTGATTTCTCGTGGGTGGACTGGAGCCTTCTTACGCATGATGTTGTACAGAACACCGGATATCTTAATGTCCTTCATTTGCTGTGCAGCAAAGACGTATGCTCCTGCCTGCTCGTCATTCTCCAATGACTTAGCAAGCTCTCCAATTGAACGCGCCGTCTTACATTCCCATATCCAATAAGTGTGACTGGGCTTGTGGTATACTATACCATCAAAGCGCCCCTCTAGCCGTACACGAGGGTCGGGGATGCCTGTATCGGGATCGTACATTGGTACGTTGAATGGCACCTCGAGGTCCATGAACTCCAAAGTTTCATCTCGGAACTCTGATGTATCAACCTGAATCCATAACATGTAATGTTGAAGCACTTCGGAGATAAGAGCGACACTATCGTCCCATTGTTGTTGTTCGCCCTTCCAAAGGTTACCAGCAATCTTAGTCTCGTTCGCCAAGTACGCATCCAAAGAGTCCCAGATAGATTGTCCTTTCCCGTAGTACTCTTCTAGAGCGTAGTGCACTGCTCGACCAACAAAGAACGGGGCATATGGTACACTAGGTTCTAGGTTTTGACGTAAGCCACTTGAGAAGTCCCACTTCCTACGACAAGACCGAAACGTACGTATGTCACTAATGTGTATGTTGGTTGGTTGGTTGAAGGATGGTATGGTAGTTAGTTGTTTCATGTGTCTCCTATAATGTAACTATACAAGAATTATAACTGAATGTAAGCCAAAAAGCAAGTTAGATTTTGATATTACTTTACATGAACTAACCTTACTTCGTCGTTTCGGGTAAAGGATTCTCTCTAACATAGGTTTGGGCTTCTGCTATTGCCTCATCACTCGTATCGTATTTCTTCTTGGTGGTGTACAGCACTTCACTTTCGAATGTGGTTACGACAACCACATACTTATTACGAGGAGTCCGCCTTACGTTGAATATGATTCTCATTGATTCCTCAATTCAGTGGTGCCCAACCTATCCACACTATAGGAAAGGATCTTTGACTCATTACATTGACAGCACTACCAAGAGTCATAAAGAAGATCGCCATACATGTTGATGCTCGTTCGTAATCCTTACGCCACAAAAAGTACAAAAGAAATACAAAACTCCCGAAGCACAGGGCAAGGAGGCCGGAGTCAAGCAGATAACCTACCCTCACGTCAAGATACATTGGCCCTACGTACGAAGTTCAACAACATGTTCTGCTCGGATAGCTTGTTCGTCACCGCGTCCATTACTTGTGTGTCAACATCTGCTGAGTTCAGATAGTAAATTAGTTTCGGGGATATGATGTCGATACGATGTACTCGGTCGACCGCTTGCTTCATCTTCGTTGTTGACCAATGTTGGTCTAGAAAGACTACTGCATCTGCCATTCCCAAGTTCAAGGACTCTGACATGCCATCAATCGTTCCGGCAAGTATACGTCCCTCTCCTTTGATGAACTGATGTGATTCATCCAAACCTCCTATGACCCGAAAGGCCCCTGTGCAATTGTGGACATGGTTCACCATCTCACGATACTTAGAGAAGACCAGTACATTCAGATTGGGGTTATTGTCTAAGAAGTCCAGTAGCCACTCTATTTTTGAGGACCCAGCCTTTAGACCTAGTAGTCCAGGCCAGGAAGCTATCTGGTGCAGTCGTGTGAATAGGGTCAAGGCGTTCGTAATGAGGAGTTGTTTGTCTTCTATGGCGACCAAAGCATCTATGGATTCGTAGAGCATATTATACTCAGCTTCTTGTTCGGGTGCCATCAGTATGGGTACAAAGGACTCAATCTTAGGTGGAAGCTCGGGGGCTACTTGCTCTTTCAATCTCCTGATTACATACGGCATAACTTGGGCCTGATACTCTATCAGATCAAGAGGGTCTCCAATGTTCCAACCCCCAAAGTAACCTTTCTTATTCTCGAACGTCCTTTTTATCCAGACCCAATAAGACGGAAAGGCTTCCCTGTCTAGCCACTTTAGCACAGGCCAGAGCTGACCACCATGTCGTTCAATCGGTGTCGCCGATAGTGCGATTTTCTGTGCCCCCATAAGCTTGGTTACGTTCTTCGAACGTTGCGTTGTTGCATTACGTATTTTATGTGCTTCGTCTAGAATGATGCTGTTCCATACTATTCGGGCAACAGGATATAGGATAATATTAGGTACCAATTCATCATAAGTGGTTATAAACCAAGCATCCAGATTCTTAAAGTCATATGGTAGATGTTCGGTCATGATGACTGTCGCATCAGGTACTTGTTCTAGTATTGCCTCACGCCATTGTAGCTTAGCACTCTTCAAACATACCACTAAGACTTTTTTATGTTCGTTACCTGCTGCCTTTACTGCTTCTATTGAGGTTAGAGTCTTGCCGAGGCCGCAGTCGTCACACAAGTACGTATTGTGACTTGTCATATAGTCAATAGCGAACTGTTGAAAAGGGTAAGGAGTTTTCATTAATTGTACCTGTATCTCAAGACTTGAATGAATCTACGCTCGTCGGGCGTGTTTGGATGAAAAGAGGCGTTGGTTGTTATGTAATAGAGTATTAGCATACTTTCATCACTCAATTCACCCAACCATTGGAGTAGGGCTAAAGGCCCTCCAATCGTATATATCAATAACATGTTGCCTATCATCGAGATCTCTGCTTCACTCTATGCCTGACTAGCTGTCCTACTTCCTTTTGAGAGCCAGTCATATACGGCCCTATATTTCTACCGTTCACATCAATCTGCTGTACGTACGTCTTACCGTTTTCGTACTTGGATACCAAGAAGCGTGGTCCCTCTACTGTACTGAGTATGAAGGTATTGTTGTCTAGGGGTTCAACTTTTGCACCCGTAGCTAGCTTCTCTTCATCAACATCAAGGTGAAAGGGTTCGTGTTCGTCAGGCCAAGGTAAAAACATACTACCCACGAAGAACAAAATAATAGATCCTATAACAATCAACCAGATGACAGGAATATGAAGTCCGTCGTAGGCTACAGCTAACCCTCCTGCAGCAAACCCGAGCGCTATGACTGCTACAAGGCAACCAGCACCTGCATAATTCATCGTATCATCCCCCGACCCTTAGCAAACTGATATGCATCTGCTAAACATCTATGATAGCGACGGGGAATCATATCCCACATCTCTGGCGTCATGAGACCAACATATGTAAGAAACAACGGGTGACTAACCAACATAATACAAGAGTCGACTTGTTGGATTTTGGCTACCGCATCGTCGTCATGATTGAACGCATAGTGTGTCAAAGCAGATTCACGCTCGTCGTGCGCCCATTTGACCATATCGACCATGAAATTGACATACGAGTGTCCGTAAGTAAACTGTTCTGGTTCGTGCTTCTCAATGCGTCTAAACCTTCTTGATATGAAACGGGGTAACTCACCTAACGGGTCAACCATTGTATTGGGGTTAGGCATGGGGGGTTGTACAAAGTACTTCGGCATTTTGCCTCCTTTGGTGGTCGTAACGTGCCTCAAGGTTACCATTCACCAGACACTGTACGGCGTTACATATTGCGGGATGGATGTCTGCTAGTTTGACAAGATACGCCATTGTCTCTCTATCACCGACTGTAGCAACGTAGATTGCCTCAATTATGCTGACGTAGTAGTCCTTTGGTAACAGCATGATAGGCTTGTTCTTAAGGACCTTGAGGACCCATTGCTCCTCAGTCGTCAAGGGTTCATTCAACGATTTACAAGCCCTGTTCATTGTCTGGGCTTGGGACTAACTACATGTCGGTAGGCTTGACCCATTGGGGCGTTTGTTACGTCGATGACTGGGTACTTGTGCTTACGACAGTAACGCTCACCTTTCTCGTCCATGTAAGTATCGTCTCGTAGTAAACACCCGTTATGTATGCGACAGAAGTAGATGTTCTCTATGTCCATCTTCGATGTTGTCGAGGGGTCGAGCAAGTCAGGGTCTGGTTTAGGTTTGAGTATATTTATAGTCATGGGGTCTCCAAAGGCGTAAAGGGGTTGCGTATGGGTCCTGACCAGTAAGTGTCCGGTTCAGGTTTGACATAGATGCCCCCGAGCTCTCCTGCTTCCCAGTAGAATAACTCGGTTGGGGCTGTGCTTATCATAGGTTCGACAAGTACTACCTGGTCAACGACCGTGATGTCTTGATTGAGTCCGCGTCGCCAGTAGTACCCCGACTGTGTAGGTATGTCCATGTGTCTCCTTGTTGAACTTTTCAACTATCTGCTTAGCCGCATCGATGCGCTGGTCTCGTACAACGGCTCGCGTGAGCTGCTATAAATTACGCCATGCATTATCTTCTTCGGGCGTATCCCAATCGCGGGAAATTGGATCCCGTTTGGAAATAGTCCGCTCCACGCTTTGTTGGGCGGTGTGCCATGCTTGCCACGCTAAATCATACGCTTCTGGTGTTGGCTTCTGAAAACACACACGACGTAACCATTCTTCAAATTCTTTATGCTGTTCTTCAACATTCATAACTTGCTCTTAGTATAGTTTGGTGGGTCCGATAGATGAGTACTGTACGGAAGGTCGGTCCGTAGACGGTCACTCAACCATCATGTACAGTACTCACTTACAGGACTCACATACCCCGGAATGACCCTTCCAGAGGAGGAGACTTCCTCCGGAAGGGCCGTATGAGGCTTAGTCTTACTCGTCGGCCTCGGAATTGGTTGAGATATACAGTACGTCATCAAGTGACAACTGAGTAAATACAGGTGTTATGCTTGGAGGTGGTTCTGGTTCTGGCACGGCGGGATTCATCGGAACAGTAATTACGGGTATGGGGTCATTCATTATGAGCCTCCTGAAAAGGGTTTGAAAGAAAATGGCG
>Ga0210377_10000257_pt1 | contig 50223 bp, 53 predicted proteins | sample PLM4_65_b1redo_FD_155480 | JGI IMG/M metagenome (GOLD analysis project Ga0210377, IMG submission 155480) | Groundwater sediment microbial communities from an aquifer in East River, Colorado, USA - PLM4_65_b1 redo | ecosystem: Environmental > Terrestrial > Soil > Riparian zone | place: USA: East...
GTTCGTGAAGCCGCGCTTCGGCAGCCGCCGATGCAGCGGCATCTGGCCGCCTTCGAAGCCGAGCTTGGAGTGATAGCCGGAACGCGACTTCTGGCCCTTCTCGCCGCGGCCCGACGTCTTGCCGTGACCCGATCCCGGACCGCGACCGACGCGCTTCTTTGCGTGGCGTGCGCCTTTCTTTGGCTTGAGGCTGCTCAGTTCCATGGTTGACCTCTTTGGCTCTTGGCTCTTGGCTCTTGGCTCTTGGGAACCGCCGCAATCCCAAGAGCCAAGAGCTAAGAGCTAAGAGCCTTATTCATTAGTCGACGACTTCCACAAGGTGCGGGATCTTCGCAATCATGCCGCGCACTTCCTTCGTATCCTGCCGCTCGGCTACGCGATGCATCTTGCCGAGGCCGAGGGCGCGCAGTGTCTCGCGCATCTCGATCGGGCAGCCGATGCCGCTCCGGATCTGCCGGACGCGGATCGTGCTCCGCTTCGCGTCACTCCTGGTCTTCTTCGCCGGGCTCATGACTCACCTTCCGGGCTCTCTTCACCGCGGCCGCGGAGCCGCTTGTACTCGTCCTCGCTGCGAAGCTGCTTGAGAGCCTCGAACGTCGCCTTCACGACGTTGTGAGGATTGGCGGTTCCAAGCGACTTCGTGAGGATGTTCTGAATGCCGGCGGACTCGAGAATCGCGCGCACGGGGCCGCCGGCGATGACGCCGGTGCCGTCCGAGGCGGGCTTGAGCAGGACGCGACCCGCACCGTAATGGCCGAGCGTGGCGTGCGGAATCGTCGTGCCGCTCATCGAGATCGAGATCATGTTCTTCTTGGCGATCTCGATCCCTTTCTTGATCGCGGCCGGAACTTCCTTCGCTTTCCCCGATCCGAAGCCGACGCGTCCCTTGCCGTCGCCCACAACCACGAGAGCGCTGAAACTGAAGTTCTTGCCGCCCTTGACGACCTTCGTCACGCGGTTGATGTGGACGACCTTGTCGATCATCCCGCTTTCTGAACGCTCGCTCTCGCGGCGATCGCCGCGCTGCGAACCCTGTCCCGGACGCTGCATTGGACGCTGCATCTGATCTCCTAGAATTCCAGACCGTTTTCGCGCGCGGCATCAGCCAGCGCTTTGATGTTGCCGTGATAGAGATACCCGCCGCGGTCGAAGACCACCTGCTTGATCCCCTTGTCCTTCGCCTTCTTCGCGATCAGCGCACCGACGGCCTTGGCCGCGGCCTGATTGGATCCTTTGGTGGAGGCATCCTTGTCGCGCGTCGAGGCCGCCACGATCGTCCGCCCGGACGCGTCGTCGATGACCTGAACGTAAATGTGCTTGAGACTCTTGAACACCGCCAGCCGCGGACGCTCGGAGGTGCCGGCCACCTTGTTTCGAATCCGCTCCCGGATCCGGGTTCGTGCTACGACTCGTTCTTTGGCTCTGTCCATTTCCTTCGACCTCTTCGCCGGGGTTGCATGCTCGGCGAACTAGCTCCCTGATAGCTCACAGACTGACAGCCGACAGCTCACAGGCCCATCCGCCCACATCCTGTGAGCTGTGAGCTGTGATGTGAGCTCATTTACCCGCTGCCTTACCCGCCTTCCGACGAACCACTTCATCGGAGTACTTGATGCCCTTACCCTTGTAGGGATCCGGCTCGCGCAACGCGCGGATCTCCGACGCCGTCTGACCGACCTTCTGCTTGTCGATGCCCGTGACGGTGATGTGGCCGCTCTTCGCGTCGACGGCGATGTCGATCCCCTGCGGAATCGCAAAGCGCACCGGATGCGAGTACCCGAGCTGGAACACCACTTCCTTCCCCTTCACCTCGGCGCGGTAACCGACGCCGACGATGTCGAGCTCTTTCTTGAAGCCTTCGCTCACGCCGCGGACGTTGTTGGCCACGAGAGCGCGCACCAGACCGTGGAACGCGCGGGTCTTGTTCTCTTCGTCCGCGCGGGTGAACTGCACGACGTTGTTCTCGATCTTCACGTCGATGCCGGGGACGAGTGCCGTCTTCAGCGTGCCCTTCGGTCCCTTGACCAGAACGGCACTGCCGTCGCGCCTGACCTCGACGCCCTTCGGCAACGTGATTTCTTTGTTTCCGATACGAGACATTGGATGCTCCTTACCAGACCTGACAGAGGACTTCTCCGCCCACGCCGTTCTTCACCGCGTCGTGGCCGGAGAGAACGCCCTTGGACGTCGAGACGATCGCCAGACCGAGCCCGCCGAGGACGCGCGGGATGTCGGCCTTGTTGCGATAGACGCGCCGGCCGGGACGCGAGATGCGCTCGATCCCGTGGATCACGGGCTCGCCGTCGTCCGAGTACTTGAGGTAAATACGAAGGCTCGGCTGCGGGCCTTCTTCCACCAGCTTGAAATTGCTGATGAAGCCTTCGCCCTTGAGAATGCGGGCGATCTCCACCTTCAACTTCGAGGCGGGAAGCTCCACGCGGTCATGACGCGCCTGGATCCCGTTGCGGATCCGCGTCAACATGTCTGCAATTGGGTCTGTCATCGACATTCGGTGACTCCTGTGTTCACTCAGTGCTGAGTACTGAGTGCTGAGTGGATTCACCCGCACGACTCAGCACTCGGCACTCAGCACTCAGCACTCTTACCAGCTGGCCTTCGTGATGCCGGGGATGTAGCCCCCGAGCGATAGTTGCCTGAAGCAAATCCGGCAAAGCTGAAACTTGCGGAGGTATCCGCGAGGGCGGCCGCACACTTTGCAGCGGTTCTTCTTGCGGGTCATGAACTTCGGCTTCCGCTCAGCCTTGACGATCATGGAGAGTTTTGCCATCAGTGATCCTCGTTATTTCCCGAACGGCATTCCGAGCTCGCGCAGGAGAAAGCGAGCTTCGTCGTCGTTCTTGGCGTTCGTGACGATGGTGATGTTCATGCCCTTCGACTTGTCGACCTTCGAGTAGTCGATCTCCGGGAAGATCAGGTGATCGCGGATGCCGAGCGTGTAGTTGCCACGGCCGTCGAACGATTTGGTCGGCACGCCCCGGAAGTCGCGGACGCGCGGCAGCGCGATGTTGATCAGCCGGTCGAGAAACTCGTACATCTTCTCGCCGCGCAGCGTCACGCTCGTACCGATGGGAACACCGGCGCGCAGCTTGAAGCTGGCAATCGACTTCTTGGCCTTGCGGATCACCGGCTTCTGACCGGCGATCGTCGCCAGTTCGTCGACCGCGCTGTCGAGGATCTTGGCATTCGCGATCGCCTCGCCGACGCCCATGTTCAGGACGATCTTCTCGATCCTGGGAACGGCCATCACGTTCTTGATGCCGAACTGGTCCTGCAGCCTCTTGCGGACTTCTTTCGCGTACAGTTCTTTCAGTCTTGCTGCCATATAGCTCTCAGCTCCAAGCTCTCAGACCCCGCCGCTCTCCGCTCTCCCGGTTTCCCTGAGAGCTGAGAGCTACGAGCTGAGAGCTATTTGCCCATCTCCGTTTCGCACTTCTTGCAGTAACGCGTGCTGCCACTCTCGGTGTGATGCGTGCCCGTCCGCGTCGGCTCGTTGCAGCTCGGGCAGACCACCTGCAGGTTCGCCAGGCCGATCGGAGCTTCGCGCTCCAGGATGCCGCCCTTGACGTTCTTCGACGGGTTGGGGCGCGTGTGCTTCTTGAAGAAGTTCACCCGCTCCACGATGGCCTGCGCCTTGGACGGGATCACCCGCAGCACCTTCCCCTGCTTGCCGCGATCCTTCCCGCCGAGAACGACGACCGTGTCGCCTTTCTTGACGTGCGGCTTGATGCGCGCTGTTTCTTTCTGTCTGTTCGGTCGTCCGTACATGACTAAATCACCTCAGGGGCGAGCGAAATGATCTTCATGAACTTGCGCTCGCGGAGCTCGCGGGCCACCGGTCCGAAGACGCGGGTGCCGACAGGCTCGTTCTGGTCGTTGATCAACACCGCGGCGTTGTCGTCGAACTTGATGTACGAACCGTCGCGGCGCCGAATCTCCTTGCGCGTACGCACGATCACTGCCTTGACGACGGCGCCCTTCTTGACCGTCCCGTCCGGCGACGCCTCTTTGACCGACGCTGTGATGACATCGCCGATGCGGGCGTACTTGCCGGCGGTCGAGCCGCCGAGCATCTTGATCGCGGCGATCTTCTTGGCGCCGGTGTTGTCGGCAACCGTCAGGATCGTTCTCATCTGAATCATGGTTTCGCTCCCCCGGGAAACGGCAACGTCTAGCTCGCGCGCTCCAGGACTTCCTTCACATTCCACCGCTTCCGCTTCGACATCGGACGCGTCTCTTCGATGAGCACGCGATCGCCGACGTTCAGCGGATCGTTCGCATGCGCCATGAACTTGCTCGTGCGCTTGATGTACTTCTGGTACATCGGGTGCTTGACCAGGTTCTCGACGGCGACGACCACCGTCTTCTGCATTTTATTGGACACCACCACACCGACCTTGGTCTGCTGGTTGCGTGTCCGTTCTTTCGTTTCTGTCGTTGCCATCTTTTTCACCAGCTCTCAGCTCTTAGCTCTTAGCTCTCAGGCCTGCCCTCGCATCGCTCGTTTCCCGAGAGCTGCGAGCTGCGAGCTCATGCCCTCGACCTCTCACTAAGCAGCGTCTTGATCCGCGCAATCTCGCGCCGCACCTGGCCCATCTTGCTCGGGTTCTCCATCCGGCCCGTCGCGCGCTGGAATCGCAGCTTGAAGAGCTGCTCGCTCAGCTCGCGCTCGCGCGTATGGAGCTCATCACTCGACTTGTCGCGAAGCTCGTTGATCTTCATGACTCACCAATCTCCGTCTCGGACCGAGTGACGAAGCGCGTCTTGATCGGAAGCTTGTGCGCCGCCAGGCGGAATGCCTCTTCCGCAATCTCGCGCGTCACTCCTTCCATCTCGTAGAGGATGCGCGCCGGCTTGACCACACACACCCACTCTTCCGGTGCGCCCTTTCCCTTACCCATACGCGTTTCCAGCGGCTTCTTCGTCACCGGCTTGTCCGGGAAGATCCGGATCCAGATCTTTCCGCCGCGCTTGACGTGGCGGGTCATCGCGATACGGGCGGCCTCGATCTGCCGCGCCGTCACCCAGCCCGCCTCGAGCGCCTGCAGCCCGTAATCGCCGAATGAGACCTTCTGACCACGCGTGGCCAGACCGCGGCGGCGACCGCGCTGTTGCTTTCTGAACTTCACTTTCTTCGGCATCAACATGACTATTCGCTCCGCGAAAAGAATTGAGAATTGAGAATTGAGAATTGAGAACGGCTTCGCCGCATCTCAGCTCCTCTGCTTCTCGTCATGTTTCTCAATTCTCAATTCGTGTTACTGCGGGCGCCGGCGCGACCGCGCCTTCGCCATTTCTCCCTTAAAGATCCAGACCTTGACACCGATGATCCCGTACGTCGTGTGCGCGAGCGCCAGGCCGTAATCGATGTCGGCCTTCAGCGTGTGCAGCGGCAGACGCCCATCCTGGTACCACTCGCTGCGCGCGATCTCCGCTCCGTTGAGGCGGCCGCCCACGCGCACCTTGATGCCCTTGCCGCCGAACCGGAAGGCAGACTCCATCGCCTTCTTCATCGCGCGGCGGAATGCGATGCGGCGCTCGAGCTGCGTGGCGATGTTCTCCGCCACGAGCTGTGCGTCGAGCTCCGGACGCTGGATCTCCTGGATGTTGATGTACACCTCGCCGTTGACCATCTTCTGCAGCTCGTCGCGCAGCTTGTCGACTTCGGCGCCCTTGCGGCCGATGATGATTCCCGGACGCGAGGTATAGATGTTGATCCGCATCTTGTTGGCGGTCCGCTCGATGTCGATCTCTGAGACGCCGGCGTGCGAGAGCCGCTTCTTGAGATCCGCACGGAGCTTCAGGTCGCGATGCAGCGTGTCGGCGTAGTTCTTCCCGGCAAACCAGCGGGAATGCCACGTCTTGTTGAATCCGAGCCGAAATCCGTACGGGTTGACCTTCTGACCCAAAGTAGCCTCCGTTATTTCTTCGTCGCCTGAGCGCGACCCTTCGACGAGTTCGTACGCTCATTCACCGCTTTGACCTCGTCGGACACGTGCACCGTGACGTGCGCCTTCCGCTTCTGAATGCGGAACGCGCGGCCCATCGGAGCAGGCTGGATGCGCTTCTCCCGCGGCCCCTCGTTGACATAAATCCTGGAGACCACGAGCTCGTCGACGTCCGGCGCGTTCTCCTTGTTCCCGGCATTAGCCACGGCCGAACGGAGCAGCTTCTCCAGATCCTTCGCGCACGACTTGCGTGTGAAGCGGAGGATCTGCAGCGCCTCGTCCACCTTCTTGCCGCGGACGAGATCCGCCACCAGCCGCACTTTCTGCGGAGACGCCTTCAGGTACTTCAGAGTTGCCGTTGCTTCCATGAATGTCTCCGTTATGGCTTCGCCGCCGGCGCTGCCGGCGCCGCAGCCGGTGCACCAGCCAGCTTGACAGTCTTCTCGACCTTCTTGCCGCTGTGGCCCTTGAACGTTCGCGTCATTGCGAACTCGCCGAGCTTGTGCCCGACCATGTTCTCGGAGATGTAGACCGGCACGAACTTGCGACCGTTGTGGATCGCAATCGTGTGGCCGACCATGTCCGGAACGATCGTCGAACGTCGCGACCAGCTCTTGATGACCTTCTTGTCCCGCTCGCGGTTCATCGCATCCACTTTCTTCTGCAGATGCTCGTCGATGAACGGACCCTTTTTCAGTGACCTAGCCATTTATGTTCTCTCCGAATCGAACGATGAACGCGGAACGATGAACGATGAACTTCCATGTTCCTCGCCGTTCGACCTTGTTCATCGTTCATCCTTCATCGTTCACCGTTCTTACTTCCGACGCTTCACGATGAACTTCGTGGTCCTCTTGTTACGGCGTGTCTTGTAGCCCTTCGTCGGCTGGCCCCAGGGGCTCACCGGATGACGGCCGCCCGAGGTCTTGCCCTCACCGCCGCCGAGCGGGTGATCGACCGGATTCATCGACACGCCGCGGTTGTGCGGCATCTTGCCGAGGTGACGGGTTCGACCGGCTTTGCCGATCGAGACGTCTTCATGCTCGAGGTTTCCGACGCGGCCGATCGTGGCGTAGCAGCGGACGTGCACCTTGCGCATCTCGCCCGAGGGAAGTCGCAGCGTCGCCCACTCGCCTTCGCGGGCCATGAGCTGCGCGCTCGTTCCCGCGGAACGCGCCATCTGTCCGCCCTTCCCTTCCTTCAGCTCGATGTTGTGAATCGTCGTGCCGAGAGGAATCGCCTGCAGCGGAAGGGAATTGCCGACGAGGATGTCCGCATCCGGACCGGCCATGATCGTCGTTCCGACGGTCAAACCGTCCGGAGCGAGGATGTAACGCTTCTCGCCGTCCTTGTAATGGAGGAGAGCGATGCGCGCCGTGCGGTTCGGATCGTATTCGATCGCCGCGACCTTCGCCGGAATGCCGCGCTTGTCGCGACGGAAATCGATCTCGCGATACTTCTGCTTGTGACCGCCGCCGATGAAGCGCGAGGTGATCCGGCCGGCCGCGTTACGGCCGCCCGTCTTCGGCTTGCCCTTCGTCAGCGCCTTCTCCGGCTTCTTCTTCGTCAATCCTTCAAACGAAGGATGCGACTGAAACCGGATGCCCGGGCTGGTTGGCTTGTATGTCTTGGTTGCCATTGTTTTAGTCCTGAGTCCTGAGTCCTGAGTCCTGAGTCCTGAGTGCTTCCCTTTTCGACCACTCAGGACTCAGGACTTTCAACTCATCAAACTCCCTCAATGAAGTCGGGGGCTTTCTCCCCTTCCTTCAGTCGCACATAGGCTTTGCGCCAGTCGCGGCGCTTGCCCTGGAAACGACCCATGCGCTTCACTTTCCCCGGCACGTTGAACAGCCGCACCTCGGCGACCTTCACCTTGAACAGCTCTTCGACGGCCTTCTTGACCTCGATCTTGTTCGCGTCCGGATCGACCTCGAAAGCAATCACGTTCGCGCCGGTCTCGCGCATCAGCGTGCTCTTCTCGGTGACGAGCGGACGGCGGATGATCTCGTTCGCCTTCATGATTCCAATGCCTCCGTCAGCCGCTCCAGTGCTGCCTGGCTGAGAACCACGTATCGGCTGTTCACGACGTCGTAGACGTTGATGTCGGTGGCGTCGACGAACCGCACCTTGGGGTTGTTGCGCGTCGCCAGCACCGCGTTCGTGTTCTCCAACGAATCGATGACGAGCGCTTTGCCCTCCACGCCGATCTTCGCGATGCGCTCGGCGAAGGCCTTCGTCTTCGACTCATCGACCGACAGATCGGCCAGGAGCACGAGCTTCCCTTCCTTCACCCGCTGTGAGAGCGCGGATTTGAGGGCGTTCTTCTTCTCCTTACTGTTCATCTTGTAGGAGTGGTCGCGAGGTGTGGGACCGAAGACCGTGCCGCCGTGGCGATGAATCGGCGGGCGGTTGCCGCCCTGACGCGCGCGGCCGGTGCCCTTCTGCCGGAACGGCTTCTTGCCCGAGCCGCTCACTTCGGAGCGCGTCTTCGTCTTATGGGTTCCCTGACGCAGCGAAGCGAGGTAGTTGCGCACGGCTTCGTGAATCAGATGCTCCTTGTACGGATAGGCGAAGATCTCGTCCGGGAGATCCGCCGACCCGACCTTCTTGTTGTTCCAGTCCTTCACGTCAATGGTCGGCATGGTTACTCTCCCCGCTTCCCGTTCTTCGAGAACTGAACGTAAACGAGACCGTTCTTCCCCCCCGGCACCGCGCCGCGCACGTACAGGAGGTTGTTCTCCGGATCGACTTTGGCGACGCGAAGGTTCTTCACGGTCACCTGATCGCCGCCCATACGGCCGCCCATGCGCATTCCCTTGAGAACGCGCGAGGGGAACGCCGACGCGCCGATCGAGCCGGGCGCGCGATGGAACATCGAGCCATGCGTGGCGCGGCCACCCTTGAAGTGATGGCGCTTGACGACGCCCTGGAAGCCCTTACCCTTCGACTGACCGACCACGTCGATCGAATCGCCGGGCTTGAAGATGTCCACCTGCACGCGGTCGCCCACATTCGCATCGCCGTCATACGGAAACTCCGCGAGGGTGCGGACCGGCTGAACTCCGGCCTTCTCGAAGTGACCGCGCATCGGGCTCGTCACGCGACGGCTGGAGATCTTCTCGACGAGGCCGATCTGCACGGCGTCGTAACCGTCCTTGTCGGCAGTCTTCTTCTGCACCACGAGGCATGGACCGGCCTGAATGACCGTCACCGGCACGAGTGCACCATCCTCGGCGAACACCTGGGTCATTCCGACCTTCTTGCCAATGATTCCTTCGATTGCCATTTCAGTTCACCTTGGAACCAATCGCTCGGTTCGTGTGTGTTTTGAGCTGACAGCTGACAGCTCACAGCTCACAGACCCACCACCCGCAGCTCCTGTGAGCTGTGAGCTGTGGCCTGTGAGCTACTTCCCAAAGGCCTTGATCTCCACGTCCACACCGGCGGGCAGTTCCAACTTCATCAAGGCGTCGACCGTCTGGGTCGTCGGCTCGAGGATGTCGAGCAGCCGCTTGTGCGTCCGCATCTCGAATTGCTCACGCGACTTCTTGTCGACGTGAGGACTGCGCAGGACCGTGTAGCGCGAGACCTGCGTCGGCAGAGGGATCGGTCCCGCCACCTTCGCGCCGGTCCTCTTGGCCGTGTCGACGATCTCGGAGGTCGACTGGTCGAGGACGCGGTAGTCGTACGCTTTCAAACGGATGCGGATCTTTTCGTTCATCATGATTTCTTACCTATAAAGAGCAGAGTGGCGGGCGAGGCGCCCGCCACCACACAAGGATTACTCCAGAATATCGGTCACCGTTCCGGCGCCGACCGTACGGCCTCCCTCACGAATGGCAAAGCGAAGTCCCTTCTCCATTGCGATCGGGTTGATGAGCTGAATGGTCAGCGAGGTGTTGTCGCCCGGCATGACCATCTCCGCCCCTTCGGCGAGCTGCGCGGTGCCCGTGACGTCGGTCGTCCGGAAGTAGAACTGCGGACGATAGCCATTGAAGAACGGCGTGTGACGGCCGCCTTCTTCCTTCGTCAGGATGTAGACCTCGGCCTTGAACTTCGTGTGCGGGGTGATCGAGCCCGGCTTGGCGCAAACCTGACCGCGCTCGACGTCCTTACGCTCGACGCCGCGGAGGAGAAGACCGACGTTGTCGCCCGCCTGACCCTGATCGAGGAGCTTGCGGAACATCTCGACGCCGGTGACGACCTTCTTCTGCGTCGGCCGGATGCCGACGATCTCGATTTCCTCACCGACCTTGACGACGCCGCGCTCGATACGGCCCGTGACGACCGTGCCGCGGCCCGAGATCGAGAAGATGTCTTCGACCGGCATCAGGAACGGCTTGTCGATGGCGCGCTCTGGAATCGGGATGTAATTGTCGACCGCGTCCATCAGTTCCATGATCTTCTTGCCCCACTCCGAGTTCGGATCGCCGCTCTCGAGCGCCTTGAGCGCGGAGAGGCGGATGACGGGAATCTCGTCGCCGGGGAACTCGTAGCTGGAAAGCAGCTCGCGGACTTCGAGCTCGACGAGGTCGAGGAGCTCGGGGTCGTCGACGGCGTCGACCTTGTTGAGGGCGACGACGATGTACGGCACGCCGACCTGACGGGCGAGCAGGATGTGCTCACGCGTCTGCGGCATCGGGCCGTCAGCGGCGGAGACGACGAGAATCGCGCCGTCCATCTGCGCGGCGCCGGTGATCATGTTCTTGATGTAGTCGGCATGGCCCGGGCAGTCGACGTGCGCGTAGTGCCGCTTGGCAGTCGAGTACTCGACGTGAGCGGTGGCGATGGTGATGCCGCGCTCGCGCTCTTCCGGAGCCTTGTCGATCTGGTCGAAGGCAACGAACGTCGCCGTTCCCTTCGCGGCGAGAATCTTCGTGATTGCCGCGGTGAGCGTCGTCTTGCCGTGGTCGACGTGACCGATCGTCCCGACGTTCACATGGGGCTTACTGCGATCGAATTTTTCTTTTGCCATTTGGATCTACCTCCCTGTTAGCTCTCAGCTCTCAGCTCTCAGGCCCGCCCGCCCCGCTCCTCGGTCTTCCTGAGAGCTGAGAGCTGACAGCTGAGAGCTTCGTGTTTATCCTGCAACTTTCGCGATCACCTCATCGGCGACATTCTTCGGCGCCGGCTCGTACGCATAGAACTGCATCGTGTAGCTCGCGCGGCCCTGCGACATCGAGCGAAGCTGCGTGGCGTAGCCGAACATCTCCGACAGAGGCACGTGCGCACGGATGACCTTCGCCCCGCCGCGCTCGTCCATCTGCTGGATCTTCCCGCGCCGGCGCGACAGATCGCCCATCACGTCGCCCGCGTACTCCTCGGGCGTCACGGCTTCAACGTCCATGATCGGTTCCTTGAGAATCGGGCCGGCTTTCCTCGCCCCTTCCTGGAAGGCCATCGAACCGGCGATCTTGAAGGCCATTTCGCTCGAGTCGACGTCGTGGTACGAACCGTCGTAGAGCGTGGCGCGCACACCCGTCATCGGATAGCCGGCCAGAATGCCTCTCTCCATCGCTTCTTTGATGCCCTGCTCGGTCGGCTTGATGAATTCCTTCGGCACGGAGCCGCCGACGATGGCGTTGACGAACTCGAAATCCTTGTCCGCGATCGGCTCGAGCCGGATCTTGACGTCTCCGTACTGGCCCTTACCACCGGACTGCTTGACGTGGCGACCGTGAGCCTCACTGGCGCGCGTGATCGCTTCGCGATACGCGACCTGCGGCTTGCCCACGTTCGCGGCGACCCCGAACTCGCGCACCATGCGATCGACGATGATCTCCAGGTGCAGCTCGCCCATGCCGCGGATGATGACCTGGTTCGTCTCGCGGTCCGTGTGGACCTTGAACGTCGGGTCTTCCTGCATGAGCTTCGCGAGTGCGACGCCCATCTTTTCCTGATCGACTTTCGTCTTCGGCTCGATGGCCACGGCGATGACCGGCTCCGGGAAGTTCATCGTCTCGAGGACGATCGGGTCTTTCTGATCGCAGATCGTGTCGCCGGTCGTGACGTTGCGCAGACCGACGGCCGCGCCGATGTCGCCCGCCCACACTTCCTTGATCTCTTCACGCTTGTTCGCGTGCATCTGCAGCAGACGCCCGATGCGCTCCGTGTTGCTCTTCGTCGAGTTCAGCACGGCCGTACCAGTGGCAACATGACCCGAGTAAACGCGGAAGAACGCGAGCTGACCGACGAACGGGTCGGTCATGATCTTGAAGACCAGCGCCGCGAACGGCTCCTTGTCCTCGGCCTTGCGCTCGATGAATGACTCGTCGTCCGGATTGATCCCCTTCACCGGGCGGATGTCGACCGGCGACGGCAGGTAATCGACGACTGCGTCGAGCAGCGGCTGCACGCCCTTGTTCTTGAACGCCGATCCGCAGAGGACGGGGGTGATCTTCTGAGCGATCGTGGCCTCGCGAAGCGCGGCCTTCAGCTCCCCGATCTCCAGCGCCTCGCCGGCGAGATACTTCTCCAGCAGCTCGTCGTGCTGCTCGGCGATCGACTCGACCATCTTCTCGCGGTAATGCTCGGCATCCGCGCGGAGCTCGGCCGGGATCTCGACGATTTCGTACTTCGCACCCAGGTTCTCGTCGTGGAAGACGAGCGCCTTCATCTGCACGAGGTCGATCACGCCCTTGAAATGATCCTCGGCTCCGATGGGGAGCTGGAGAGGAACAGCATTCTTGCCGAGCTTCTGACGGATCTGGTTCACGACGGCGATGAAGTTCGCGCCGACGCGGTCCATTTTGTTGACGAACGCGATGCGCGGCACGCCGTACTTGTCGGCCTGACGCCACACGGTTTCGGACTGCGGCTCGACGCCGCCCACCGCGCAGAAGACGCCCACCGCGCTGTCGAGGACGCGAAGCGAGCGCTCCACCTCGACTGTGAAGTCGACGTGGCCCGGCGTATCGATGATGTTGATCCGAGTGTCGCCCCAGAACGCCGTCGTTGCCGCCGAGGTGATGGTGATTCCGCGCTCCTGCTCCTGGACCATCCAGTCCATCGTGGCAGTCCCGTCGTGCACCTCGCCGATCTTGTGAGTGCGGCCGGTGTAATAGAGGATGCGCTCGGTGGTCGTCGTCTTACCGGCATCGATGTGGGCCATGATGCCGATGTTGCGCGTTCTCTCGAGTGGCGTCTGTCTGGGCATGACTGTGTTCTTTTCTTGACTTCGCAACAGCAGACAATCGGCGGCATAACTTCACCGCCAACTGCACGGAGTACCTGAATTGTGTCGTTTCCCGTTGCTCGGTCCGGAACCGCAGAACTCGTCTGTGTTATCCGGTCGAGACGGAGCTTCGGAAAAACTGGTGAATTGCGCTTATTGGTTTACCGGGACGACATAACTACCAACGATAGTGGGCGAAGGCCTTGTTGGCCTCAGCCATCTTGTGCGTGTCTTCGCGCTTCTTGATCGCGTTGCCGCGATTGTTCGCCGCGTCCATGATCTCGCCCGCGAGCTTGTCCTGCATCGTCTTCTCGCCGCGGGAGGCCGCGAACGAGATGAGCCAGCGGATCGCGAGAGCGGTACGACGCGCCGGACGAACTTCCACAGGCACCTGGTAGTTCGATCCGCCCACGCGGCGGCTCTTCACTTCGAGCGCCGGCTTGACGTTGTCAACCGCCTTCTTGAAGAGCTTGATCGGATCGTCTTTGGCGCGATCTTCGACCTTTTTCAGAGCGCCGTAGAACACGCTCTCGGCAACCGACTTCTTGCCCTGGCTCATCAGTGAGTTGATGAACTTCGTCACCAACTGACTGTTGTACACAGGATCAGGCAGGATCTCGCGCTTCGGAACTTCACGTCTGCGTGGCATTTTTCGATAGCTCTCAGCTCTTAGCTGTCAGCTCTCAGGCCCACCCGCTCGCCGTCTCCTGAGAGCTGCGAGCTGAGAGCTGAGAGCTTCATGTTGATCAGCCCTTCTTTGGCCTCTTGGCTCCGTACTTGGAGCGACTCTGCATCCGCTTCGCAACGCCGACTGTGTCGAGCGTGCCGCGGATGACGTGATATCGAACGCCCGGCAGGTCCTTCACACGACCTCCCCGGATCAGCACAATCGAGTGCTCCTGGAGGTTATGTCCGACGCCCGGGATGTAGGTGGTGACTTCGACTCCGTTCGTCAGGCGAACGCGCGCCACTTTCCGGAGCGCCGAGTTGGGCTTCTTCGGAGTGGAGGTGTACACACGCGTGCAGACGCCGCGCTTCTGCGGGCTCGACTGCAGCGCCGGCGACTTGGTCTTGTAGCGGACCTTCTCCCGGCCTGCGCTGACGAGTTGACTGATCGTTGGCATTCGAAACGGTTCCTTTTGAACACACGAATCGCGAAAAAGAGACTCCCCGTTCAGGGAAACCCGCGCACTTTACGCGCGGGATTTGGACTTTGTCAAGCCCGGTATTCGCCTAACGCCGGCTCTGAAGGTGTTATTCCGCCGCGACTTGCACGCAGGCGACGCCCCTTCCAGACCGCGGCGAACCCCAATGACACGAACGCGAATGCGGAGATTCCCAGACCGACCCGGAAAGCGGGTGGCTCGTACTGCATTTCCACCCGATGCCGCCCGGCCGGAACGACCAAGCCCCTCGAGATCAGGTTCACCGGAACGATCCCCGCCGGCCTGCCGTCCAGCCGCGCCTGCCAGCCGCGCTCGAACGTGTCGTGGAGCACGACGAGGCCCCCCGACGCGCTATCAACGTCGAGAACTACCTTGGAATCAGATGGATAGGTGACTGCCGCTGAGCCCGATGCCGGCGAGCCCGGCTGCATTCCGACAGCTCCCCACTCCACCACTGCAGTGCTCGCCGCCGGAAACCGATTCTCACGGAGCAGACGAGCCGCATCATTCATGTCGTGGGCGGCGATCGTCTGCTCCGCAAAGTGCACCCGCGGTCGCACCAACCCGCGCCACCGCAGAACGTCGACAGACGGCCGCCCCAGCATCGGTTCACCAGATGGGCCCGGCGAAGGCGCAGACCCTTCTCCATTGTGAAACCCGGCGTGCCCGAGACGGCTCCAGACCACGTACCTGATGTTGAAATCGCCGATCAATGGAGAGTCGAGCCTGTCGGTGATCCGGAACGTCGGAAACGTGAATCGTCGGATATTCGGGTCCACCGCCTCCCACCAGAGATGCTTCCGGACGGTCCAGATCGGCGTCGATTCGCGAACATCCTCGATTCCCGTGACGCGGGAACTGTTCGGGAGATGCGTCTGGCCTAGTGACCCGATGATGCGAGACGAGCGCTCGGCCTGCAGCAGCGCGACGACATCGCCTTGGACAACCGGGCTCCAACGGTGTGGCTGCAGCACTTCGTACGCGCGCTCGAGGTAGACGACGGTGACCGCGGCGGCGCAAGCGAACGCCACAGCACGGGTCACACGATTGCGGCGCCTGAGGAATTCGAACCCTCCCGCCGCGAGGACCGCTCCGGCAAACGCCATCCCGCCGGCAAAGTAGGATCGGTTCATATACGTCAGCGGCTTCGTGGCCGCCAGGTCAGCCATCCATGGACCCGGGACAGAGAGCATGAAGAAGCACAGAAGTACACCGGCGATTACGCGATCACGAGTGCGCTGAAGCGCATCGATGACACCGGCGCCGGCGAGCACTGTGGCCGGAATCCCGACGTAGAGCCAGAACGCAGTGTCGTCGACGCTGGACGCTGGAGAGCGGCGATCGACGAGGATGGAAGCGATCGCGCCGAACCAGCGCTCGATCGGATCGAAGAGCGCGTAAACCGAGCCCTGATGCGTCTGCGTCTTGTAAAACCACAAGTCGGACAATGAAGCGAACGGCGGAACGAATGCGAATGCGCCGACAAACAGCGCGGAAGCGGTCGCGACCCCCAAAACGACGAGCGGCCGCGGCGAGCGCGCCTCGAACGCCTCCGCGAGCACGAATCCCAGAGCCGCCAGACCCGCGGTGAGCGCGAAGAGAGGATGGCCCGCAAGAAGGACCAACGCAATCGAGGCAACCAGACCGACGAAGCTCCCGATCGAGCGCGCTCGCGCCGTCCGCTGCGCGAAAAAGACGATCCACGGTGTATGGACGAGTGGAAGAAGGTCTCCCGAAAAGTGCAGATTCGCAACGACCGGGCTACAGAAGGTGAAGACAACCGCGCCGACGGCCGCGCCCAGCCGGGATGACCGATTCTCGATGCGGAGGACCAGCCACATGCCGGAGAGCGACGTCATGAGCGCCAGCACGATGAGCACCGACGGCGCGAGATCGCGCGGAGCAATCGCGACGATCCATCGCAGGGGATGGAACACTCCGTTATACAGGGTGAGAACCGGCGAATATCCGCCACCCTGCATTCGGTCCCACAGTGGAAGATGACCAGTCCGAACGCTGTCCCATACGAACAAGTCGGACGGGAGCCAGAGACTGTACGGCGACGGATCGTAGTACGGAGGCTCGGACACGCTGGCGAAAGAATCCCGAACCACCACGTCCGAGCGGAAGAACCTCGCCGCGGAAATGTCGATGCGGAATGCGATCATCGCGGCGGCGATTGCGATCGTGACAACGAGCCAATTCGCGATCGTTTTCATGTCGTGCGGCGGGATGGCAGCACGATCAACCCGGCCGTTCGTTCAGCGCAGTGGTGCTCCTCCACGACCGTGGGTCGCAACCGCGGCATCGCGTCGCCTGCACCGGTCAAAACAGCACCCAGGATCCCAGTTTCTCCGCGCGTGCCTTCTCGTAAAGAAACGCCGCCGCCGCGAGATCCTCGATCGCCAGGCCGAGCGACTTGAAAAGCGTGATCTCCTCTCGGGCGGTCCGCCCTTTCGCGCGGCCGATCAGAATGTCGCCGATCTCGGCCCGGATGTGCGATTCGCCGGCGATGGCGCCCTCGGAAAGTGCAAAGAGGTAATCGCCCGACTCATGGATGGTCGACTCCCGGCGGTCGACGAAAAGCGATGCCGCGGCGACCGTGGCCCCATCGAGCTCGCGCGCCGTGGCTACGCTCGAGCCGACGGCATTGATGTGAGTCCCCGGGGCGATCCACTCGCGACGGATGACGGGATCGTGCGAGCTGGTCGCGGTCACGATGATGTCCGCTCCGTTGACGGCTTCCTGAACCGACGACGCGACCGACGCGCCGCCGAGGTCGGCGGCGCCACACAGATTCTCGGCATCCTCACGATTCCGGCTGAAGATCCGCACTTCGCGGATCGAGCGCACGAGCGGAATCGCCTCGAGATGACTCCGCCCCTGCACCCCCGCCCCGATGATCGCCAGCGTCTTCGCGTCCTCGCGCGCGAGCAGCTTCGTCGCCACAGCCGAAACAGCCGCCGTCCGGATCGCGGTGATGGCCGAGGCGTTCACAACCGCGAGCAGCTCGCCGGTCTCCCCGCTGTGAAGCAGCACGGCGCCGAGGTGGGTGTCCAGACCGCGAGCGGGATTGCCGGGGAAGACGCAGACTTCCTTCAGCCCGTAAAACGACCGCTCACCGCGCCGGTACGCGGGCATGAGGCCGAGGAAGCCGGCTGCGTTTTCGGGGCGGACGATCGCGCGGAGCGGCTGATGCACCTCACCGCGCGCGAGAGCCGCGAGCGCGTCTTCCATCACCGCGATGCACTCGCGCATCGACAGCAGTTCGCGCACCGCGTGCTCACCGAGAACGAGCAGCTTCGACACTCAGTTGTCCCGATGCACGATGTCCGGTCCGAACGCCGGGATGCAGATCGCGATGTACTCCGCGCCATCCGACGAAGGCGTGGAGTACTGCACCCACTCGCCGGCATGCGCGATGACCGCCTCGCCGGCGCGAACGTCGATCGCTCCGTTCGCGGTCGAGACGCGGAGCAGACCGCGCAAAACGAGCGTGTACTCGTCGAACTCAGGCGTCTGACCCGGCTCGATCCAGCCGCCGGGACTCTTCATCCGCGCGATGCTGACGTCGGACGTCTTCGAGTTCACACGCCCGATGAACTCTTCGATGATCTTCGGCTTGTTGCCGGCCGCGGCAACGACCGTCGGTTTCGCAACGTGTGTAGCCATGCAGAATGATTATCGTTCATCGCTCGCCGTTTGCGAGGTGAGCCACCGCCGGATGACGCGCATGATGTGGGCGCGCTCCTCCTGCGTCAGCTCGTGGCCGGGCTCGATGCCGTGGGTCTTCTCGAGACACCCGCGACAGCACGTCGCCGTCGCGTGCTGCGCCAGGAAGACCGGATGATTGCCCCACGGCGTCTGCCTGCCATCATTCGGCGGATCGGCGGGTGCAACGCGCTTGTCGATGAGCTCCGCAGCCTGCTGCATCACGCGGTCGATGCCCCACGTCTGCAGGTGCGCGAGCTCCTTCCCACGCAGCCGGAAACGGCGGCGGAACGCCGACTTCGTCAGCCTGCGAAACGCCTCTTCGATGTCGATCATCGTGTTGCCACTGTGAAGCGGCCGACCTGTACGCGCCGCGGATACGTTGCATCGATCCAAGCCGCGAGCGCAGGCACGCGCGTGGTGTACGGCAGACCGTCGTATTTCGCGACGGCCTCATAGCCCTGGATGATGACGCATGCGGGCCGGTTCGCCTCGAGCTGCGCCATCGCTTCGTTCAGGAGCGGCGGCGCGGACAGCATATTGATGTCGGCGCAGCGGAGAGGCGGCCGCCGCTGCATCAGATAGTAGAGCGCCCGCTCGTTGGAGACGTCGAGAATCGGCGCGCCGGGCGGCGAGATCGACTCGATGAATCCGTTGAGCGCGGCCAGCTCTTTCGCATTCTCATCCGTCGTGTAAATGCCCTTTCCCGTCGCGAACGGATACGGCACGAGACCGGCGTGGCTCTGCCGCGCACGCCATCCGACGAGCATTTTCGCGCCGGCGGACACGTTCGGCCAGACCTCGGCGAGCGCGATCATGGCGATGATCGTCAGTGCGGCGGTGATCCGACGCCGTGCCAGCAGCAGCGGCTCGATGGCGAACGCCACGACGGCGATGCCGAACAGCGGGATGCCATACCGCGTGTGACTCCATCCGCATCGTCCCGCCGCCGTGCGGAAAACGATCAGCGAGGCGATCGTCACGATCAGAACTCTCGCTGCGGTGTCGCGATCAACGCGTTTCCACGCGATCACACCGAAGGCCAGCAGCGCTCCATAGAGAACGGGTGGAAGGTAGTAGCGCGCAGACTCGAGATCGAATGATTTTCGCGCCGGCAGCGACCAGATCGCATCGATCGAGCGCGGGATGATCACGAACGAGTCGATCGCGAACTGCCGGAGGTCGGCTCGCGTGACGAGGAGAATCGCAACCGGAAGGACGAGCGCTCCGACCGCAAACGCCGCAACGACGCCGATTGGCGCCGGCTTCGTCTCGAGCTTCATCAACCGAACGACGACGAATGTGATCGCCGTAGCCGCGAGCGCGTACAGGCCGGTGTCCAGACTCCACAGCACGCCGACCGAGGACGCGAGAAAGGCGCCGAAGAGCCACCCTCTGCTCCCGTGCCGGACGTAGCGCGACATTCCGAGGACCGCGATCAGCACAGGCGCCAGTCGAAAGTACGGAAATACCGGCAACTGTCCCGCAGCGATCGCGCAGAGCGACATGAACACCGCGCCGATCAACCCCGCGCTCGTCAGCGTCACTTCGGCTGCGATCGGAACGAGCAGCGCGAGCGTCGCCGCATCGAGCACGGTCTCCAGCCGCCGCGGCCGCCGCGGAGAAGGAGGATCGCCGAGGACGATGGCGTCGAGTCCGCCGTCGACGGCGAAGCCGTGGAGAAAGAGAACATCGCGATACGGATGCGCGCCCGACTGGAGGAGGAATCCGGGCGTCAGGTGCTCCCCTTCGTGGAACGGATCCATCGGCGCGTACGGATGGTCGTGAATGAAGAGCATGAGGAGGAACACGACCGCTGCCGTAATCCACACGACCATGCGAGGACGGTGGGGCGCCGGCGCCCTCGCCGGCGCTTGGCGCGCTTTCCAGCCGGCAAACAACCCACCCGCGAACGCGCCGCCGATCAGCAGTGCGATCACGGCGTAGTCCCACGCTTTCGGGTAGCCGGCGACCGTCACGTAACCGACGCCGCCGGTGGGCGGATGAAACGACGGACGAAACAGCGGCGCCGTCATCGCTGCGACCAACGAGCCGGCGGCCGCACCGAAAGCGACTCGCACGCCATCACGCATCGGGCGATTGTAAGCAGAAGGAGTTGGTGGCGGGTCACGCAGCTTCCATCTATAGTGAGCCGACGGTCCGAATGAGCGATTCGAACTCGATCGGCGGAACGCGACCCACTCCTGACATTTCCGCCGGACTCTTCCACGTCTGGCTGATCGCGATCGGCGTTCTTTTTCTCGGGCTGGAGTCCATCTACATCCTCCGCTTTCCCCTCGTGATGGACGAGTACGTCAATTCGGAGATCGTGCACCGGCTCAGCAAGGGCATCGCGTACCGCGACGTCCCCTCGGCGAAAACGGTCCTTGGCTTTTACACCCAGTTGCCGGTCCTCATCAGCGTGCCGGACCCCTGGCGCGCGCTGCTCGCGGTCAAGTTCGAGATGGCGCTGATGGCAATTGCGACCGTTCTCTTCGCCGCAGTCGTGCTCACAAAGGATCACTTGCGAACGGCAGTCGTCATCGCTCTCGTCCTCCTGATTGCGATGAATACGTTCAACGAACGCGTTGCCGAGTTCCGAAGCGACACTCCGACCGCCCTATTTGGATTAATCGGCCTGGTGCTTCTTCTCCGGCGGCGGTGGCACGCGGCGGGCCTCGCCTGCGCGGTCAGCCTCATGATGTCGCAGAAGGCTGCGTACTATGTCCTGGGAAGCGAAGCGGCGCTGGGGATCGCCTTTCTTCTGCGACGCGACCGCGAACATTTCCGCGCTGCTGTCAGATTCAATGTCGCTCTGGTGGCCGGCTTTGCTGCGTATCTCGCATTCTTCTCACTTCTGGCCGGGCCGCGCCTCGTCTTCTCGTTGACATTCATCGGGCCGGCGCCCATTGCCTTCACCACGATCTACACGGATCTGCGCCAGCAGTTCTGGTCGCAGACGGTTCTGCGGAATTCGGTCTTTTACGCGCTTGCTGCCGCTGCGATCGTGCATCTCGTCGTGAAGGCATACAGACGTGACGAGGGCGCCGCCATGCTTGCCGCGTATGCGATCGTGGTGACGATTCTGTGCGGATGGCACAAACAGCCGTGGCCGTATTTCTTCGTCATTCTCATTCCGACGCTCTTCGTAACGCATATCGCGCTGCTCGATGCGCTGCGACGGCGTTGGAGTGAGAAGTCGGCCATGTTCCGGGCATTCACCGCGGCGTTGGTCGTCTTCGGTGCTGTAATTCCTCTCGCTGCGCGAGCGCCTGCCACTCTGAGCCGCGACAACGGCTTCCAGCGATCGATGGTCCGCCTCGGAAACATGCTGCTGGAAGACGGCGGCACCTATTTCGCGGGCGTGCCGGTCTTCTATCGACACAAGCAGGCGCTCGGCGAGAAGTTCAATACGCTCGACGCTTACTGGCTCAATTACCTGTGGCACATTCAACGGCAGGAGCAACTCGACATCATCAAGCGGCTCGATGCGGAGCCTGTCCGCTTCATTCTCTACAACTACAGGCTGGCGCGGCTGCCGCCATTGTTGCGCGCCTATGCGCAGTCGGTGTTCGTGCACTACTGGGGCGCTGTGTTCATGTATGGACCTCTGATCCGGCCTGGGCCGTTCGCGCTACACATCGACGGCGACTATGCGGTCGACAGCCGGGGCGCGAACGTGACGATCGACGGACGCACGCTTCCGCACAACGCTCGCGTTCATCTAACGCGCGGTGCGCATCATCTCGATGCGAAGGCGCTCATCCGTTTGAGACTGCTGCCGTCGCGATCTCCGGAGCTCGATCCGCGTTATCGCGACGTCCAGGAGCTCTTCCCGGGGATGTACGAGTTCTGACGCGGCACTCTCCGGCGCCCCAGCAGTCTGCTATCCTGTTTGATGACGATGGAAGCGGTGGGCGAGGAAATCGAAGTCTCGTTCGTCCTGCCATGCCTCAATGAGGCGCGAACCCTCCCAGTCTGCATCCGCAAAGCACAGCAATCCATCAAGAATTTGTCTCTGTCGGCTGAGATCATCGTCGCCGACAACGGGAGCACCGACGGATCGCCGGAGCTGGCGAAGAGCCTCGGCGCACGCGTCGTTCCGGTGCCGGCCCGAGGATACGGGGCGGCGCTGCTGACGGGGATTCAGGCGGCGCGAGGCCGTTACGTCATCATGGGCGACGCCGACGACAGCTACGACTTCAGCACCGTGGGTGGTTTCGTGGCGGGGCTGCGCGGCGGCACCGACCTCGTCATGGGATGCCGGTTGCCGTCGGGAGGCGGAACGATTCTACCCGGCGCGATGCCATGGAAGCACCGCTGGATCGGCAATCCGGCATTGAGCGCGATCGGGCGGATGTTCTTTCGCGCTTCCGTGAAAGATTTCTATTGCGGACTACGCGCGTTCCGCCGCGACTTCGCTCTCGGTCTCGATCTGCGTACGACGGGGATGGAATTCGCGCTCGAGATGGTCATCAAGGCGCATCTCCGCGAGGGGCGCATCGAAGAGGTGCCGATCACGCTCTCGCCGGACGGGCGCGACCGCCCGCCGCATCTTCGGACATGGGGCGATGGCTGGCGAAGCATCCGCTTCATGATGCTGATGAGCCCGCGCTGGCTGTTTCTTGCGCCGGGGACCGCGCTCCTGCTGTTCGGCGCCATTGCAGCCGGTATGCTGGCGCTCGGTCCAGTGCACATTGGGCGCGCAGGCTTCGACACGAGCACGCTGCTCGTCGCGTGCATGGTGCTCACGCTCGGAATGCAGATCGTCATTTACGCGCTCTTCTCGCGGATGTTCGCCGTGACGGAGCGCCTGCTGCCACCTGACGAGTTACTCGGCCGCGTCACCCGCGTCGTGACGCTCGAAGGCGGACTGCTCGCGGGACTGGCGCTGACCGTCGGAGGACTGGCATTGCTGATCTATGCCACGCTGGCGTGGCGGGCGCAGGGATTCGCTGCGCTCGACTACGCGACGAATCAGCGCATCGTCATCCCCGCCGTCACGGCCATTGTTGTCGGCATTCAGATCATCTTTTCCAGCTTCTTTCTCAGCATCCTCGGACTGTCGCGGCGGTGAGAATCCTCTACGTCGTCGAGTATTTCCCTCCTCACATCGGAGGAGCGGAGACTCTGTTCGGCAACGCCGTCGCGGAGCTGGTGCGACGTGGCCACGAGGTCACAGTCATCACCATCGACACGGCCGAACGAGCGCCTCGGCGGCAGGTGTGGCACGGCGCGGACGTCATCCGCATTCCTGTGCCGCATCGCATCGACCGCTACGTGTTCATGTTTCGCGCACTGCCAGCGGTGCTGCGACATGCCAGGAAGGTCGATCTCATTCACACGAGCATCTTCACTCCGGCCATTCCGTCATGGATCGCGTCGAGAGTGTTTCGCAAGCCGGCGGTGATCACCGTCCACGATCTCTTCCTCGAGACATGGGACCATTTCCCCGGTACCAACCGCATGTCGATCGCCGGCCATCGCCTCTTCGAGAAACTCGTGATGCGACTGCCATTCGCGCAATACCTTCCGGACTCCCGTTACACGGCGGAGCGATCGATCCGTCTGAACGACCGTAGTGCAGACACGTCGGTGGTTTATCCGCCGCTCGATTACACGTTCTGGCGCCCGGGCTATTCGCCGCGTCCGCTGAGGCAGCAGTTGCAATTGAGTGCAGCCACATTCGTCTATCTCTATTACGGAAGACCTGGCATCACGAAGGGTGTGGAGTACCTCGTCGAGGCCGCTGAAATCGTACGGCGCGAGGTGCCCAACAGCCGGCTCGTGATGCTTCTCTCGAAGGAACCCGTGGTGCGAAGACGACGCGTGCTGAAACAAATCGAAGGGGCGAAGCTTCAGGATCACATCATCGTTCTGCCTTCGCAACCAGGCGCGGAGCTGCCCTCGTATCTCTTCGCCGCGGATTGCGTCGTCGTCCCGTCGATCTCAGAAGGGTTCGGATACTCGGCAGTGGAAGCGGCGACGATCGGTTGTCACGTCGTCGCGACGACAGGTCATGCGGTGGAGGAAGTCCTCGCCGGCCACGCCACGTTCGTTCCTCCTTCGGATCCGACAGCGCTTGCCGATGCGATCGTTCGCGTCGCGAACGGCCTGCCGAAGCCCCCAACCGTGCCGATGCGCTTCACCACCGAAGCCCATGTCGATGCGCTGGAGGAGATCTACCAGCGGGTAGTCCGCGCGCCGGTTGATGCTAAGTGAGCCCAAAACACCGTCTGATAACCTACTCCAGCGTGACCGACGCGCTTGTCAATGCAGCGGCAGTCGACGGAGGGAATCTCCGTTGAACGCGCGCTTCATCATTGCGCGGCTGCGCCATCATGGCGTGCGCGGAAGCCTCATCGCGGGGTCGGACGCGACAAAATGGCTGTTCACGCGGCTGTTTCTGCGGCGCTCGCCGTGGGTGGTGAATCGTTTCGGCCAGCGTTTGCAGACAGTTTCATTCGCCGATTACCGGCATCTTCGGAAGGGCAATCCCGAGGTGCGAGAGAGCCTTTTCGTGGAACGCGTGCTGCGGGAGAACATGCTCGTCGTCGATGTCGGTGCCAACCATGGGATCTTCGCACTGGAAGCAGCCCGACACGTAGGGCCGCAGGGAGTCGTTCACGCGTTCGAGCCGACGCCGTCGACGCGTACGATTCTCGAAACGAATCTCCGGATCAACGGCGCGAACAATGTGCGTGTATTCGGTTACGCGCTGGGCGCAGCGCCGGCAACGGCGAGTCTTCGAGCTCATCGCGATGCCAGCGGCCTGAATTCGCTAGCGGCCGGGGAAATCAGTTGGGAGGGCGTTACGATGACTGCCAGTGAGATTCTGCAAGTCTCCGTGAAGACTCTGGACTGGCACGCGGAGCAGGAAAAGATCGAGCACATCGACTTTCTGAAGATCGATGTGGAGGGATTCGAGCTCTCTGTACTGCGCGGCGCAAAGGAATTGCTGCGATCACACCGTGTGGGCTGCATCCTGCTCGAGATCGCAGACGAGGCCTGCGCAAACGCAGACATCACCGCGCTCGACGTCGTTGGGCAGCTCCGAGATTCAGGCTACGAGCTGTTCGACATCACTGCCGGTGGCGACGCTGGAGATCTGATCGAGGAGCGGCGCGCTTTCCCGCCCGGCGTCAATTACATCGCCATTCCCGCTGCAGCGCTTCACGATGATCGCGCGCTACCGCGCCGTGATGCAACGTCGCGGTAGACGTTGCGGGTCAATTCGGCACATCGCCGCCACGTATAACGCCTTGCGCGGTCCGGCCCTCTGGATGAGAACAGCGCACGCAGCCCTTCGTCATTCTCCAGGCGCGACATCGCATCGACGATTGCACTCACCGAGCGCGGGTCCACGTGCAGCGCGGCGTCTCCGGTGACCTCGACGAGCGCCGGAGTCGTCGAGACAATCACCGGCGTGCCGCAAGCCATCGCCTCGACCGCAGGCAATCCGAATCCTTCCTCGAGGCTCACCATCACGAGCGCGCGCGCGCCACGGTATGCGGCGACGAGACTGTCGTCGTCGACTGGCCCGGCGCAGATGACGCCGTCAACATCGCGATATCGCTCGAACGGAGCACCGATCAGAACCAGCGAGACGGATGAGTCGCGGGCTCGAAGCCGCCGGAACGCCTCAATGAGCCGAGGTACGTTCTTGTGTGGTTTGTCGTTGCCGACATAGAGAAAATACCGTTCCCATTGCATCGCCCGCGGACCGGGTCGAAAGAAACGATCGTCGACGCCATTGGGCGTGACGATGACGTTCCGGGGCTCGCAGTCGAGTACCGCCACGATGTCGGATCTCGCCGCTTCGCTGACCGTGAGAATACGGTCGCTGACGCGAGCATCGTGGGACGTCAGCGCAATCATGTACAACCTTCCGATCGGATTTGCCGGCGGGTAACGAAAGTAGATGAGATCGTGGAGCGTCATGATCGTCGGGCAGGATCGAACCAGCGGCAAGACGAAATGCGGCGAGTGGAACACATCGAGACGCGCACGCCGTATCGCCGGCGGCAAAACGAATTGTTCCGCGATCGTGTAATTCGGCACATCCATCGGCACGCGCTCGCAGGATTCCGGAAGGAGCTCGATGCCGCGCGACGGAGCGAACAGCACGTACTGCTCGTCACCCTGCAGCTGCGCGAGACCACGAACGAGGCCGAGTACATACGTCCCGATGCCGAAGTCGAACATCTTCCGGCAGTCGATCCCGATCCTCATCCGCCACTCACGCTTTCCTTGCGCTGCGACTGCTCCGCGATCCACTCCCGCACTACCGGCGTACTCAGGCCTGTCGCGAGCATCGCCGTCGCCCCCGTCACCAGGATCCAGGACAGGACGACGGCTTTCGATCCGCCGGACACGAACAGCCGGCCGGCAGCGCAGACGCCGAGGGCGATCATCGCCGGCAGGATCACGCTCCTCCACAGCCAATGAGTCCGATGCCCGCGCAGAAGCCGGTGATGCGTCATGATCGTTCCGATCACGAACGAGGTGAGATGAAAGGCGAGCCAGCAGCTCGCCGCCCCGACGGCGCCGAACTTCTCCGTCGCAATGACCATCGCCGGAATCAAAACGACGACTCCGATGCCGTTGACCAGCAGCGCAGGCGTCGTCCATGCGTGTGCCAGCTGCAGCGCGTATGGCACCGCCATGAGCGCATTCAGCGATGCGCCGATAACGAGCAGGACGATCAGCCATCGCGTCTGGTCAGCTACGACAGCATTACCTGTCCAAAGCGCGACGATGTCCCGCCCGAAGAAGAACAGGATCGACACGACCGGCAGCAGAACGACTGCCAGTGTTTGTGCGGCGCGGTGATAACCGGCCGCCAGCTTCCGCTCGTCTCCTCTCGCAACGAGTTGCGAGAACAGTGGAAACGCCGTGAGGAAGACGGGCGCCACGATGGCTGCAACCGTCGCCGCAAGCGTCGTCGCGATCGTGTAGTACCCGAACGTGCTCAGAGGCAACAGCTTGCTCACGGTCAGCTTGTCGACCTGCGTCGTGAGCGCAGCCAGAATGCCAATCGCGCCCACTCCGAAGATGAATGCCCGCGCCTCCAGGAGCGCGTTGCGGTCGAGGCGAGCGTCGGCGCGGTGGCCCGGCATCACCCGGTGCAACGCCGCCGCAGCGGAGCCTGTCATGATCGCCGCCGCTATCATCTCCCACGCGAACAGAAGCCGGACGTCTCGCGCAATGAGCGTTAGCAGGGCGATCGTACCAGCAGCACGAATCGTCGCCGCTGCGCACAGAACGACGTTGACTACGGTGTGCCGCTGCAGGCCGTAGAGACCCGCCGAGTAGACGGCGTACGGAAATCGCAGCGCCGTCGCCACCGCCATGAAGCGCAACGCCGTGGAAATGGTGGAAGGAGACAAATCATGCGGCGTGAACCAGCGTGTCGCAAGAATCGGCGCGGCTGCAAAAAGGACCACGCCAATGACGGCGGCGATCGACCAGTACAACAGTTCTGCCGTCCGAACGACCGAGCGTGCGTGTCGGGCCGGCACTTCGGCGGCCGTCAGTCGGGCCAGCTCGCGGTTGACCGTCGTCGCCAGCCCGAAGTCGAGCACCGCAGTGAGAGCCTGAAGTGAGAGCAGGAATCCAACCAGACCGTACGCCTCGACGCCGAGGACGTGAACGTACACCGGCACCAGCGCTACGATCAGAAAGCCTGACCAGCCGATGCCGATGAAGTTGGCGATGAGGTTGCGTTTGACCTCAGACACGCGCAACCATTGTCCTAGAAATTGACCCTCACGCCGAACGCATCGCACCGGAACGGACGTAATCGACGATCGCACGGTTCCTCGGCGTATCCAGACCCTCGTAATTTCGGGGTGTCAGGACTCTCACCACGAACCGCGCTCCAAGCGCGAGCAGCGATCCGACAAACGGGAGGCCAGCCGCGAGTCGTAAGAGTCGCAGTCCTGCTCGAGCCACCAGTCCGAAACCCAGCCACGGCGCGATGGCCAACACTTCGTCGATGTCTTCGAATCGGCCGTGCGGAAACGCCTTGAAGCCGAGGTGATAGAGCGTGTCGTTGCGGCCGAGCGACATCGCTGTCGCAAACAGCATCCGCTTCTCGGCACTGTTGAATTGCGGCAGGTCCACGAGGCGCGACAGAGACGACAGGAGACACTCGCGCGCGAAAACCACACCGACGAGGCGAGCCTGATCGGTTCTCAGCGCCGGATCGCCGGCACTGAAGCTGGAAGGGTGAATCAGCACGACCGCCTGTTCGCTTTCCGACACCGTGAATGGATGGAGTGCCGCCGCCACGGCAATGTATTCGCGGTCGAGCGGGTAGTCGGCGAAACGTCCCACTGAGTCCAGCACGTCGCGCCGGAACATCACGCCCGTACTAACGAAGTGGTCCCGCAGCATATGATCCGCATTCGCGGCATTCGGTTCGTAATAGCCCGCCTTCCAGCTCTGGTTCGGTCTCCGGATCCCGTTCGCGAGCTCGCTGTACACGACGCTGCGGCTGCAGTGGAACCACGCATCGGGATGTTTGCGCAACATGCCGACTGCCTCTTCGCAGAACCCGGGGAGGAGCACATCGTCGTCAGACAGAATCGAAAAGAGCGGGGTCTCGAGTCGCGAGAGGCCGAAGTTGAAGTTAGCGGCCGCGCCGATGTTTTGCGCGTGCGCGTAATACGTGACGCGCGGATCGAGACGCGCGATCTCCGCAACGACGGTTGCCGTCTCGTCGCCCGAAGCATTGTCGAACACCGCGGCGCGAACGTGAGGATACGTCTGATTCAGCACACTGCGGATCGCACGCGCCACCAGTTGCGGCCGCCGATAGGTGGGGATGACGACGGTGACTTCCTCGGTCTCGGACACTTCCTCGCTGGCCATCGTCAGATCGCTCGCGATCGTAGCATGCGCCATCAACTCGCAAAATCGGGATAGGCGGCATCGCGCGGCGAGAGAATCGGATCGCGAATCGGCCACTCGATGCCGAAGCGCGGATCGTTCCATCGGACGCCACGTGCCGCCGAAGGAACGTACGGCCGGGAGATCTGGTAGAACACTTCGGCACGGTCGGTCAGCGTCTGAAATCCGTGGGCGAAGTCCTTCGGCACGTACAACGACTTTCGGTTCGAAGCGCTCAGCTCGACCGATGACCACCGGCCACGCGTCGGTGAATCCTCGCGGAGATCGATGATGACATCGTAGATCGCGCCGGCGGTGCAGCGCACGAGCTTCGTCTCCGCATGCGGAGGAGCCTGGAAGTGCATGCCTCGAAGCGTTCCCTTCCCCTGATTGAACGAGATGCTGCACTGATCGAGCTGCACGTCGAGGCCGCGCGCCGCGAATTCTTCTCTGGACCACGACCGAGCAAACCAGCCGCGGTCGTCATTGACCGGCTCCAGCTCGATCACGAACGCGTCTGCGAGGTCAAGAGGAATGAATCTCATGCGATCACCTCGAGACGCGGGATCGGAACGACGAACCGCGCGCCCCACGCGCGAATCCCCGACATCTGCTCGATGATCTCGCTTCGGATGTTCCACGGCAGGATCAGCAGGTAATCGGGACGGTGCTCCGCGATTGCGCCCGGCGCGTGAATCGGAATGTGTGTCCCGGGCAGAAAACGCCCCTGCTTGTGAGGATTGCGGTCGACGACGAAATCGACGAGGTCCGCTCGAACGCCGCAATAGTTCAAGAGCGTGTTCCCTTTCGCCGCGGCGCCATAGGCGGCGATCGATTTTCCTTCCCGCTTTGCAGCGATCAGGAAATCCAGGAGGTCCAGCTTCACCCGCCGCACACGGTCGTCGAAGCCGGTGTAGCCGCCGATCTGATCGAGTCCCGCCGTTCGCTCCTCCGCTTCGAGTGCGGCGACACTCGTCTCGACCGTGTGCTTGCCGCGCGAGGCATGCTGTGCATACAGGCGAAGCGATCCGCCGTGAGTCGGTAGACGTTCGACGGCGAAGATCGCGAGTTCATGCGCCGCGAAGACTTTCCGCGCGACCAGCAGCGAGAAATAGGAAAAGTGCTCGTGGTAGATCGTGTCGAACTGGTTGCCTCGCATCAGTTCGAGAACATGCGGGACCTCGACCGTGATCACGCCGTCATCGCGCAGCAGAATCGCCATCCCTCGAACGAAATCGTTGAGATCGGGGACGTGCGCGAGAACGTTGTTCGCGACGATCAAATCGGCCGGCCCGCTGTCAGACACGATCTCTCGCGCGGTCTCTGCTCCGAAGAAACGCACCAGCGTCGGGATGCCGCGCGATTCCGCGACTCGAGCGACGTTCGCCGCAGGCTCGACGCCAAGAACAGGAACGCCGCGGACGGTGAAGTACTGCAACAGATATCCGTCGTTGCTCGCCAGCTCCACGACGCGACTCGAAGAGCCGATGTCAAAACGTTTGCTCACCTTCTCGACATAGTCGCTGGCGTGGCGGAGCCACGATTCCGAGTAGGACGAGAAGTACGCGTAGTCGCCGAAGATCGCCTCCGGCGTCTGAACGGCCGGCAACTGCACGAGCAGGCACGACGCACAGACGAACACGCGCAACGGAAAGAAGGGTTCCATCTGCTGGAGCTGCTCGCTCGTGAGATACGCGTTCGAGAGCGGCGACATGCCGAGGTCGACGAAGACGTCGCGCAGTGGTGCTTCGCAGAAGCGACAACGGTTCAAGTCACAGCCTCGTAACGATCGATGTCTGCGTCGACGAGGCTACGAGCCGCGCTCGCGTCCTTGGCGAAGGCGGAGTACCACTTCACCGTCCACTCGACCGCCGCCGACAGGTCGAGCCGGGGACGCCACTGCAGTTCCTGCCTTGCCTTCGTCGCGTCGAGCCGCAGCGCCATCGCCTCCGCCGCGTGCACCGATGCATCGCGTTGCCAGCGGGCTCCGTGTCCCCAAAGGCGGCAAACCTGTTCGACGATGGCTTCGACCGGCCTTTCGGCGTCCGCTCCCGGCCCGAAGTTCCACGCGGCCGCGAGCGCCCGGTTCTCATCCAACTTCTCCGCGAGACGCAGATATCCGGACAACGGCTCGAGGACATGCTGCCACGGACGAATCGCCGCCGGATTACGGATGATTGCCGCTTCATTCCGGCTGAACGAGCGGATCAAATCGGGAAGGAGGCGGTTGTCCGCCCAGTCGCCGCCGCCGATGACATTGCCGGCGCGCGCTGACGCGATCGCCGCGCGACCCGTCCCTGGCTCAAAGAACGACGCTCGGTAAGCTGCGGTGACCAGCTCCGCGCACGCCTTGCTGCTCGAATACGGATCGGCGCCGCCGAGCGGATCCGATTCACGATGCCCCGTGGTCACCGGGGCGGAAAGGTCGTAGCACTTATCGCTCGTCACGACGATGCTGGCGCGAACCGAGGGAGTCACGCGCAGGGCCTCGAGCAGATGGACCGTTCCGAGAACATTGACGGCGTACGTCTCCACCGGATTGCGATGCGAGGCCAGAACCAACGCCTGCGCCGCGAGATGAAAAACGATCTCCGGCGCGAAAGAGCGCAGCGCGCTCTGGAGCGACGACAGATCCCGGACATCCGCTCGCGTATCACGCATCACGGAGGCGACGTTCGCTGCATCGAACAGATTGGGATGCGTCGGCGGATCGAGAGCGTAACCCGCGAGCTCCGCGCCGGCTTTGTGCAGCCAGAGCGCGAGCCAGCTTCCCTTGAATCCGGTGTGACCTGTGATCAGAACCCGCTTTCCGGCCCAGAAAGCACGGTTCACGACCATACCTTCCACTGCGCGTTGTGCGAGCTCCAGAGCGATTCGAGCAGCTGCTTGTCGCGCAGCGTATCCATCGCGTGCCAGAAGCCCGGGTGAACGTATGCGGCGAGCTCTCCGCGCTCGGCCATGCGCGGCAGCACGTGGTGCTCCCACGAGCTCGCGTCGCCCTCGATGAGATCGAGCGCCGAGGGCTCGACGATGAAAAAGCCGCCGCTGATCCAGCCACCCTCACCCATCGGCTTTTCATGAAACGCCGCGACGCGATCGGCGTCGAGCTCCACCGCGCCATAGCGAGCTGGCGGAATGACCGCCGTCAACGTCGTGCGCGCGCCGCTCTTCTTGTGAAACGCGATCAGCTCCGGAACATCGACGTTGCCGACTCCATCCCCGTACGTGAAGCAGAACGCATCTTTGTCGAGATGTTTTCGAACGCGCGCGAGACGTCCGCCCGTATTCGTGTCCGTTCCCGTATCGACGAGTGTCACATGCCACGGCTCCGCCGCGTTGTGATGCACCTGCATCTCATTGGTGCGCAGATCGAAGGTCACATCGGACATGTGGAGGAAGTAGTTCGAGAAATATTCTTTGATGACGTAGCCCTTGTACCCGAGGCAGATCACGAAGTCGTTGATCCCGTAATGGGAGTAGATCTTCATGATGTGCCAGAGGATCGGACGCCCGCCGATCTCCACCATCGGCTTCGGCCGCACCTCGGTCTCCTCAGCGAGACGCGTCCCGTATCCACCCGCGAGAATGACCGCTTTCACCCGTGTACTCCTCCCCGATCATGATAACTGGTTCAGCGCTCACGACTGCGAGCCGGGTCACCGTGTGGCGTGGGTTACACTCGCGGCAAGATGCCCACGCCTGAAGACCCGAAAGATCCTCATCTGATCGAGCAGATGGGAGCCGATGCCGAGATGCGTCGGCTGTCGCACGACTTTCTGACTCGCAGCGTCCCGTTCCGCTACAGCTACAACTTCACGTGGCTCGGCCGGCCGATCATCCAATATCCGACCGACATCGTGGCCATGCAGGAGATCATCTGGTCCGTGCAGCCTGACTTCATCCTGGAGACAGGGATCGGGCACGGCGGCTCGCTGGTCCTCTACGCCTCCATGCTCGAGCTCATGGGCGGCAACGGCATCGTCGTCGGCGTCGACATCGAGATCCGTCCTCATAATCGCAAAGCCATCGAAGCGCATCCGCTGGCAAAACGAATCCGCATGATCGAGGGTTCGTCCACCGACGGCACGATCGCCGCGGGGGTCGCGGAGATGGCGCGCAATCGGCGGCGCGCGCTGGTAACCCTGGACTCCAATCACACGCACGAGCACGTCCTGCACGAGCTGCGGCTTTATTCGCCTCTCGTGCGCAGCGGGAGCTACCTCGTCGTGTTCGACACGTCCGTCGACGACATGCCGGCCGGCTTCTTTCCCGACCGGCCGTGGGGAGCCGGCAACAATCCCAAGACGGCCGTCCGCCAGTTTCTCGTGGAGAACGATCGATTCGAGATCGATCGGGAAATCGAGCAGAAGCTGCTCATCACCGTCGCGCCGGAGGGATACCTCCGCTGCATCAAAGACCCACAATGAAACGCATTCCGGTAGCGGGCCCCTGGATCACCAGTCTCGAGATCGAGTACGTGAACGACGCTGTGCGCACTGCCTGGTACGAAAATGCGAACGTCTACCACGCGCGCTTCGAGAAAGCCTTCGCGGACTACGTCGGTCGTAAGCACGCGATCGCGCTGCCATCCTGCACGTCGGCGATCCATCTCGCGCTCGCCGCACTCGGAATCGGGCCGGGCGACGAGGTCATCGTTCCCGAGATCACATGGATCGCCACCGCGGCACCGATCGACTACGTCGGTGCCACGACTGTCTTCGCGGATATCGACGAAACAACCTGGTGCCTGTCTCCCGAATCGTTCGCGCGGGCAATCACGCCTCGAACGAAAGCCGTCATTCCCGTCGATCTCTACGGGAACGTCGCCGATTACCCGCGCATCATCGAGATCACGGACCGGCATGGAATCGCAGTCATCGAAGATGCCGCACAATCGGCCGGCGCCGACATCCGAGGCATCAGGGCAGGCGCGTTCGGCCGCGCGAGTGTTTTCAGCTTTCACGGTTCCAAAACGCTGACTACCGGAGAGGGTGGAATGCTCCTCACCGACGACGAAGCGTTGTTTCGCCGGGCGGGAATGCTGCGCGACCACGGCCGAAGACCGGGTGATCGAAACTTCTTCAATGACGAGGTCGCGTTCAAGTACAAGATGACTGCGCTACAAGCAGCCTTAGGTCTTGCTCAGCTCGAGCGCATTGACGAATTGATCGAAAGAAAACGTGCGATCTTTTCCTGGTATCGGGAAGAGCTCGGCACCGTTGATGGGGTAACACTGAATGCGGAGCCGGCCGGTCACCGTCATGTGTTCTGGATGGTCACGGCGATCGTCGATCCGCGGTACCGCGTCATGAAGCAACAATTGCAGGAAGCCTTCGACAAGGCCGGGATCGATACGCGACCGTTTTTCCATCCGCTGTCCTCGCTGCCGGCGTATCGGGATCGTCCGCGGGCTCGCGATGCGACTGCGCGCAATTCCGTGGCATACCGCGTCAGCGCGACCGGCATCAATCTCCCCTCGGCACTGTCGCTTGATCGCGATTCCGTCAAATACGTGTGCGACACATTCAAAGCAGCATTGGCCGCACGACCGTCGTGATCGCTGATCAGCGTCCTTGATCACTCGAGTGGGAGACACGATTGCCCCGCCGGCCGTGCACACGGTGTCGCGCACAGCCACCACGCTCCGCTGCGTGCGGCCGGAAAGAGCGGATACGGGGCATGTTGCCCCAGCCCACCGTCGGATTCGCTCGCGCGCGGATCAGCACATAGTCGAAAGCGGATAAACCCTGCCAGTCGATGCGTGCCAGATCGGAAGGCACGGAGTCATGCAGCGGCGCGGAAGCGCCGTGGCGGTAGCGGATGAGCATCGGCGGGATGCCCGCAAACGATCTCGCGAGCACTCCGCTCTTCCGCACCTGGTTACGCGGGAAAAGTGCATCAGCGTTTTGCCCGAAGAGCACGGCGTTCTGAGACAATCGTCTAAGCGAGCGAAAATGCCGACGCCGACCGACCCGAAAGACCTCGCGCTAATCTCCAGGATGGCTGCCGACCGCGAGCTCCGCGAGTTGTCGCGACAATTCGTCGTCCGCGGCGCGGCTTACCGCTACTCGTACAACTTTTCCTGGCTGGGCATCTCGATCATTCAGCATCCCGAAGATCTTGTGGCCATGCAGGAGATCATCTGGCGCGTGAGGCCGGATGCGATCGTCGAGACCGGAGTCGCACACGGTGGCTCACTCGTCTTCTATGCCTCCATGCTCGAACTCCTCGGGGGCGACGGATTCGTCGTGGGGATCGATATCGACATTCGAGCGCACAATCGCGCACTGATCGAGAAGCATCCGACGGCGGCGCGGATCCATCTGGTGCAAGCCAGCTCGATCGACCCGCAGACGATCCGGAAGGTCACGACTCTGGTAAAAGGGCGGAAGCGGGTGCTCGTAGCTCTCGACTCGAATCACACGCACGCGCACGTACTCCAGGAGCTGCGCCTCTATTCGCCTCTCGTGAGGAAGGGAAGCTATCTTGTGGTCTTCGATACGGTCGTCGAGCACATGCCTGTTGAGATGTTCGAGGAGCGGCCCTGGGCGCCGGGCGACAGCCCCATGACGGCGGTGCGTCAGTTCCTGTCCGAGAACCACCGCTTCGAAGTGGATCCCGAGTATGACGGGAAACTTCTGATCACCGTCGCGCCAGAGGGTTATCTCAGCTGCATCGAGGATCCGATATGAAGCGTATGGCGACTGCGTGCGTTCCGTCGTGCAAGGATCGGTGAAGGTGACACGGGCTCTCATTGTCTGGGGTGCCGCCGGCCACGCCAAGGTTCTGAAAGAGCTCGTCGAGAACATCGGCTATCGAATCGTGGCTGTCTTTGACAACAACCGCGACGTGCACCGGCCGTTCGATGACGTTCCGCTGTTTCACGGTCAGGAAGGGTTCGATCAGTGGCGGCGAACGTTCCACGGGAAGGCCGAGTCGCTCGTGGCCATCGGTGGAAATCGTGGCTCGGATCGCCTCACGATTCAGAGATTTCTTCGCGAGTCCGGATTTCCGCCGGCAGTTGCGGTTCACCCGAGCGCGTTCGTAGCCGCAGATGTGCGGCTCGGCCCGGGAACGCAGGTACTCGCGCATGCGACCGTCTGCGTGCAAGCGGTTCTCGGGGAGGCGTGCATCGTGAACACGGCGGCATCGATTGACCATGAGTGCGTCATCGGCGACGGGGTGCATGTCGCTCCGGGCGCGATCCTGGCGGGGAACGTGATCGTGGAGGAAAGGAGCTTCATCGGCACTGGCGCCGTCATTCTGCCGCGCGTTCGTATCGGACGGGGGGCGACGATCGGGGCCGGCGCGGTGGTCACGAAAGATGTACGGGACGGGGCGACGGTAGTGGGAGTTCCCGCACGTGAGCGTTGAAGCGTGGCTTACGAGAGAGAAAGGCCTACGATCACAACAGAACCGGCTCCGATCGTGGCCCACTTACCGATTTTCAGACGCGGCAGGATCGTGGCGTTCGTTTCCACGGTGACGCCGTCGCCAATCTGCACGCTCCCGGAGATGCTGCGTGCGTGGGCGATGAACACCGAGTCGCCGCTGGTGGTCTCGTGTCCGACCATCGTACCGATGTGAATGCTGGAGTTGTTGCCGATGCGCACCGCGGCCTGAATGATCACGCTCTCCTGCAAGTAATTGCCGACGCCGAGACTAGTCATCGTGAGATCGACGTTCGCATGAATGAAATTCGTGAACCGGCAGCCTTTCTGCGCCCCGGCCGCTCGTCGACCGGCCGAAGATGGGATTCGGAGTTCCAAGCCGCAGCAGCCATTTGCCGGTCGTGCCGCGGATCTTCCAACGCAGCGGAATCCGCGCCGCAAATTCGACGAGCCTGTGGTCGAGGTACGGTACACGCGCCTCGAGACTGACTGCCATCGTGGCACGATCCACTTTGACGAGAAGTTCGTCGGGCAGATACGAGACCAGATCGAGGTACATCATGCGGTTGGCGAGCTTCGACAGGAACGCTCCTGGCCGCCGGACCAGCGTGGTCTGCCGACCGCGTTCAGCACGTCTCGCACGCGAGTGGCGAGCCCTATTCGAGCGGCGGACACGAGTCTCGGGCCGCGCGCCCTCGCGGAGTGGCGTACAGCCACCACATCCCGCTGCGCCGCGTCGGAAACAACGGGTAGGGTGCCTTCGCCGCCAGCGCCGGCGTCGGATCCCGCGGCGCTCGGATGACAACGTAGTCGAATGTCGAAAGGCCCTCCCAATCGAGGTGCGCTGGATCGAAGAGGACCGAGCCGCCGAGCTTCGGCGCGGCGCCAGCCCGGTAGCGAATCAACTGCGGAAAGAACGTCGCGAACGACCAGGACGTCACGCCGCCTTTGCGCTCATGGTAATAGGCGGGAAAGTGTAGGAACACAGCGCCGGGTACCGCCTCACTGTTGGGGTAGGCCGTGTAGGACGCAATTCTGCGATTCGCCGGAATGACGGAGAGGATGGCGTCGAATTCGGAGGCTTCGCCGTCGAAGCGATGGAAGCGGACGGCAAGCAGGCTGCACCAGCCGATCACCGCGATCACGATCAGCGCTCGACTCCATGCTGGCATTTCGCGGCCTTTTGTGTGGAGGACGATCAGCAGGCCGATCGCTACGAAAACAGCGAAACGATGAAACAGGAACGCCGTCCCGAATGCCGACTGCGGGCCGCAGAAATAGATCACGGCAGCCAGCGCGAAGAACACCCATCTCCGCGCGTCAGCAGTGGGCCTGGCTCCGCTCACGGCAATCGCCGCGACGACGAAGAGGACGAAGACGATGGCGAACGTATCGCGCTCATCGCTGAGCAGGACGGAAGGCAGATGCAGCAAACGGTAGATGCCGAGGTTCCAGCCGATCGGGTGCCGGACGAGACTCTCGCTGCCTCGCATCTGACCAACCCACCAGATGAGCGCCGGAACCGGGAGAGCGGCGGGGAGCAGCAACACCGCGGCATGGCGACGAGGCCTTACGAACAGAGCCAGAGCGGTGGCTGCCGCCGCACAGTAGAGGAAGATCAGCGCGTGCGAAACGAGCAGCAGCACCGAGACGCCCGCCAGGAGCACCGCCCGCCCGATGTGCGGCCTTGACGAGAGCTCGTAAGCGAGCGTCAGGTAAAAGACGGCGACCGGGATGGCAATCAGGTAATTGACGAAGCCCCAGTAGAACGTGAAGCCGAAAGCCAGCGGGAACCCGAGCAGCGACAACCAGCGGTCGCCTTCGCTGTAGCGCAGCAGGGACCGGATCGCCAGCGGAAGGGCGACTACCGCGAGATAGATGGCGACCTCGACCGCCCGATCCACTGGAAGGATAGCCGCAACGCATCTGATGAGGACGTACCCGAACAGATAGGGCGTAAACCAGCTAAATTCGAACGTCTGATCGAAGCGGTAGCAGGGATCGTCGAAATGCTTCCAGATGCTGATCTGGGCGGCGTGCTGCGGCAGGTCGATCATCGGCAGGCGCGTCGTGACCAGGAACGGGAGGGCGCTGGCGGCGGCGCAGAGGACGAAGGCGATCCAGTACGATCGACGGCCGATGGTCTGATTGTAGGCGAAAAAGAGAAAGGCCCTCGAGTTTTCCCGAGGGCCTTTCGAAAATCTTATCCCGGCGACGTCCTACTTTCCCACGCAGTCACCCACGCAGTATCATCGGCGATGCGGAGCTTAACTGCCGTGTTCGGAATGGGAACGGGTGTGACCTCCGCTCTATGATCACCGGAAACTTGTGATCTTGATTGAGCGCCGGCCAGGTGGCCGGCTTTTTCATTTCATTGAATACGGGTTGCGACTCGAAGAGCATGCTGCAGACAGCATCAAAACAAGGCATTTATGGTCAAGTCAAACGACCGATTAGTACTGGTTAGCTGAAGGCCTTGCGGCCCTTACACATCCAGCCTATCAACGTGGTCATCTACCACGGGTCTTCAGGGAGAACTCATCTTGTGGTGGGCTTCTCGCTTATATGCTTTCAGCGATTATCCTTTCCCGACCTAGCTACCCAGCGGTGCCGCTGGCGCGACAACTGGTACACTAGAGGTCGGTGCTTCCCGGTCCTCTCGTACTAAGGAAACCTCCACTCAATTCTCCTCCGCCCACAACAGATAGGGACCGAACTGTCTCGCGACGTTCTAAACCCAGCTCACGTACCGCTTTAATCGGCGAACAGCCGAACCCTTGGGACCTGCTCCAGCCCCAGGATGCGATGAGCCGACATCGAGGTGCCAAACCCTGACGTCGATGTGAACTCTTGGTCAGGATCAGCCTGTTATCCCCGGCGTACCTTTTATCCTTTGAGCGATGGCCCTTCCATACAGAACCACCGGATCACTAAGGCCTGGTTTCCCATCTGCTCGACTTGTAGGTCTTACAGTTAAGCTCTCTTCTGCCTTTACACTTGTCGGCTGGTTTCCAATCAGCCTAAGAGAACCTTCGCGAGCCTCCGTTACAATTTGGGAGGCGACCGCCCCAGTCAAACTGCCCGCCTGGTAATGTCCCGGATCCGGATTACGGACCTCGGTTAGAACACCGGTGTTGTAAGGGTGGTATTTCACCGTTGCCTCCACCGAACCTAGCGGCCCGGCTTCAAAGGCTCCCACCTATCCTACACATACAACACCAGAGTTCACTGCCAGGGTGCAGTAAAGGTGCACAGGGTCTTTCCGTCTAGTTGCGGGTAGCTGGCATCTTCACCAGCGCTACAGATTCGCTGAGCCCCTCGTGGAGACAGTCCCCAAATCGTTACGCCATTCGTGCAGGTCGGAACTTACCCGACAAGGAATTTCGCTACCTTAGGACCGTTATAGTTACGGCCGCCGTTTACCGGGGCTTCGGTTCGCAGCTTCGCTGTCTTACGGCAGCTAACCGCTCCCCTTAACCTTCCGGCACCGGGCAGGCGTCAGACCCTATACGTCGTTTTCGACTTAGCAGAGCCCTGTGTTTTTAGTAAACAGTCGCTTGGGGCATTTCACTGCGACTTACTGTCGCTTTGTTTCGCGAGGAAACTAACGACAGCAAGCACACCTTCTTCCGAAGTTACGGTGCTAATTTGCCGAGTTCCTTCACGAGGGATCACTCACGCGCCTTGGAATACTCTTCCCGTCTACCTGTGTCGGTTTGCGGTACGGTCGTCCCTTGGCTGAAGCTTAGAGGTTTTTCTTGGCAGCATGGAATTACTGGCTTTGCGGCCTTACGGCCTCGGCGTTACCCCTCACGTATACCCGGACGGATTTACCTATCCAGGCACGCTACGAGCACGCGGCGTCCATTTCCGCTGGATTCGCCCCAGCTATCCTCCTGCGTCACCCCATCGCACCAAGGTCCGGTACAGGAATGTTGACCTGTTTCCCATCGACTACGCCTTTCGGCCTCGCCTTAGGGACCGACTAACCCTGAGAGGACGAACCTTCCTCAGGAAACCTTAGACTTACGGCGAGTGTGATTCTCACACACTTTATCGCTACTTGTGCCGGCAGGGTCTCTTCTCAACGGTCCATCAGTCCTTCCGGTCTGACTTCACTCCAGTTGAGAATGCTCTCCTACCACCTGTCGAATCCCGGAGGATTCAACAGATCCGCAGCTTCGGTACCACGCTTAAGCCCCGTTACATTATCGGCACGGAGCCACTTGACCAGTGAGCTATTACGCTTTCTTTAAAGGATGGCTGCTTCTAAGCCAACCTCCTGGCTGTCTAAGCGTCTCCACATCCTTTTCCACTTAGCGTGAATTTGGGGACCTTAGCTGGCGGTCTGGGTTGTTCCCCTCTCGACGACGAAGCTTATCCCCCGCCGTCTGACTCCTGCGTATTGCATTGTTGGCATTCGAAGTTTGGTTGGATTCAGTAACCCGGTAAGGCCCCTAGTCCATCCAGCGCTCTACCACCAACATGGTCGACGCAAGGCTATCCCTAAAGATATTTCGGAGAGAACGAGCTATAACGGAATTTGATTGGCCTTTCACCCCTACACACAGGTCATCCAAGCTGTTTTCAACCAACACTGGTTCGGACCTTCACCTGGTGTTACCCAGGTTTCATCCTGCCCATGCGTAGATCATCCCGCTTCGCGTGTACTCCCAGCGACTAACTCGCCCTTATCAGACTCGCTTTCGCTACGGCTGTGCAAAATGCTTCACCTTGCCCCTGAGAGTAACTAGCCGGCTCATTATGCAAAAGGCACGCGGTCGCGCATTCCCCGTCCGAAGACGAGGCATAGCGCTTCCACTGCTTGTAGATCGACGGTTTCAGGTACTATTTCACTCCCCTAACAGGGGTTCTTTTCACCTTTCCCTCACGGTACTAGTTCACTATCGGTCACAGAGTAGTGTTTAGCCTTGGAGGATGGTCCCCCCAGATTCCCACAGGGTTTCTCGTGCCCCGTGGTACTCGGGTACTCAGCCGGAGCCAGCTAACCTTTCGCCTACAGGACTGTCACCTTCTCTGGTGTTGCCGTTCCAGGCAATTCGGCTAGGCTGCTGGTTTGTCACTCCATGTGGCCGAGCCCCACAACCCCGCGATGGCCGAAGCCACCACGGTTTGGGCTCTTCCGCGTTCGCTCGCCGCTACTGACGGAATCACAATTGTTTTCTCTTCCTCGAGGTACTGAGATGGTTCACTTCCCTCGGTTCGCCTCTTCCATCCTATGTATTCAGATGGAGATCACTGGACATGACTCCAGTGGGGTTGCCCCATTCGGAAATCCCCGGATCAAAGCGTGCTTGCCGCTCCCCGAGGCTTATCGCAGCTTGCTGCGTCCTTCATCGCCTCTCTGTGCCAAGGCATCCACCGTCAACCCTTAGTAACTTGACCATAAAGTGCCTTGATCTCATGCGATCTGCAGTTTGAATCTTACGGATTCATCATGCATCTCTTTATCTACAACCCGTATTCAATTGTCAACGAACGAAGGGGTCGCGAAGACCGGCGCTGAACCTCAATCTCACGATTGATGCTCACCGCTGGTGCTCGGGGCTCGCTCTCATTTTGCTGCGGTGATCGAAGGGCGTCCGGAGGGGGAACGCTATTTCGGCTCGACCGTGGAGTTGGTGGAGCTGATCGGGCTCGAACCGACGACCCCCTGCTTGCAAAGCAGGTGCTCTCCCAGCTGAGCTACAGCCCCATACGGCCAGCTCCGCTGGCCGAATTGAGAATGGAGGAATTGAGAATTGAGAAAGCGCGATGGGCATTCTCAATTCTCAATTCGCAATTCTCAATTCGGTCTGTGGTGGGCCTAGGTAGATTTGAACTACCGACCTCACGCTTATCAGGCGTGCGCTCTAAACCAACTGAGCTATAGGCCCATTCGTCAGCGCGTTAGTCGATAGCCGACCTCTCCTGGCCACCTTGCCGCAGCAAAATTCGATTGTCACAGAGCTCGGAAAGAAACCGGCTCCCTGAAAACTGAACAGGATAGGCGAAGATCGACAAGCGTTACAGCGATTCCTATCGACCTAGGGATACTTCCCTTCGCGACTCCGTTTTGATCCGGAGCGGGGGTCGTTCCTTAGAAAGGAGGTGATCCAGCCACAGGTTCTCCTACAGCTACCTTGTTACGACTTCACCCCAATTACCGATCACACTTTAGGCGGCTGCCCCCCTTGCGGGTTAGCCCACCGACTTCTAGTGCAACCGACTTTCGTGATGTGACGGGCGGTGTGTACAAGGCCCGGGAACGTATTCACCGCGGCGTGCTGATCCGCGATTACTAGCGATTCCAGCTTCATGCACTCGAGTTGCAGAGTGCAATCCGAACTGAGAACGGCTTTTTGAGATTAGCTCCCCCTCGCGGGATCGCAACTCTTTGTACCGTCCATTGTAGCACGTGTGTAGCCCTGGACATAAAGGCCATGAGGACTTGACGTCATCCCCACCTTCCTCCGGTTTATCACCGGCAGTCTCCATAGAGTTCTCGGCTCTACCCGTTAGTAACTATGGACAAGGGTTGCGCTCGTTGCGGGACTTAACCCAACATCTCACGACACGAGCTGACGACAGCCATGCAGCACCTATGCAGCGGCCTCCGAAGAGGGGACCTCATCTCTGAGGCTTACCACTGCATTTCAAACCCAGGTAAGGTTCTTCGCGTTGCTTCGAATTAAACCACATGCTCCACCGCTTGTGCGGGCCCCCGTCAATTCCTTTGAGTTTCAGCCTTGCGACCGTACTCCCCAGGCGGAGTGCTTAATGTGTTGACTTCGGCACAGCAGGGGTCGATACCCGCTACACCAAGCACTCATCGTTTACGGCGTGGACTACCGGGGTATCTAATCCCGTTTGCTCCCCACGCTTTCGCGCCTCAGCGTCAGAACCGGTCCAGTGAGCCGCCTTCGCCACTGGTGTTCCTCCCAATATCTACGCATTTCACCGCTACACTGGGAATTCCACTCACCTCTCCCGGCCTCAAGCAAAGCAGTCTGGATGGCAGTTCCTCGGTTAAGCCGAGGGATTTCACCATCCACTTGCCAAGCCGCCTACGCGCCCTTTACGCCCAATAATTCCGAATAACGCTTGCCCCCTCTGTATTACCGCGGCTGCTGGCACAGAGTTAGCCGGGGCTTCCTCTGCAGGTACAATCAACTCCCTAGCGTATTAGGCTAAGTCGCTTTTTCCCTGCTGACAGGAGTTTACAATCCAAGGACCTTCATCCTCCACGCGGCGTTGCTGCGTCAGGCGTTTGCCCATTGCGCAAAATTCCCCACTGCTGCCTCCCGTAGGAGTCTGGACCGTGTCTCAGTTCCAGTGTGGCCGATCACCCTCTCAGGCCGGCTACCGATCGTCGCCTTGGTAGGCCATTACCCTACCAACTAGCTAATCGGACGCGGACCCCTCCAATGGCGAGAGCCCTTGCGAGCCCCCTTTGACCTCTCGGTATCATGCGGTATTAGCCCGAGTTTCCCCGGGTTATCCCCCACCTCTGGGCAGGTTATCCACGTGTTACTCACCCGTTCGCCGCTCGACTCGGGTATTGCTACCCGGCCTCGCTCGACTTGCATGTGTAAGGCACGCCGCCAGCGTTCATTCTGAGCCAGGATCAAACTCTCCAGTTGAACTCTGCTGTCTTACGACAGCGATAACTTTGAAGTCTGATTGTCTGACAATCAGTCTGGACGACTGATGTTATTCGGGACGTCGTATCGCTACGACGTCTCTTGTGTTTCTAGTCGAAGATTCGCTGTGAATCTCCAAAGGAATCACGTTGTCTGTCTTGCTATCCTATTCAGTTGTCAAAGAGCCGACTTCGTCGAAAGGGCGGCCAGTCTGCCGAACCCCTCCGTCCGTGTCAAGCAGAATGTCTCCGTGCCGTTCTTCGAACCGCGCGAAACCATTCCGGTTGACCCGGACCACCGCTCACTTCATCGATGTTGGGGATTGAAAAGATCGAACTGCCTGTATCGCCGGGACCGGAAATTTTATGTCCCGCACCGCCGCCTGTCAACTTCTTGCGTCGGAATCAGCCATAACTTCATGATTGCCCACCCTATTCCACCACCCACACCGTCGTTATTTTGAATGGATCCTCTGACGCGTAACCAGATAACGATCCACATGCCGGTCGTATTCCACGCCGACCTGCACAAGACGTTGTGCAGAATCGACTTAGCTCAGTACTGCTCTCCCACGTGCGGCTCCGGCAGCACGCCCTTCCCCCATGTCCTCATTCCGCGGATTTCCGTCCTGTTCGCCCCCTCTCGGCGCTGTCAGCCAGGCTCATCCGCCAGGAGCCGCGCTACGACTCGCTTCAGCTCCTCTCTTCGCACTTTTCCAAGCGAGCCGCGAGGGATCGCCTCCACCCGATGAACCCGCCTGATGCGCTCGAACGGATGAGCTCGCGCGTTAAACGCCTCCACGATCCGCTCCGGATCCGTGGCCGATGTCGCCAGGTGGATCGCCGAGCCGAGCCTGGCATCCTCCACGACCACCAACGCCGCATCCGCGTCGTTCTGCACGCTCTCGAGCAGCCGCTCGAGGCGCGCGACGCTGACCAGCTCCCCGCCGATCTTCACCAGGTCGTCGACCCGCCCGAAGACGCGCATCTTGCGTCCTTCCACCAGGCCGAGGTCGCTGGAGACAAACCAGCCCTCTCGCTTTGGATCGATCAGCCCGCCCTCGGGGTCGACATATCCCGTCAGGAGTGAGGCTCCGGAAATCGCCAATCGGCCATCTTCCACGCTGCGCACCTGCAAATGGTCCAGGATGACGAGGTCCGGCGAGGTGTGCGTCGCGGTCGCCACCTGCGAGCAGCACTCGGTCATGCCGTAACTCGGCAATACGGGCCATCCCAGAGAGCGCGCTCTCTTATACGCCTCGTCGCTCAATGCACCGCCACCGACAACAACTGCGCGCAACGACGGCGGCGGGATCAATCCGGCGCGAACGAGATCAACGACCTGCGCCGGCACGAGTGCCGATAATGTGACGCGCTCGGCGGCACAAAGGCGCGTGAATGATTCCGCATCCCACAATGCGCTTGTGACTCGCGCTCCAGTGATCGCCGCACGCGCATGAATGCCGAGTCCGCCGACGTGAAACTGGGGTAGAACGGAACACCAGACGTCGGAGCCGGTCGCGTCGAGATGCCGGTTCACCGCTGCCGCGGACGCAAGGATTGCCGCCTTGGAGAGCGCAACCAGCCGCGGCGCACCAGTCGATCCGGACGACGCGATCAGCACATGGGCCGGGAGCGTGACGCGTCCGGCAGCGCGCTCGAGCACCCGCCGCTCCTCCAATGGCATGCGCGGATTGAGAAGGAGGTGAATCTCGTCGCTTTGCCAGTCGATCACGATCAGATCAGCGTCCCGATGACGAAGAGGATTCCGAATGCCCACTGCAGCGCGCCCCCCATGGCCAGGCACCGATTCAGCGTCGCACCGCTGTTTTGGAACGCACACGCGATCACGGCAAGCGCCAGCGGTAACGCGACGAGCGGCAGGAGCAAACTGTTGTTGCCGCGCAGGACCGCGATGAACGCCACCGCAACAAACGGCACCAGCGCGAAGAAAACGACCTCTCCACGCGCGAAGCGCTCGCCGAATCGCACTGCCATGGTGCGCTTATGACTTCGCGTATCGGTCGGAACATCGCGCAGATTATTGATGACGAGCAGCACGGTTGCGAGCGAACCCGCTGCAATGCCAGCCACCCCGGCCGCCCGGTCGATTTTGAGTGTCTGCACGTAATACGACCCACAAACAGCGACCATGCCGAAAAAGATCATGACGAACAATTCGCCGAGCCCGTTGTAAGCAAGCGGATAAGGCCCGCCGGTGTACGTGTACGCCGCCGCAATGGACGCGACTCCGATCGCGAGCAAAGGCCACCCGCCGCGCAGAATCAACGGGATCCCGCAGAGCGCCGCCAGCCCAAAGCAGACGTACGCCGCCAGGAGCACCCGTTCGGCGCTGAGCAGTCCCGCCTGCGTCACGCGCACAGGACCGAGACGCTCATGCGTATCCGCACCTTTCCTGAAATCGATCGCATCGTTCACGAGGTTCGTCCCGATCTGGATGAACAGCGCTCCGAAAAGCGCGCACGCGAAAATGCCCCAATGCGGCGGGTGCGGCGCCAGCGCGGTTCCGACGAGCACCGGAACAATCGACGCGGAGAGCGTCTTCGGACGCGCGGCGAGAAGCCAATCTTTCATGAGGTGCCGGTAGCCAGCTACGGAAACCGGGGAAACTTCTTGAAATCCGGCTTCCTCTTCTCCACGTACGCGTTACGGCCCTCCTGCGCCTCTTCCGAAAGGTAATAGAGAAGCGTGGCGTCGCCGCCGAAATCGAGGAGGCCGATCTGGCCGTCGCAGTCGGCGTTCATCGCGGCCTTGAGAAAGCGGAGCGCCGTCGGCGCGAGCTCGAGCATCTCGCGGCACCACTTCAGCGTCTCCTCTTCCAGCCGATCGAGAGGGACGACGATGTTGACGAGGCCCATCTCCAGCGCCTGCTTCGCGTCGTACTGCCGGCACAGGAACCAGATCTCGCGAGCCTTCTTCTGACCGACGATCCGCGCGAGATACGCGGAGCCGAGGCCGGCGTCGAACGAACCAACGCGCGGCCCCGTCTGTCCGAACCGCGCGTTCTCTGCGGCGATCGTGAGATCGCAGACGACGTGCAGCACGTGGCCGCCGCCGATCGCATAGCCGGCAACCATGGCCACGACCGGCTTCGGCATACTGCGAATCTGCTTTTGAACGTCGAGGATGTTGAGCCGCGGGATCTTCTCCTTCGGATCGACGTACCCGCCTTTGCCGCGCACCCGCTGATCGCCGCCCGAGCAGAACGCCTCCGAGCCCTCGCCGGTGAGAACGATGACGCCGATCTCGGCATCGTCGCGCGCCATGTCGAACGCCTGCTTCATCTCGCTGACCGTCAGCGGCCGGAACGCATTACGCACCTTCGGCCTGTTGATCGTGATCTTCGCGATCCCATCCGCGGTCCGCTCGTACTTGATGTCTTCGAAGTCGTGGAGCTTGCGCCATTGTTCTGCCATAGCGGCGCACACTACCCCAACCGTCGCAGACGCTCAACGAAAGGCGCCGGCTGTTCCCACGGAACGCGATGTCCCGCGCCGGGGCAGATCCACAGCTCGGCATTCGGCAGAAGCCCTGAGGCGCGAGTTCCCTCCGCCACGTACTTCGCATCGCGTTCTCCGGCGACCCACAGCACGGGAATCGCAATCTCGTGCAGCCGGCCCGCAAGGGGCGGAAGGACCGCCGGCGACTGCTCGCGCATCAGACGCGCGAGCTCCACACGATCGAAGTCGCCCTCGCGGCGCGGCATCGCATGCCCACCGAACAGCGGCTGCGCGTTCCACGCCCGCATTACCGACGACCAATCGTCGCCTTCGAATCGTTTTGCCCACGCCTCGTCTGCCGCCCGACGGGCGGCGCGCTCGCGTTCGCCTTCGGTACCGAGACCGGCAGACACGATGACCGCGCGTCGATACCGGGCGCCACCGAGCAACGCGTGCACCGCCAGCCGTCCGCCCATTGAGTATCCGAGGAGGACGTCACCGCGATCCGGGATGCGATCGAGGGGAGGCGTCTTGATCTCGAAACCGGCGTCGCGCAGAAAGTCCCAGTCGGACGGCAGCCCCAGAAAGCCGTGAAGGCAGGTGATCACCACAGCGAATCGTATTTCTGCCACGCGCGAGCGGTCGCCGCTGCGTCGGGCCGAAGTTCCGTGACGAATTCCGAGACGTTCCACATCGCTGCCCAGTGATCGAACCGCACCGAGTGTGCGTTCTCGATGAGCCGCTCGCGCACGGCAGGAGCGACGCGGCGCAGCGAGGCGACGCGCTCGAACATCCGCCCTCCGCCGTTGTTGATGATGAAGATGCGGAATCGCATGCCGCCATCGAGCTGCGGCACGATCCACGGCGCGTTCATGTCATACAGCGCAGTGAGATCGCCGACGACCGCAACATTGAGCCGCTGCGCATCGCACTGGCCGAAGAACGTGGAGAGCTGCCCGTCGATGCCGTTCGCTCCGCGGTTCGCCTCCACCGTGAATCCGCGCGGCTCGCGTGTCGCGACGAGGTCCCACTCGCGGATGGGCAGGCTGTTTCCGAGGTAAACGCGGGCGCGCGGTTCGATGTCGACGGAGACGCGCCGGATCATCGCCATCTCGGACTCAGCCTCTTCATCGAGGATCGCGGCGATCGCATCTGCAAGCTCACGGTCGGCGCGAAAGAGCTCGCCGTCGCGCTCGCGTCGAGTCACCTTCAGATCGTCGAGCACCTCGATCGGGCGCACCTTTCCGCGACTCAGTCCCGTGAACGCCAGCCGGCTGAAGCTGATGACCGGGAGATCGCGCCGGCTCTCGTCGAGGTCGCGCCAGAAACGCAGCGTCGGGACACTGCCGATGCGGATGACTCCGTCGAACCTTCCCCGCGCCAGCATGCGCTCGCCCGCGGTGATCAACAGCTCCCGCACCGAATCATCCTCCCGCAATCCCGACATCGCCTCGGCATACACCGGGGCGCCGAGGGCGCGGACGAATTGCCGGACGCGAGCCAGGTCGCCTTGGCGAAGTCCGGCCACGATGACGACAGGACGGGCGAATCGGAGATCATTCATCGATGAGCGGCTCGTCGAATGCAACGTTGAGATGCAGCGGTCCCGATCGATCCCACGCCGCCGCGTCACGAGCGGCGTACGGCCCGAAGATCTCTTCCTGCTCGATCGACTGGGGAGCGCCGGTGCCGCGATAACGGTCCGGCCGGTCCGCGCTGATGAGGATCAGCGGCACGCCCGAGTAGTACGCCTCGACCGCGGCGGGAAGCATCTCGGCGACGGCGGTACCCGAAGTCGTGATCACGGCGACCGGTCGTTCGCGAAGCTTCGAACGTCCCAGCGCGAAGAACGCGGCCGAGCGCTCGTCGAAAAACGAGTACAGGTCGAGATCGCTGTCCGCGAACGCAACGATGAGCGGACTGTTGCGTGAGCCGGCGCAGACGCAGCATTCGCGAGCCCCGAAGCTTCGCACGAGCTCGAGCACGCCGCGGGCGATCTCGAGGTTGCTCATCGCGTGAGCGACTCGGCAGCGATTTCGGCAGGCCAGAGGCCGAGCAGCTCCTTGACCTGGTCGCGCTTCTGCCGCAACTCCTCGAACTCGCGTTCGACGCGGCTCTCCGGCAGCACGCCCGCTCCGGCTCCGATGCGCGCGTCCGCACGGTGCCACTGCAGATTGCGAATGGCGACCACGGCCAGCGCGTCGCGGTTCTCGCGCTCGACACCGAAGGGTGCACCGAATGTGCGTCGCTTGACGCCGCGATCGGCCTCGCGAAGCCAGCGCTCCCCCGCTTCGGTCCGCGGAGACACGCCGAGGGCGGCGGTGGGATGGAGACGGCGAACCATTTCGGCGTAGGACATGCGTTCGACACCGTTCTCCTCGAATCGAATCGGCGTGGCGAGGTGCGCGAGCCGCGGCATCGAGAAGATGCCGAGCGTGCCGATCTCGACGTTGCCGAACGGCGCGAGACGGCGAACGATGTCATCGACGACGAGGCGATGCTCGCGCAGCTCTTTCGAATCGTGCAGCAGCTCGTCCGCGCGGTCCGCCGGACGCGTTCCGGCGAGTGCCATCGTCTGGTAACCGCGCCCGTCCGACTGGAACAGCATCTCCGGCGTCGCGCCGATCATGCCGTGCTGCTGATACGAGTAGCCGTACGCCCACATGCCGCGCGACAGCGCCGGCAATCGCAGGATCAAGGGCTGCCAGATGTCGCCCGCCGTTCGCATGTGACCGCTCTCGAAAACCACGGGAACGATCTTCGTGAAGTCCCCTCGGCGCATCGCATCCTGCGCCGAATTGAAGAGCGACGCGAACGCA
>Ga0210377_10000258_pt1 | contig 50213 bp, 43 predicted proteins | sample PLM4_65_b1redo_FD_155480 | JGI IMG/M metagenome (GOLD analysis project Ga0210377, IMG submission 155480) | Groundwater sediment microbial communities from an aquifer in East River, Colorado, USA - PLM4_65_b1 redo | ecosystem: Environmental > Terrestrial > Soil > Riparian zone | place: USA: East...
GTTCGTGGAGGGGCTGGTCCACGTCTCATCGCTCTCCGATGACTACTACCACTATGTGGAAAAGCTGCATTTGCTGCGGGGAGAAAAGAAGAAGTCCTCCTATCGCATCGGTGACACAGTGCGGGTGGACCGCGTCGACGCCGTAAGGAAACGGATCGACTTTTCACTGTCTGCAGAGTAAGGCCGAAGGGAAACAAAAATTCAGCCCTCCTTCCGGCAGGAAAGAGGGCTGAAGAGATGATCATCAATTCCGCTGTTTAGCCTTGTCAAGGCTCAATTCAATTTACGAACCCGGGCATTACATACTTATCTGTCTGATCGCATGATTATTGGTATCAGCGACATAGAAGTTTGTCCCGTGGAACGTTATGCCGACAGGATTATAGAAACGGGCGTCTGATCCCGTGCCCGTTGCGTCCGCAGAACCGGGATTTCCGGCCAAGCCCGCGAGCGTTGTTACCGCTCCCGTCGCGATCACGATCTTTCTGATTGTGCTATTATAGGTATCCACGACATAGAGGTTTGTCCCGTCGCTCGTTACGCCACGAGGATGATTGAAACTGGCCGCTGTTCCCGTTGCGTCCGCAGAACCGGTATTTCCGGCTAAACCGGCAAGCGTTGATACCGCTTTCGTCGAGAGCACAATCTTTCTTATCGTGCTATTATTGGTGTCCGCGACATAGAGGTTTGCCCCGTCGAACGTTATGCCAGAAGGTTGATTGAAACTGGCCGCTGTTCCCGTTGCGTCCCCGGAACCGGAGATTCCCGTTCCCGCAAATGTTGTTACTGCTTTCGTCGAGATCACGACCTGTCTGATAGCGTGATTATAGGTATCCGCAACATAGAGGTTTGTCCCAGTCCCGTCGATCGTTATGCCGGATGGAGAATAGAAACTGGCTGCTGTTCCCGTGCCGTTCGTGAAACCAACACTTCCAGTTCCTGCAAACGTTGTTACCACTCCCGTCGCGATCACGATCTGTCTGATCGTGTGATTATTGGTATCCGCGACATAAAGGTTTGTCCCAGTCCCGTCAATCGTTATGCCATAAGGAGAATTGAAACGGGCCGTTGCTCCGGTACCGTCCGTGGAACCGGAATTTCCGGCCAGACCTGCAAGTGTTGTTACCACCCCCAAGCTATCTATCCTTCTGATCGTGTGATTACCTGTATCCGCAACATAGAGGTTTGTCCCGTCGCTTGCTACGCCGGAAGGATAAACGAAACGCGCCGCTGCTCCCGTGCCGTCCGCGAAACCGGACGCGCCGCCCGTGGAACTGGAATTAACGGCCGGTCCCGCAATCGTTGTTACCACTCCCCCCGCAATCTGTCTGATCGTATTATTACCAGTATCCGCGACATAGAGGTTCGTCCCATCGCTCGTTATGCCAAAAGATTGATTGAAACGGGCCGCTGTTCCCGCTGCGTCTATCGAACCGGGATTCCCGGCCAGGCCCGCAATCGTTGATACGTTTGCCGGCACTACCGAGATATCGATCTTTCTGATCGTGTCATTACCTGTATCCGTGACATAGAGGTTTGTTCCAGTCCCATCGCTCGTTATGCCAAAAGGATAATTGAAACGGGCTGTCGTCGTACCGTCCGCGAAACCGGAATGTCCGGCTGAGCCCGCAATCGTTGATACGTTTGCCGGCACCACCGAGATATCGATCTTTCTGATCGTTTGATTACCTGTATCCGCGACATAGAGGTTTGTCCCAGTCCCGTCGCTCGTTATGCCCTGGGGATCATTGAAACGGGCCGTCGTCGTACCGTCCGCGAAACCGGAATTTCCGGCTGAGCCCGCAATCGTTGATACGTTTGCCGGCACTACCGAGATATCGATCTTTCTGATCGTGTGATTATTGGTATCCGCGACATAGAGGTTTGTTCCAGCCCCATCGCTCGTTATGCCAAATGGCGAATTGAAACGGGCCGTCGTCGTACCATCCGCGAAACCGGAATTTCCGGCTGAGCCCGCAATCGTTGATACGTTTGCCGGAACTACCGAGATATCGATCTTTCTGATCGTGTGATTACCTGTATCCGCAACGTAGAGATTTGTCCCATCGCTCGTTATGCCCCGGGGAATATTGAAACGGGCCGCTGTTCCCGTACCGTCCATGGAACCGGGATTTCCGGCTAAGCCCGCAATCGTTGTTACCGCTCCCAAGCTATCGATCTTTCTGATCGTGTGATTATTGGCATCAGCGACATAGATGTCTGTCCCGACTTTCGTTATCCCGGATGGACCACCGAACGTGGCAGCTGCCGCCAGGCCGTCCGCACTCCCGCCTCCTACCAATGGTCCCGCCAGATGAGTCACGCTCAAGATCCTTGCTGTTACCGTTACGATATACGTTACGCTTGAGCTGTCAGCGGCGGTCACCACATAAGCCACCGGGTTTGTGAAATCGTTCGGCGTTGTGCCGCTTATCTGTACCGTTGTACCGACTTTTACGCTTGCACCGGTCGTCGTGAATGTCGCGACCAAGGAATTTAAATTCGTCCACCAAGAAGGCATAGTCACGGAGATTGTCTTTGCAACTTCATCTATTGCTACTGTTGTCAAAGGGGTTGAGAATGAGAAGGCGGTAATTGCTTTAGCGAAACTTGAGGCCTTCGTCACGGTCACGGTATATGTCGCTGTTGAGTTATCGGCGGCGGTCACCACGTAGGCGACCGGATTTGTGAAGTTGTTCGGCGTTGTGCCGCTTATCTGCACCGTTGCGCCGACTTTTACGGTTGAGCCGGTCTTCGTGAATGTCGCGACAAGGGCAGTTACATCCGTCTCAAAAGGCACGGTCACCGCAATGCTCTTTGTACTCTGGTTTATGGTCCCCGTTGCCGCCGGACTCGTGAACGAGAAGGTGTCAATGGTCTTTGCGGAGGGATTGGGGGCTGTCGTCACGGTCACTGCATACGTCGCTGTTGCGCCGTTCGCGTCGGTTACCACGTAGGCCACCGGACTCGTGAAGTTGTTCGGCGTTGTGCCGCTTATCTGTACGGTTGAGCCGACATTTACGCTTGCGCCGGTCGTAGTAAATGTCGCGACCAAGGCGGTTAAATTCGTCGCAAAAGGCACGGTCACCGCAATGGTCTTTGCACCCTCGTTTATGATCCCCGTTGCCGAAGGATTCGTGAACGAGAACGTGTCAATGGTCTTTGCGGAGGAATTGGGGGCTGCCGTCACGGTCACCGTATATGTCGCTGTTGTGTTATCGGCAGCAGTCACCACGTAGGCCACCGGACCCGTGAAGTTGTTCGGCGTTGTGCCGCTTATCTGTACCGTTGAGCCGACTTTTACGCTTGCGCCGGTCGTCGTGAAGGTTGCGACCAAGGGATTTAAATTCGTCCCAAAAGGTACGGTCACCGCAATGGTCTTTGCACTCTCGTTTATGACCCCCGTTGCCGCCGGACTCGCTATCGAGAACGCGGTAATGGCCTTTGCGGAAATGGGGGCAGGCGATACGGTCACCGTATACGTCGCTGTTGTGCCGTCCGCGGCGGTCACTATGTAAGCCACCGGGTTCGTGAAGTCGTTCGGCGTTGTGCCGCTTACCTGTACTATGTTTCCGACCTTCACTGATTCACCCGTCGAGGTGAATGCCGCGATCAGTGCCGTTACAGCCGTTCCAAAGGGAACTGTCACGGTAATGGTTTTGGCGTTCTCGTCGATGGTCCCTGTCACGGCAGGGCTTGTGATCGAGAATGCGGTAATCGCCTTTGTGCCAGATGGGGCAGCGCTGCCGCCACCGCCGCCACCGCAGGCTGTCAACAACAATGAAAGACACAATATCAATACCGCGGAAATCGTCAGGCACTGTTTTCTCACGACAATTACCCCCTTTGCCCATCCTTTAGTCTCACTGCAACCTTAGTCATATATATATTAGTACAGGTCGAGGGCGAAGTCAAGGCAGAGTATTTGTTTATTAAGCCAAAACAAAAAATGTCCTGTTGAAATTCATTGAAAGCTATGCTATGGTACTACGTATGAAGGAACTGCTCAAACAACTTCCGTCTGTTGATGAGTTGCTGAAGGATCACAGAACGAAACAGTGGCTTGAATCGTATCCCCGCGTTCTCGTACTCGAAGCCGTCAGGACAGCGATCGACGCGAGACGGAAGGCCATCTTCAAGTCCGCGGAAACCAAAACAGGCCGCAAGATCGATGATGCGCTCTTCTCCACCGAAGGTGTTCTGAACCATGCGGAATTGATCCTGACCGAGCTGTCCGAACCGAGTCTCCAGCCTGTCATCAACGCAACCGGCGTGATCGTGCATACGAACCTCGGACGATCGATCCTTTCAGAGAAGGCCATCCAGCGCGTTGTTGAGGTCAGCAGGGGCTATTCCAATCTCGAGTATGATATTCCGGCGGGTGAGCGCGGCAAACGCCATGTCCATATTGAAGGTATCCTGACGCGTCTCACCGGCGTCGAGGCCGCCACGGCAGTGAACAACAACGCGGCGGCCGTCCTGCTCTGTTTGAACACCCTTGCCTGCGGCAAGGAGGTCATCGTCTCGCGCGGGGAGCTCGTCGAGATCGGCGGGTCCTTCCGTGTGCCGGACGTGATGGAGCGGAGCAATGCAACGCTGCGCGAGGTCGGCACCACCAACAAGACCCATCTCAAGGACTATGAAAAAGCGATCACCGGGAACACCGGGTTGATCCTGAAGGTTCATACGAGCAATTATAAAATTGTCGGCTTCACCAAGGAAGTTCATCCGGATGAGCTCGCCAGGCTCGGGGAAAAGCATGGCCTGCCCGTGATGTGGGACCTGGGAAGCGGCAGTTTCATCGACCTCACGACGTATGGCGCGGGCAACGAGCCCACGGTCCAGCAGGCGGTGGACTCGGGAGTGGACGTGCTCACCTTCAGCGGGGACAAGCTCCTCGGCGGACCGCAGGCCGGCATGATCCTCGGCAAAAAAAAATATCTCGATCCAATCAGGTCCAATCCCCTTGCCCGGGCGCTTCGCCTTGATAAAATGACGCTTGCCGCGCTCGACGGCACGCTCGGCCAGTACCTTGACATGGGGAAGGCTGTTCATGATATACCCACGCTCTGGATGCTGACCCAGCCGCTCGAAGAAATTGAACGGAAGGCACGGCTCATCGCCGATGGCCTCGCCAACATCAGCACCGGCAATCTGACCGTAACCATGCAGGACGACACCTCCCAGAGCGGCGGCGGCGCTCTCCCCACAGGAAATTTTCCGACAAAGACCGTCTGTATCCGGCACAGTACGCTGAGCGCGAATCAGATCGAAATGCGCCTGCGCACGGGCAAACCGCACATCATCTCTCGGATCAAGGAAGGCATGGTCATCTTCGACCCCCGAACGCTGAATGACGAAGAGATCGGGAAGATCGTGGAAGCAGTGAAAACAATACTGCAACATTAGCCACGGATTAACACGGATAGACGCGGATGAAACCGTACTATTTTAGACGAAGCTGATTTAAACAATGAATTTTTATCTTTGATATTATTTTTTGTATTTTGCTGAGTTAGCATATAACCTGAGCTAATAAACCCCTTTAAATTGTTCTTATCCGTGTACATCCGTGCCCATCCGTGGCAAATAAGAATTTGATATTATGATTTCAATCAATACCGCATTCATCAGTGGCTAAGAAACCATGAAATACATCATCCTCGGCACAGCCGGACATATCGACCACGGTAAATCGAGCCTTGTCAAGGCCCTCACGGGCACGGACCCTGATCGCCTCAAGGAAGAGAAGGAGCGCGGCATCACCCTTGACCTCGGGTTCGCTTCCCTTGACCTTCCGGGCGGCAACCGCCTCGGCATCGTGGATGTCCCCGGCCACGAAGGGCTGATCAAGAACATGCTCGCCGGCGTCGGCGGGATGGACATCGTGATGCTCGTGATCGCCGCGGATGAAGGCATCATGCCCCAGACCCTCGAACACCTTGCCATCTGCGATCTCCTCCGTGTGAAAAAGGGACTGATCGTGCTGACGAAGATGGACATGGTGGACAAGGACTGGCTCACGCTCGTGCAGGACGAGGTCCGTGAAGTGGTCAAAGGCACGTTCCTCGAAAAATCCCCTCTTGTCCCGGTCTCGTCCAAGACCGGCGAGAATCTGCCGCTTCTCGTCCAGGAACTTGGCAAGCTCGCAGCCGATGTTCTTCCCAAATCATCGAACGGCATCCTTCGCCTCCCGATCGATCGGGTCTTCACGATGAAAGGCTTCGGCACGGTCATCACCGGCACCTTGCTGTCCGGCACGATCAACGCCGAACAGGAAGTCGAAATCCTGCCGAAGGGAATCAAAACGAAGGTACGCGGCATCCAATCCCACAACCAGGCGGCCCAGCGCGCTGTGGCAGGCCAGCGTACGGCCGTGAACCTTCAGGGGATCGAGAAAGACCAGCTCTCGCGCGGTGACACTATCGTGAGCGCCGGGTTCTTTAAACCGACCAAAACACTCGACGCAAAGCTCGACCTTCTCAAACAGGCGCCTCGTGGACTCAAGACTGGTTCGCGTGTCCGGTTTTACAACAGCACGCAAGAGGCCATCGGCAGGATCACGGTCCTCGGGACGAACCAGCTCGCGCCGGGCGAGGAGGCCTTTGTACAGCTCCGGCTCGAACAACCCGTGATCATCCAGCAGGGAGACCGGTATATCCTGCGTTTCTACTCTCCCATGGAAACCCTCGGCGGCGGCGTGGTGCTGAATCCCCATACGCGGCGTCACAAGAATTCGACGATGCAGGAGTCCCTCAGGAACCTCGGCATACTCGAAACAGGGAATACAGAGGACCGGCTTGCGCTGCTGATTTCCGGCAAAGGCCTTGCCGGAATGGAAGAGACCGAGGCTATCGGCGTCATCGCCGCTGACAAACAGGAGACCATTTCAGCGCTCGCGTCCCTGGCGCAGAAAAAAAAGGTCCTGCGGGTCGACAATCTCTATGTGCACACATCCCATCTGGGGACGCTCGAGAAAAAGACTCTCGATCTCATCAAGGTATTCCACATGGACAATCCGCTCAAAGCCGGCCTGGATAAGGAAGAGCTCAAGGGCATGCTGCGCATGAGGATAAATCCGAAGGTCCTGAACGTTACCATTGACGGTCTTGTGAAAAAAAGGGAATTAGAAGTTGAAGGCTCCAAACTCAGGTTGCCGGGGTTCAAGGCAGGGGGTGGTAAGATCAATGACGAGGTCAAGAACAAGATCGTGGAAGCCATCAAAAAAGGCGGTACCCAGCCGCCAATCAGGGAAGAGCTCCCTGCCCTCTTCAATATTTCTGACAAGGACGCCAAGGACCTGCTGAAGCTGCTCGCTGATGAACGCCGGACCGTCAGGATCACTGACTCTCTTCATCTTGACAAGGACGTGATGGAGATGATCAAGGCTGATCTTAAAAAGTATCTTGAAAAAAATAGAGAGATCAGCATGGCCGAGTTCCGGGACCTGGCCAGGACATCGCGCAAGTTCGCCGTCCCGCTCATGGAATACTTCGACTCACAGAAGCTGACGCAGCGGGTCGGGGATAAGAGGGTGTTGCGGGGGTAACGTCCTGTATAATGTACTTCCCGAAGTTGTTGAAGTTACCATCCCTGATAATTTAAAAAGTATCAACCTGTATTTACACCGGACATAACTAAAGGAGGGCAGTTGTAATGCCTCAGAGGAAAATCTTCTGTGTTTTAAATTGCCTTTTTATATTGGGTTTGCTGCTGGCATATAAGCCTTGTTCTGCGGAAACCTCTCTTGATAAGAAAGCCTTGGTACTGATCAACAAGGCTGTATTCGAGGTAGTAGTGTTGAAGCCGACAAAAGACTCTCTGACCTACGAACGAGCTCTTCCTCTTGATCTTCTTCCTTATGTCAAACGCACGGATAAATATCGTTCACTCGGCACCGCCTTTGCCGTTAGCACGACCGAATTCGTAACAGCGGCCCATGTTCTGGCCCTCGACAAGGAAAGTCAGTACAAGGATTACTTTATCCGGGACATCAATGGCGCTGTATATGCTGTTGATAAAATTCTAAAGTATTCGAGCCGACGTGATTTCGTCGTATTCTCAGTTAAGGACCGCGCTGCCGGAGAATATCTTGCCATGAATACAGCTCCAGAGCTGAACAACAAGGTTTACGCGGTGGGAAACGCCCTCGGTGAGGGGATCGTCATAAGGGATGGTCTCTACACCTCAAATACTCCAGAAGATGTGAATGGGGAATGGAAGTGGTTGCGCTTTTCCGCCGCAGCGTCTCCCGGCAACAGCGGCGGCCCGCTACTCGATGAATCGGGCACCGTGATCGGCATCGTCCTCCAAAAATCCCCCAATGAAAACTTGAACATCGCCCTCCCAATAACCGAGGTGAAAAACGCAAAGTCAAATGTAGCTCACCTATACCAGAAAATGATCTATTTCCTCGACAACATGCCTATGACAAAAATTGATACGCTTCAGCAGGAGATGTCACTCCCAAAGCCATACACCCAGCTGAACAAGGAGATAACGACATCAGTCGAACAATTTAGTGCGAAGCTTCTGGAACGACTCCTCTCAGAGAATCAGCCTCAAATATTTCCGAACGGCAAGGAATCGCTGTCCCTGTTGAATAAGCACTATCACGAGAATTTCCCCCGACTGATCATGAAAGGAGAGGACGGCAACTGGGATGGCTATTCGCCGAACACAAGGACCTTGGAGCTGGGTAACAATGGATCTATTTCACTGGGAATTGTAAAAAAAAGTGCCTTAATGCACATTAAAAAACCGGACAACATCGCCCTGGATGCATTCTACAGAGATTCGAAAATCTTTATGGACACCGTTCTCAAAGGGTTAGGCTTAACGAGGCAGGTTGGCCCGGACAAGATAAAAATCACTTCACTTGGAAAAGCAGAGCATGAATCCATTTTCACTGACAAGTATGGGAGAAAATGGTTGGTAAGATACTGGAACTTCGAATACAACGATACCCGTTTGGTGACTATTTCCCTTCCCGTGCCGGGCGGCTGCATAACCCTCATGCGAGGAGGACCAACAGGGTATACCGCCGGTCACATTATGGATTTTAAGACACTTGCTGATTTTATCTATGTCTCATACTGCGGGAGTTTGAAGGATTGGCGCGAATTTCTTACCGTAGGGGAATTGCTTCCCCATGTGTTCTCAACGATGAATATAAGCTTTGAATATGGGAAGCAGATCGCGTATAAGTCCAAACGGCTCAGCTTCTCCCTGGATCAAACCAACATGAAGATAACCGAGGACAGCGAGCTGCATCTGAGTTTCGGATATTTTAATGAAGGCAATCGGACAGTATGGGACATCAAAGAAATTTCGGCAGTCGAAGACAAAAACACCGTTACAAACTACAAGCTTTCAAGATACACGAATCCGCCAAGTGACCTGAGCGATAAAGACAAGAGCAATTGGCGGAAATTGGTTGCCCGGGATGTGCCGTATAACAAGTCTTCTTATACAGAAGACAATTCCACAAAGATAGAGACTGTATATACCGGTCATATCTCCGAAGGGAGCCCCGGGGCCGCTGCAGTTCTATACCGCGTAGCATACAGAAAAGAAGGGTCGCGGGGGCAGAAGGATATGGCGGACGCACTGGATGCGTTTCAGAAAAAAGTTATCATTTTCGACGAGGGGTATACAAATTAAGCATCCAACCGGCGCATAGTCCGCGATGTCGTCCGGTCATCTTTAACCCTTGTGCATGTTACTACAACTAAATATGCAGTATTTGTTTCTCCTGAAAATTGTAGCTATACACTGATGCCTGGAGCGCATATTACACGAGTGAGCCGCAATAAAATAACCTATAGATCGATCAGCTAAAGCTAATAGTAAGTGATGATCATCACCAGATAAACAGTTTCTAAATTGCACTCTTAATCGTCCTGAACTCTGAAAGGAATGCATGGCTGTTTCTCCATCCAGCGAGAAAACAGTTTTCTGGCAACAATCCCTTCCTGAACTCCTGAAACAGCTGAACGCAGCCCCTTCGGGTCTCTCGAGCAGCGAAGCGGCTGACCGGCTGAAGCGGGCCGGGCCGAACGTGATGCGACCGCCGAAGAAGCGCGCGCTGGCTCTTCAGTTTCTCTCCAGGTTCAAAAACCCCCTCGTCATCATCCTTCTCATCGCCAGTGCTGTCTCCGCTTTTACCGGCGATGTGACCAGCTTCCTGATCATCGGCTCCATTGTGATCATGAGTGTGACCCTGGATTTTATCCAGGAACATCGCGCAGGCAAGGCAGCGGAAGATCTTCGCCAGTCAGTGGCTATCCGCGTCCAGGCGCTGCGCGACGGGAAGAGCATTGAAATTCCTGCAGCTGAGCTGGCACCCGGCGATGTCGTCCTTCTTTCCGCGGGTGATCTTGTCCCCGGTGACGGACGGGTGCTTGTGGCGAAGGATTTTTTTGTGAAGCAGGCGCTCCTGACCGGAGAACCCTACCCGATCGAAAAGTTTCAGCGCGATCTGCCCGACGCGGGGCAGGATATGGCCGAGGCAATGAACTCCGTGTTCATGGGCACATCAGTGGTGAGCGGCTCCGCAACGGTGCTCATCTGCCGCACCGGGCCGAACACCGCCCTGGGCGAGATCTCGGATACGCTCACCACAAAGGCGCCTCCCACCTCTTTTGAACAGGGCACGCAGCGGTTCGGACTTCTGATCATGCGGTTTACGGTCCTGCTCGTCCTCTTTGTTCTCCTGGCCAACGCTTTCTTCCACCGGCCCTGGCTCGAATCCTTCCTTTTTGCGGTGGCCCTTGCGGTGGGTCTGACGCCCGAGCTCCTGCCCATGATCGTTTCCGTGACCCTGGCGCGGGGCGCAATGCGCATGGCAAAGAAGAAGGTGATCGTCAAAAGGCTCGAATCCATCCACAACCTGGGGAGCATGGATGTGCTGTGTACGGACAAGACCGGAACGCTCACCGAGGCCCGCATCCATCTGGAGCGCCATGTGGACGCTCTTGGCCGGGACAGCAACCGCGTTCTTGAGCTGGCGTACCTGAACAGCTTCTTTGAATCGGGTCTCCGGAGTCCGATGGATGATGCAATTCTCGAGCACAAAGAGATCGTGATAACTGACTGGAAGAAGATCGACGAGGTCCCGTTCGATTTTGAGAGGCGCCGGATTTCCGTGATCGTTGAAAACGGGCAGAAGAGGCTCCTCGCTGTAAAAGGCGCTCCCGAGGATATTCTTCGCCTCTCTACACAGTATGAGGAGAACGGTGAAGAGGACCTCAAAGAACTGGACGATGCTGCCCGTGCTGAGATCCAGGCGCTCTCAGAAACGTTCGCGCGTGACGGCTTCCGCGTGCTCGGCATTGCCTGGAAAATAGTTGAGCAAACTGAACATCATGCCGTGATAGATGATGAGACAGCACTCGTCTTTGCCGGGTTCGCCGCGTTTCTCGATCCTCCGAAGAAGAGCGCTCAGGAAGCGTTGGCCAAGCTCACCAATGCAGGCGTGGCTGTCAAGGTCGTGACCGGCGACAATGAGCTGGTAACGCGCCATATCTGCGAGAAGCTCGGCCTGCCAATAACCGGCATATTGACCGGCACGGAAATGCAAGGAATGGATGATCAGGCATTGTCGGCGCGGGTAGATGATGTGAACCTCTTCTGCAGGGTCAACCCGGCGCAGAAGAACCGGGTCATCCTAGCATTGAAGCAGCGAGGCAGGGTAGTCGGGTATATGGGCGACGGCATCAATGACGCACCATCGCTCCATTCAGCCGACATCGGCATTTCCGTGGACAGCGCCGTAGACGTGGCAAAGAGCGCAGCGGAGATGATCCTTCTGGAGCAGGACCTGAATGTGCTCTACGAAGGGGTCGTGGAAGGCCGGCGCACCTTCGGCAACATCATGAAATACATCATGATGGGAACGAGCTCCAATTTCGGGAACATGTTCAGCATGGCCGGCGCAACACTCTTTCTTCCGTTCCTTCCCATGCTGCCGGTGCAGATCCTTCTGAACAATCTCCTCTATGATGTGTCGGAGATCCCTATCCCGCTCGACAGTGTCGATGAAGAGTATCTCACCCAGCCCCGTCACTGGAATATGAACTTCATCCGCAACTTCATGCTGTCCGTCGGGCCGGTAAGCTCATTCTTCGACTTCCTCACCTTTTACATCATGCTGCACGTCTTCCATGCCGGAGAGAAGCTTTTTCATACCGGCTGGTTCATCGAGTCCATGGCAACGCAGGTGCTCGTGATTTTCATCATCCGCACCCGCCGCAGTCCATTCAAAAGCCGCCCGAACATGTGGCTGACGCTTTGTTCTCTTTCGGTCGTAATCCTTGCCGTGGCGCTGCCGTTCACTCCGCTTGGCGTGTATTTAGGATTTGTCCCGCCTCCATTATCATTTTATGCCATCCTGACCGGTCTGGTGTTTTTCTATCTATTCGCGGTAGAAGGGACCAAGCAGTGGTTTTTCCATCGTTTTGCAGAAAGGTGAATGATGACCTTTGCTGACATTTTCAGTTACCTCTATTAAGGAAATATTAAGAACGTCTTCCTGAAGTTGTCATCGCTGCGTTTATTGGAAACGCTGACACTGCATGTCGAAATTGGTGCTTGTGAGCGCAACTATCTGCAAAGATAACTTCCGCCCTGCCGAAGACTATCACGTTCGAGAGCAATTGGTCACCCTCTCGCGAACCTTGTCTGGATTCTTTTATTCTCCTGTACTATACTTATACTGTTCATTGGAAAGAGCATATGAGCACTGAAGCGCAATATTTTATAAACCTCCTATCTCCCTACATCTACACGTACGGATACTGGGTCTCGTTTTTCGGCATGATGCTCGAAAATGCGGGCGTCCCGGTCCCGGCAGAGACAGCGCTTATCATCTGTTCCTTTTTTGCCAGTCAGGGAGTACTTAAAATCTGGCTCATCATTCCGATTGCGATCCTGGGCGACGTGATCGGGGACAACATCGGATTCTGTATCGGCCGCTTTGGAGGTCGGCCGCTGGTTGAAAAATATGGCCGCTATGTCCGCCTGGACCGGGACAAGCTGGATGCCATGGAACACTGTTCAGGGAAAAGGGCGGCCGGACCGTATTTACGGCTCATTTTTTCGCTACGACGCGAATTGCGGCAGCATTGATCGCGGGCATATCGCATATGCACTACCCCCGGTTCCTGGCATTCAACTTTGCGGCAGCTATTGCATTTATCTGCCTCGTTGCCAACATAACGTTCTTATTCGGCAAAAATCTGGATGACACCTTACGCTTCTTTCATATGTTCCGGTTGGCCGGACTTATCGTCGCGGTCCTCCTCGTAACATCGTTTCTATATCGTTTTTACCAACAAAAAAAGCATCTGTACAAAAAACTCGGCGTAAAGATCATCACAGCAACATTAGCGGCTTCACTCCTCCTGGGTTTTGTGTTCTATGCTGTTTCCGGGGCTCTTATTATTCTTCCCCGGACCAGTGGCCAGGCTGGCTATACCCATGGAAGCATAGGGGGCGCAGAGTTTGACGTGCAGCAGGGCTTCATCAGCAGCATTGACGATAAAAATCTTCTTATTACTGCTCTTGGCAAACCAATATTGGAATTTAAGGAGAGCGGACAACCAGCATCGATCAATGTGACAATAAGGAATATACAAGCACGAAGGACTCTCGTTCAATCCAGCTCACTGGCCCAACAACCGCTGATACTGGACGATCTGACGCTCTTCTTCAGGATAGCCTTGAACCCATCACACAGCACTCTCGTCACTTTGAAATCCAAGGCGACCAGAGACCACTTCTTATTTGCAATCACGGCAGATACCCACGATGCCGGGCCGATATTTACACAGATGATCGAATCCATAAACCATGATGCGCCGTCATTTCTTATCCTTGCCGGGGATTTTGTAAAGCACGGACGAAAACGAGGATATAGAACGTTTCTGGACCAAATCAGCAGGCTCAAAGTGCCTCTATATACCGCAAAGGGCTCTCAGGAACTGAGCGCTGGCGGAGAAAAAATCAGCCGAAAACTGTTTGCCCCTTATCATTACAGTTTTGTTTATCAAAACTCCCTGTTCATCATTATTGACACGTTTAGCCTGCCCAAGAACGATGACTATCTGACATGGCTGGCCGGAGAGGTGAAAAAGGGCGAGAAGAGCCAGAATATATTTCTCATTACCTATTCCGTTCCCTTGAATGATAAAAGGTTCACGGAGATAATGGCCCGATCTCATATAAGAACAGTTTATGCAGTTAAAGCTATCGGAGAGTATCTCCCGGTGATACAAGGGGTGCCCTATGTTCTTTTGGAACAACGATCCGGAGAGCCTTTCTTTTACAAAGTAGTCACGGTAAAAGGACTCATGACGTTTGAGGAAAATGTTCCGGTGATCCCTGAGCATCTGACCATAATTGATAAAGCAAGCCTGGCAATTGACAAGTTGGTAACCAAGATCATGCCGCATTAAAGTCCGCACCTGCAACTATGAAGGTGAACAACGCCTTAAGAAGATCACATACCATTCTTTTACGCCTCCCTCTGCCTTTTCATCGATGTATTGTCCAATAAATTGACGTATCAATAATAAAAGATTGATTACAATTGGTTATGAAGTTACAAGCCATTATGTTCCCTCTCCCGCGTCTAAATATTGACTCTTTCACTTAAATCCGTTTTTTCAACTCATTGATTTTAATCAACAAACAAAGTCATGCAATTGGCAGCCCTTTTGCATAATCATAATAATGTATAGGTCCTGATAATAACTTACAAACTTATCGTTTAAAGGAGGCAACTAAAATGAGATCAAGAATAAACAGGGTATGTGTATGGTTGCTGGTAATGCTTTTACCGATGATAATACTTTCATGTAGCAGCGGAGGTGGCGGTGGAGGCACAACAGATACAGGAACTGGAACTACTGATACCGCGCCTCCCACCCTCGTATCAACCACACCAACAGGCAAGACAAATGTTTCGGTAAATTCTCTCTTCTGCGCTACATTCTCAGAGAAGATAGACCCATCATCCTTAACAAGTGCGCACGTTTATATACCAGGTGTGACGACTACCATGACTTCGAAATGCTCATCAGTTTGTTTGAACCCGACAAGCGAACTTACCTATAGTACCAGCTATGCCCTGACAATTTCGGACGTCACAGATACAACTGGCAATGTCCTTGTAACGCCATATACATATACATTCATCACAAGTTCGCCCGTAAAAGCCATTGCAGCTGGAGATAGTCATTCAATTGCACTGAAGGATGATGGGACAGTATGGACATGGGGATATAACGCTAATGGCCAGCTTGGTGATGGAACAACGACACAGAGAACGAGTCCTGTACAGGTGAATGGGCTGACTAATATCTCTGCCATTTCAGGTGGTTCTTCTCATACCGTTGCATTGAAGAATGATGGGACGGTTTGGACATGGGGATATAACTTTAATGGCCAGCTTGGTGATGGAACAACGACACAGAGAACGAGTCATGTACAGGTGAGCGGACTGACAAATGTCTCCGACATTACAGGTGGTTATTCTCATACAATTGCACTGAAAAATGATGGGACGGTTTGGACATGGGGATATAACGCTAATGGCCAGCTTGGTGATGGAACAACGACACAGAGAACAAGTCCTGTACAGGTGAATGGGTTGACAAATATTACTGCCATCGAGGCCGGATATTATCTTACCGCAGGCATCGCGGGTTCACATTCTCATTCCATTGCACTGAAGAATGATGGGACGGTTTGGACATGGGGGGATAACAGTTATGGCCAACTCGGCGATGGAACAACAAACCAGCGAACTACCCCCGTGCAGGTGAGTGGACTGACAAATGTCTTAGCCATTGCGGGTGGTTATGGCCGCTCCTTTGCTTTGAAAAATGATGGGACCGTGTGGGGATGGGGAGAACTATGGTATATGGACGGTCCGATCTGCGCCGGATGCGCTCCAGTAGACTACACACGCCCTTCTCAAATTCTGGCAGATGTACTTAATATCTCCGCAATTGCGGCCAGTGATCATGGCGTTGCCTTGATAACTGACGGAACTGTCAAGACATGGGACTATACCTATTTTCATTGGGGTTATAATGGACTTGGCGATGGGACGATAACAAGTGTGTCTGCTGTGGCGGCTGGAGATTTATATACTATTACCTTAAAAAATGACGGAACTGTATGGACATGGGGGGAGAACAGTTATGGTCAGCTTGGTAACGGGACAAACTTTTCCAGCAATGCACCTGTTAAGGTTAATTTTTCGTCATCAGCGTTGACTGCTCCTGCAGCCCTTTCCGGAGTTACAGCCACGGCAGGAGATTCAAAAATAACAGTCTCATGGAGCGAAACACCGGGTGCAACCTCTTATGATATCTACTATTCTACATCATCCGCAGTAAACACGACCACCGGTACAGAGGTCGAATGTGTTACATCTCCGTACACAATAACGAATCTTACACCAGGCATACCGTATTACACGTGCGTCGTGGCCTCTAACGGATATGGAAACAGCGCATGCTCAAACATTGCATCCGCGACAACGACCGGCGTGACACCGCCCCCGCCACCCCCGCCTTCCGGCAATTGCCCAGCTATTCAAAATAAATGCGGCACTATTTCAGATGGTATAGAATGGGTGGGAACATGGGCTCCTAACGGGTGCTGCCCCAGCGGAATGAGCGATGATCACGGGGGTTATCTTAATTCACTTTGCGGCCTATCCGGCACAGGGCATGGTTGTACATTTTGCGGCTGTCCCTAACATGCGGATTGCGTCGATTTTCCCTAATCTTCTGGCTTTCGGGCAGGAGGCGGAAATAAACCCGCCTCCTGTCATACCTCTATCCCTACGGTACTATCATCAGCGTTCACGTTTATACTGAAAGCGATCAAACTAATCGAATTGTCAGAGTAACGCCATTTTTGTGAAGCAGGATTATCAAATCCATCCATCATATCACCCTTCTCCTTTCAGATTAAACATCCCCATGATATACTTTATCAGTAAGCTTCAATAAAACCATGCAAGAACCCTCTATTACAAAGACCCTCTTCAGCTCTTTGCGCCACCGGAACTTCCGTTTGTTCTGGTCCGGACAGCTTGTCTCCCTTATAGGGACATGGATGCAGACCGTGGCGCAGGCGTGGCTGGTGCTGGAGCTGACTCATTCATCTCTGAAACTCGGTATCGTGTCCGCACTTCAGTTCCTGCCCATGCTGTTCCTCTCCTTCTTCACCGGACCGTTCATCGATTATTTCGACAAACGGAAGATCATCATCTGGACCCAGGCCTTGCTCATGACCCTGGCCTTTGTGCTGTCAATCCTCGTCTGGACAGGAATTGTTCAGTACTGGCATGTGGTGGTCCTTGCGACGCTGCTCGGCATCGTGAACACCATTGACATGCCGGCGAGGCAGGCGTTCATCATAGAACTGGTGGGCAGGGAGGACCTCATGAATGCCATAGCACTGAACTCGTCCATTTTCAATGCAGCACGGGCTGTCGGCCCCGCGCTTGCGGGGCTGCTGATTTCCGCTGCCGGGACCGCTGCCTGCTTCTTCATGAATGGACTAAGCTTTCTTGCTGTTTTGGCGGGTCTTTTATTCATGAGAGTAGAGCGTGTTTCTTATGGGGGAAAACCTTCTTATAATATCGTACAAGATATAGAAGAGGCCATCCAATATATCAAGACCACCCCGATAGTCATGACAGCGATCCTGCTGGTATCAGTTGTCAGCATCTTTGGGACGAACTTCAATGTTCTTGTTCCTGTTTTCGCCAAAATGGAATTGAACCGCGACGCCGCAGCCTTCGGTTTTCTCTTGTCCTCTTTCGGGGCCGGCGCTTTGATCGGTGCGGTGTCCCTGGCGTTCATGAGCCGGTCGGGCCCAAAGCCGGCATTCCTTCTTGGAGGCGGCTTAAGTCTGTCTATAGTCCTGATGTTGATCGGCCTCCAACGGTCCTACGGCCTGACTGCTCTCCTGCTTGCACTGGCAGGCTGGTCCATGGTCACCTTTTTCGGCATGGCCAACACAATGGTACAGCTGAATACTGAAAACCGCTTACGCGGCCGTGTCATGAGCCTGTACACGCTGTCCTTCGGCGGTCTTACGCCCTTCGGCAGCATGTTCGCCGGTACAGTCGCCCATTGGATCAAAGCTCCCCTCACTTTCGCTCTCGGTGGACTTATCTGCGGAATTGTTTTTCTGGCCGTGATAGTGAAGCGCAGGAACATCATTAATTGAAAAACTTTTCTCACCACGGAGTCGCGGAGACACAGAGATCTGACTTCAGTAATGACGATAAAAGTATACTGCAATATTATTCCGGATACATCAATAGATTATAAGATTTTATGACCCCTAATTTCTCCGTGCCTTTCTCCGTGCCTCCGCGTCTCTGTGGTTATACATCGGCATTCAACTTTATTTAAGAATGAACCAAAATATGATATTATACTATCATGCAGGACCAGGAAATCACCATACTGCGTGAGCTGATCATCATCCTCGCAGTCTCGCTTCCCATAACCTACCTCTTCCATCGGGCAAAGCTGCCGGCGCTCGTGGGGTTCCTGATCACCGGCGTTCTCATCGGCCCTTATGGCGCCGCCATTATCACCGAGACCCGCGTCGTTGAACGACTCGCTGATATCGGCGTTGTTCTGCTTCTGTTTACCGTCGGACTCGAGTTCTCGATCGCCGACATCATGAGATCGGGCCGCCAGTTCCTGATCGGCGGCGGCACCCAGGTGCTTTTGACCATCGCCGCGGTCACCGGTATTGCGCTCCTGCTCCACTATCCCCCGCCCCAGGCCATATTCTTCGGCTTTCTCGCATCGCTCAGCAGCACGGCGATCGTGCTCAAGATGTACTCTGACCGGTCGGAACTCGACACGACCCACGGCAGGCTTGCGACCGGTATTTTGCTGTTTCAGGACATTGCCGTCGTGCCCATGATGCTCATGCTGCCGGTACTCGGAGAGGCCAGCGCAGCAGGCGCAGTCACATTGCTGTCCGTCCTCATCTCCCTGGGCAAGGCCGTGCTTGGTCTTGTCGTCATCTATTTTGCTGCACGCCAGGTCGTACCGTTCCTGCTGCATCAGGTGATCCGTCTCAAGAACCGCGAGATGTTCTTCCTGCTCGTGGTGTTGCTCTGCCTCGGAGCAGCATGGATCACATACAGCCTTGGCCTGTCGCTCGCCCTCGGCGCGTTTCTTGCGGGGCTGATCATCTCGGAATCGGAGTACAGCCATCACATCGTTGCCGAGATCATGCCGTTCCGTGATTACTTTGCAAGCATCTTCTTTATTTCCATAGGCATGCTCCTCCACACGAACTTTTTGATCATGCACTGGCCGGTTCTTCTCCTGATAACCGTGAGCCTTATCCTGGTTAAAACAGGGCTCGTGATCGTGACCGCAAAAGCGCTGCGATACCCCATCCGGAGCACCCTGCTCGCGGGGCTCGGTCTCGCTCAGATCGGCGAATTCTCGTTTCTCCTTGCCCAGCAAGGCCAACTCCGCGGCCTTATGACCGGGGATATATTTCAGATGTTCATCAACGCATCGATCCTGAGCATGCTCGCCACGCCCTTCGCCATCCAGGCAGGCCCGTGGATCACGAGACTGCTCCCGAATGTGGCCTCTGATCATGCGGAAAAAGGCGGCGTTTGCACTCTCACCGGACATACGGTCATCGCAGGATACGGCTTGAACGGCAGGAACTTGGCAAAAACGCTCAAGGCCACTCACCTCCCCTATGTGGTGCTGGATGTGAACGCTGATACGATACGGAAAGCGCGTGACGAGGGTGAGTCCATCATCTATGGCGACATTACGAGAAGGGATGTACTATTGCGGGCGGGTGTTGACTGCGCCAGGGTGATCGTGTTCGCCGTATCAGACTATGCCGCGACACGGATCGCCGTGCGCACGGCGCGCGAGCTCAATCCCGCGATATTCATTCTCATCCGTACGCGGTATGCTGCCGACGTCGACGAGCTCTACAAGGCTGGCGCAAATCAGGTGATTCCGGAGGAGTTCGAGACCTCGATCGAGATCTTCTCGCGCGTGCTGCATGAATATCATGTCCCGAATAACGTCATCGCGAATCAGATCCAGCTCGTGCGGTTCGGAGGGTACAAGATGCTGCGCGGGTATTCGCTGGACCAGGAGAACCTCGGCCGCATTGCGGCGCTCTTCGCCGATGCGACGGTGGACCATGTCCAGCTTGACCCTGATGCTCCAACGGTGGGTAGGACGCTCCGGGAGCTTGATCTGCGAAAGAATACCGGCGCCTCGGTCATCGCCGTTGCACGGAACGGAGAAGCGAACACCAACCCGGGGCCTGACTTCACGTTGCAGTCCGATGATATTGTCGTGCTCATAGGCGGGCACAGGGAACTTGACGAGGCGATGAACTTGTTGACCCGGAACGTAACAAAGGGGTCTATCACCGCTGAGACGCAGAAACACGGAGAAAATCTTTGACACTTGCGAAAACTTGCGAAAATGTAGTTGCGATTCATACCTCTCTCAAGTATAATCACGGTGCTCACAAAAGGGAGAGGATGCCGATCTGGTGACGGCCCCGGACTTCAAATCCGCTGTTTCCTGGCTTTGGTCAGGAAAGGTGAGTTCGATTCTCATGCTCTCCCGCCACTTTTTTCTGTGAATCAATGGCCAATTTCTGAAAAACTCGTGATCGGACAAAAAGAAACGGCTTAGAGGATATGAAACCTCTGAGCTTTTTTTACTAGATGCATGTTGAAATAGGGATTTGGTGGCAATTATTTCACGATTGTTTCCTTATCAATGCCCATGTATGACCTAATGTCGCTCAACAATAATTTCGGAGGGAAACATAATGGCTATCACCGCAAAAATAGAAAATAATAAACTCATTATCACAGCGGACCTCGAAACACCTACTCCCAGTGCATCCGGAAAAACGATGGTTGTGGTCAGCACACGGGGAAACAAGGAAACTGACGTAAAGATTGACGGTAAGCCCGTTATTATCGGATTGAATGCGTATATCAAGAAATAGCCAGGGAGTCATCAATGAATACGCTAAAGAAAGTTCTTATAGTCGATGATTCCGAGCCACTTCATCAGATCTATAAAGTAACCTTGAAGCGGTATAAGTGCGCGATTATTACTGCATTGCGCCGGGAGGATGGGCTGAAAAAACTAACAGAAAATCTCGATGTAAACCTGATCCTTATCGATATGAAAATGCCTACGTCTCGCATGAGTGGAATGGACTTCATCAAGAAGGTCAAAGAACAGAAGGCATTCAAGGATATCCCGATTGTTGTCTTAAGTACGTCGGGCAAGGATGACAATTTACAGGATGCTATTGAACTCGGACAGGGACACTTGAGTAAACCGTTTACGTCAAATGAAGTTCATGCGTTAATCGAAAAGCTTTTCCCGTTGAGTAAACCTGATGCCAAAACCCTACCATAAAAATTATTTTTTTATTGAAACCGCTTGAATATCTCTTCGGAGATTCCGGGAATACTCCGCTCTCAGACTTGAAACCAATCGTCAGGACCAGGTCTTTACGTTAAAGACTTTCGTCGCGCATTTTTCATATTCACGAAACAACCGCATAAGACGAGGAAAGGTTCAATCGTCGTCTATCAACCCTCCGCTTCTAATAAAAAAACCCCGCGGAACAATCCATAGGGTTTTTTATTTGCTATAATGACATGTTACGTTCTGTGGCACTTGCCGCAGGTTCTTTGATCCTTAACACCAAAAACCTTGGAGCCGTTGTGGCATGCGCCGCAGCCCTTACCGCCCTCCATCTCCTTCATGGTAATGGGAACATCCCCGATCTCCTTCTTCATTTTGAAGAGACCGGGATGACACTCTGCGCACTTGAGGCCTTTACCGGCATGGTCCTTTCCATCGAATACCACCTTGCCGGCGCCCTTCGGCGTGTACTCAACGGTCCTGCCGAACGGAACTGCGAAGGCAGGGATTTCCATGGTGAACATGAGAGCTGCAGTAAGGGCCAATACGAATAATCTCTTCATTCAAATTTTACCTCCTTCCGGTTAAGAATATAAAAAGCTAAGGGAATCTTCCCATCCGAACTGCATTCATCCGTGAGTATACGCCCGGTGAATATTTTGTCAAGCTCCGGCAAATTGGCCAACCGCCGGCCCTTGGGGCATCGCCGGCACATTCTTATATCTTTTCATAAAGTGAAATTATCAGAAAGAATATTGAAAAATCTTAAAACATCAGGAGCGCAAAATCCATCATTTAACGACAACCGAGAACGATTTCCCCTGCCAAAATAGACCGTTTGACTACCCGTTCATCAAGCTAACGCGAAACGAGCATCCGGAGCAGGAAAAACCGGCCTTTTTGTATCTCAGGAAAATCCATATGCCTTGTCATAAAGCAATAGTATGAGAAATAATGTTGAAAGACAAATAATGTGGACAGGGCACCATGAGGTCCTTGACAAAAAATATTCATAGGGGTGACCCGATATCATATTTGCCGGATCGAACAGGCGGATTAAACTCAGGTTCGATTCTTCCCCGATTAAATTACATTAGGGAAGCGCTGCCAGGAAATTCGCAAAATCCTGGGCTGATCAAAAGAAAAAGCGCCCTGTCTTGCGACAGGGCGCTTCGAGATGTCTTACTGCTTAGCTTACCACGACCTTGATCCGTGGCATCCTGGCGAGCAGGAGTTCGTAGATGCATTATAGTTTATGGAAGCCACGTTGTTTACCGTGCCGTTCATGTGCGTCGTTGCCGTCACGGAAGTTGAAGTATAGCCAGCGCCGTGGCAGGTGCTGCACTGATACCCCCGCGAATTCACGTGGTAATCGTGCTGGCCCGAAGACGGCGGGATGGCGTGGCAGCTGCCACATACCGGCGTCGGCGGCACATACGTGCAGGACTGCGAAAGAACACGCGTTCCTCCGGTGCAACCCGCTGGAGACGATGTTGCTACGGTTCTGGTCTGGGTGCCGTTAGACTGACAAGCACCCCAGGCTGAGTACGTGAACGAAGAGCAGGTCGTGAGCGGCGGTACATAGGTGCAGGACTGCGAAAGAACACGCGTTCCTCCGGTGCAACCCGCTGGAGACGATGTTGCTACGGTCCTGGTCTGGGTGCCGTTAGACTGACAAGCACCCCAGGCCGAATACGTGAACGACGTACATACCGGCGGTACATAGGTGCAGGCCTGTGACGTGACCGGCGTTCCTGTGCAGCCGGTGGGCGCTGTTGTCAGCACAGTTCTGGTCTGCGTGCCGTTAGACTGACATGTACCCCAGGCTGAATAGGTATAGGTACAGGCCGGTGGAACATAAGTGCAGGACTGTGACAGAACAGGTGTTCCTCCGGTGCAACCCGCCGGAGACGATGTTGCTACGGTTCTGGTCTGGGTGCCATTAGACTGGCAAGCACCCCAGGACGAGTACGTGAACGAAGAGCACGCCGTGACCGGCGGAACATAGGTGCAGGACTGCGACAGAGCAGCAGGTGTTCCTCCGGTGCAGCCGGCAGGCGACGATGTTGCTACGGTTCTGGTCTGTGTGCCGTTAGACTGACATGCACCCCAGGCTGAGTACGTGAACGAGGAGCAGGTCGTGACCGGCGGCACATAGGTGCAAGCCTGAGACAGAGCCGGTGTTCCTCCGGTGCAGCCCGCCGGAGACGATGTTGCTACGGTTCTGGTCTGGGTGCCGTTAGACTGGCAAGCACCCCAGGCTGAGTACGTGAACGATGTGCACGCATTGACCGGCGGCACATAGGTGCAGGACTGCGACAGAGCAGCAGGTGTTCCTGTACAACCGGCAGGAGAAGATATCGCGGTCCTGGTCTGTGTCCCGTTCGACTGGCAGGCGCCCCAATTGGAGTAATTGTAGGTACACGCCGGTGGGACATAAGTGCAGGACTGAGACAGGACAGGCGCTCCTCCGGTGCAGCCTGCGGGAGACGACGTTGCTACTGTCCTGGTCTGGGTGCTGTCAGACTGGCAAACACCCCAACCAGAGTAGGTGAACGAAGTGCAGGTGGTAGATCCGGTGGATACTCCCGGCCCGACAGGCATATTTGCCGGGTAAAAGGTTCCGGAGTTGAGGTCATTGAAACGGCCTGAAAAGATGATAGCGCCGGTTGCCCTGTTCTTCACGAGTACCCTGCCGTCGTTTACGATAAACCGCACGTCGTGAAGAAGTGCACTGAGTCCGCTGTTATCGTCACTATATTCATGATCATCGTCGGTGACCGGGCTCCCTGAAACCTGGTACAGCGCAAACAGGGGCGCCAGCACGGTTTGCAGTTTGCTGATGATCGATTCAAAATCGTTTGAAGTTCTGCGATACATATCCCGATCGGGCATCGCATAGAGAGTGTCCGGATTGGTGCCGTTCGCTGCTGCGGCGACAGCAACATCAGTGATCTCGTTGATGTTGGTCCTTCCGCCCGTCATCGAAACAGAATACATCTGAATAGTAGTACCTGTATTGTCAGTCGATACAGCCTTGAGGACATAAGGCGGATTGAGGCCGCTCACTTCCATGGTGAAGGTTCCGTTGCTGCTGATCGCTGCCGTCTTTTCCTGCGCAGGCACAGAAGAATCCTTTGCGGAAACCGTGCCGGGTGTCGTCGTGCCGATTGCTGCGACACCGTATACTGTTGATTGATTGGGCGCGGTGGCCGAATCAGACGAACCGCCCGAACTGCAGCCGCTCAGCGCGAGTCCCAGTGTAACTGTACATAGTAAGAGTATCGTTGCAACGTTCTTCTTCAAGTTCATGATTAAATCTCCTTTAGATAGAGTGATTGCTTGTGCCTTGAGGTCATAATGCAAGTTGATGTTTTGATAGTAATGCTTCGCTGTTGCAGTAAGTTCAATTGAGATGCGGGGTTATTGCCCACCATTACCGCTATGCCTCCTTTCCTAATCGTTTGCAGAACTGGGTGCAATTAAATATCAGGGTGTCTCTTGCATCGTGATGTTGTGCCCTTAAGTTAGCAAATGACATGCCATCCTTCTCATTTTCGGCATATTTATAAATACTGTTTATTTACAATAGGATTTCGTATTTCAGGAACAGCGTTTTCAGGAGAAGCGCAACTGTATTGTATGGATAATCATTCAGTCGATGGCAAATTACCCGTCTGTATGGACAATCAACTTTGCCAATCGTTGGGGCAGCCAAAAAAAACAATCATGCGACAACTTAACTATTTGATTTAAAAGCGAATTAAATTTATAATAATTTATTCGGCAATATCCAGGGATGGAAAATCGTTTATAGTTTCATTTTATTGTGTATGGTTATGCATACACAGGAAAACGGAGTAAGACACAAATGACGGTAACTATATGAAAAGTATAAGGCCGGCACCCAAATATCTTCAAGATCCGAATAAAAAAACGGTAAAATATTCATGAGATTTTCTATTTACCTGCACGGTCCGAAGTCAGATTCTCTTGCACGAGGTCATAAGAAAATAGAAACGACACGCGCGGGAAATTGAAATTACGGAAAGAAGAATGAAGGATTTCATAACACGGGAAGGATGATCGTTATGAATTGTCGAAAACAGAGGAAAGGGCTTTTGAATAATTGGGCGGGCGGAAAATGAGGAGCTGCGGCAGGATGGCGAAAATGCGCGAAGCAACGCCGATCAACGTCTGACGTAGGTTTGTGATGTTACATCTGTCTGGTAGATTGATCTTTTCAGCGAATAAAGGAAGAACATGATAATTGCGAACCGAACGATCACCGATCGAACTGCAGAGGTAATCCGAAGTTCCTTCGCAAAGATGCTTACTGTACTGTCACCACCCCTGTCATATTAGGATGGATGTTGCAAAAATATTGATACAGACCTGCCGCCATGAATTGCATACACACGGTGGCGTTCGGCGCCAAATTCCCCGAATCGAATTTACCATCAAGCGCCCCCGGCGTCCCGCTGGTGACTGTGTGAGGCGTTGTGTCATTGTTGGTCCACTTGACGATGTCGTTTACTGCAATCGACACATTGTTTGGCTGAAAGAGGAAATTCGATATCGACACAAATGTTACCGTCGACGTGGGACATGCCACTATTCTCACGCTTTCAGATGAAACAGTTGTAGTATTGGGACTACTGCAGGAGTTAAGAGTAACCATCGCGGCTATGAGCATTGCTAACGTGCTCATGTGCACGACATGCGCTTTTAAAAACATCTGTCATACCTCCCTCTCCAAAACTTTTTAAACACGCACAAGAGGAAAGTGCGAGACAGGGTCCTTCCTCCCTCGCACTATTATCTTTTACCTCCGTGTTGGACCGGCGTGAGCGCTCTTACTGCACTGTCACCGCTCCGATCATCGTGGTCGGATGAAGGGAGCAATGATAATTAAAAGTCCCCGCAGATGTAAACTTCAGACAGATCGAAGCGCTTGGCTCCAGATTGCCCGAATCGAAGGTGCCATTGGTCGGCACCGTAGTGCTGGTAACCGTGTGTATCATTGAATCATTGTTGGTCCATTGCACTATCGTATTTAGGGGTACCGTGACGCTGGCAGGGCTGAACCCGAAACTCTGGTTTACAATAGATACCATTTGCGTACCGGGACAGGCCACGACTTGAACCGTGGATACTATCGGTGTTCCGCCGCCCCCGTAACCACCGCCACCGCCGCCGCAGCTATACAAAACGACTGCAAGGACGACTAATACCCCTGCAATCACAAACGTTACTTTCGACTTATTTTTCATGTTGTTCACACTCCTTTCCATTTTTCATCATACAATCTGAAATGCAACCTTTGTCTTCCAATCTCTACCTCTCTGCATAGATTCGGAAGTTGCCCCATCTCCTGCTCCTGTTTGAGTGGGATACGGTGAGTAATATATTACTTTTCCCCCCACTCGCTCCCTTCTTCTCCCATTTTTAATAAGCATAGCGCGGTATTTATAATCAGTCAACTGACATACTGAATAATCCATAATAAGGTGCATTTAATAATGAAATAAGGGAAGATTTATCCTAGATAGCAACATCGATTTGTTGAAAAATGAATGAACGATTGATGGTGGATCAAAAATAGCGGTGATTTATTGAACTCCAGTGCCGGGCACTACTAACGTCTAAACAAAGAGAGGCAAAACCCAGACACAGAGGCTGTAAAGTGAGGTAGTCCCGAATTGAATTTAATTATGTATCAGGTCTTGATGATGAATAATGAACAGGAGTGAACGAAAGCGGCTCGACCTCTCATATTGTTTTCTTCCCGTTCTCTGTCGCCTTTCGGACCTTCCGGAACAATCTGCTGAGGGCAGGGAGCTGGTAGCTCGCGTTCAAGCCGCTGGGGTTCGGCAGGACCCAGAGCCGCGACGAACCGATGTGCTCCTCCTGGGGGCCGAAGACAGCCTTCGGCTGTCCAAAGGCAATGCGGAAGGCCTCGAGGCCGAGTACAGCTACAATGCCGGGACGGTGTCGACGGACCTTTGCCTTGAGATTGCGGCCGCCCGTTTCCAGCTCGGCGCGGCTCAGTTCCGACGCCGCGGCTGTGGAATGTTTCACAATATTCGTGATGCCGTACCCGTGCTTCAGCAGTTCCCTTTCCTCGAACGACGAGAGCTGCCGCTCAGTGAACCCCGCCTTGTGCAGGGCCGGCCAGAAGCGGTTTCCCGGACGGGCGAAGTGGTGGCCCACAGCGCCGGAATAGAGACCGGGGTTGATCCCCACGAACAGGACCTTCAGACGCGGAGCGATCACGTCAGGCACGCGCTTTCCATACGCGGCAAGGAGCTGCGCTTTTGTCGGTTTCCAGATCCTGATTGCCGGCAACCCTGCCGGGCGGTTCTTTTTCATACTATTCCTAACTTATCTCTAGGCTTTTACGCCCATATCATCGACAAAAAGGTGTCGCTGTTTGTGCCTAAATCAAAACCATAAAAAAAGCAAGATTATTTCTCGCCAAGGCGTCAAGGTCGCAAAGAAAAACGAAAGTCTTGGGTTTAAACTTTTGCGTATTTTGCGAGCTTTGCGAGAACCGTTTTAAGTTACAGAGGGTATTGGGGTCAACGTTTGCCAACCGACGAAATGTAGACAGTGAATTCCTCATCGCCGTCAACCCCGAGAAGCCGGTCACAGGCATCCTGATCATAGGCTGCGATAGCGCAAGACCCTGCACCCATGCAGGTGCATGCCAGATAGAGGTTCTGGCAAACGTGGCCGGCATCGATTGCGATCACCTTGTGAGCAGCCAGATCATAACGCCATTCCATGCGAGCGGGAATCACCGTCCAAAAGAACGTCGCAGCCGCGTCAGCCACAAATGACTGCCCCAGACAGGCGGCTGCCGCTTTGCGTCCGATCTGTTCTTCGACAGTCAGTTGCGCCAATTTTCCGTCAAAGGGCAAGTAGCGGTAGAGGCCGGAAGACAGGCCTTCGATCCGATTGACTATCACGTAGGTTTCAAAGGCGTGGCGCGCACCCGCAGAGGGCACGGTGCGGAGAGCAGTAGAAGGGCTCAAAACTTTGCGGACACCCTGGGTTGCCCAGAGAAGAGCGGACAGTTCCTCGATCGTTAGCGGATCCGTGGAATAATCGCGTACGCTTTCCCGCCGGGTGATCGCATCGCCAATGGGCATGCGACCCAAGCGGGCCAATGCCGCGGCGCCGTCGGGAAGATGAATACGCGTTATGTTCGGCGGTGTTGGCTTTTGGATGGGCGGCGCCGGAACAAGCCGATTCTGAGCGGTACGTGAGAAATCAATTTGCCGCCGGATGGTGTCTTTGAGGAAGAACCGATTCTGCTCAAATGGCTTATCGGACTTTCGATCGGAATTCATTACGTACGTGCCCCTTCATCCTTTTTGGTAGCGCAGTGCGCTTATATATGCGAAGTGCACACTGAGATCAACGTCCCGCCTTCATATATCCACGATTATACGCCCGGTGATTATTTTGTCAATATGCGGTCAGCTGGCAAACCGCTCACACTTGGATAGTGCTGGCTCATTCTTTTGCCTTTTCGTGATGTAAAATTACAAGCGTTGTTGAAGGTCATACAATTTAAACCTGACCACCAGAAGTTCCCTTTACTCTCAATCATAGTATCATCCAAGTGGTTGTCTTGACTCTCCCTGAGTTGCAGTTTATACTGATTTCGTCGGAGCAGCGTGGGTTGATAAACTATTTTGGTATCTATACGTTGAAGACAGAAAATGAATGATTAAGAAAGATGACATGCCTCTTTGTGAAACAGCAATTAATTTTGTTATAGATTTTGAAATTATTCCGGGCGTCCTTAAAGCGAACCCTGGTCTTTCACGCTGTGCCAGACGATACCATAGACAACAGGAGTGACCGATGAGATACGGACAAAAAAAGATGAGGATGTACTTCATGCTCGCCGTCTGGATCATTATAACGGTACTTGGCAGCGTTCCGATGGCGCAGGGATTCGACATGAACGACAACCCCTGCGCGGATGACGCAAAAAAGTTATGCAGCAACGTCATCCCGGGCAACGGACGCACCGTGAAATGCCTGCTCGAACAGGAGAACGCATCAATTTTTTGTAAGGACTGGATCGCGAGCGCATTCAAAAAGGCCGAAGGTCTCAACTCGGTCTGCTCCAAAGAAAGAGCCCAAATGTGCCAATATGGAAACGACATGGCGGGCTTTGTATACTGTCTCAATTCCAATTTTTTTGCCTTGAGTCAGGATTGCAGGGACAAGGTCAAAGAGATCATAGACCGCTTTTGAAAAATCCTGTATGCTCGGCAATGCGCATGCATGAAACCTTTTGTTGGGCCAGCAGTGTTGAGCCAAACCTGACTCTTGTTCCCGGCATGGGCCGGGGCAGGCGGTCTGATACTATGCTCTCCCGCCACCAATAAAACCCCCTGCGGAATATTTCGCAGGGGGTTTGCTTTCTCTAGCAATAAAAAACCCTCACGGCATAATCCGTGAGGGTTTGTTCGTACTGCTATAAAGACATCTTATTTCTTGTGGCACTTGGCACAGTCTGCTTTATCCTTTACACTGAAAGCCTTGGTGCCGTTGTGGCATGCGCCGCAGGTCTTGCCTGCCTCCATGTCCTTCATGGTCAGGACGTCGGTGCCCTTCTTCATCTTGAAGAGGCCGGATTGATGGCAATCAGCACACTTGCTCCCTTTGTCGGCATGGATCTTGCCGTCAAACACGACCTTTCCAGCTCCCTTGCCGTCAAATTCAACAGTCTTGCCGGCCGGTACTGCAAAAGCGGAAACCGCCATCGCGAGCGTTACGACAACTACGAGGGCCAATACGAATAACTTTTTCATTTAGTTTCACCTCCTTTCGTGTTAAGAATATAAACAAAGCGATCGGAGCAACCTGCTGCAGCGGTCCGAAGATGATTCATCCCTCTGCCGGGCAGGAGTGCCTCCTTAGAAAAACGCCTTCGGACTCCGATATTCGTGACAGGCGACGCAATCCTTCTTCGCCGAGGCCTCGGTCACGACCCATACATGCTGTTTATGACAGTCCTGGCACTTCATGTCCATCGCGAGGTGGACCTTATGTTTTCCGATCTTCGGTATGCCGTTATGGCACCGCAGACAATCCCCGTTGTGGGGTCTTATCCTGCCCGCCTCATGCGGTTTGTGGCACTCATAGCAATAGAATTGCATTGGCGACTTTTCGTCAAAAGAGATCTTCTTGGCCTTCTTGATCGTTGCGGCATCGGGCGCAAAGAACCGCACGTCCAGGGTGGCATCGTCCTTCAGTTGCTTCCTGATCCTTTCATCGTTGCTGTGGCAGTAGAGACATTTTAATCGTCCGGGCTTGAGGTCCTTGGTCCGGTCGGTGTGACAGTTGAGACAGGCAAGCCCGCCCATGCCCTCGCCATGCACCTGCCTTTCGGGATGACATTTATTGCAGAACTTTTCCGTGGGCAGGAAGCGGTGGAGACCGCTCTTGTCGGCTTTTATCTCACCGTGGCACTGCGTGCACTCGAGCTGCTCCATATACACATGCTTGGCATGGAAGAGGGACTTGTTGATCCTTACGGCATTGCCCTCGGTGTGGCACTGGTTGCATTGTTTCTGGCTCACGATAACATGCTCTTTGTGACGCTCGGGCACGACGGTCGGACGCTTCAATACGAAGCTGATCAGCAGACCGTTCAGTTCCTTGACCGAGAGGTGATGGCAATCGTGACAGTTGATATTTTTGTGCTCGCTCTGTGACCAGGTCTCGAATGCCGGCTGCATCAGATGACACCCGACGCAGAACTTGGGATTGTTTTGGGAAAAATCATAAAATCTATAAGCAACGTAACCGCCGCCCGAGACAATGACCAGGATCAATGCAACAATTAGTATTTTTGCCTTCAGGGAAATAGGCTCCTTGAGCCGCTCCGTGACCTGTGTGATCTTTTCCTTGAACCATCCAATTAACTTCATACATCCCTCAAATTATAATTAATAATTGCGCAACTGGATTAGGACTTATAGCACAGGACAAACCTGATGTCAATACTTTACCGGTCTCAATCAAAAAAAAGTTTGTGGCGGCCTGTTTCCTATTAGCTTGACAGTATATTGCAATTTTGTTAGTATTTTTTATACTGTTATAAAAAAAATTCAACGTCGGGGTGAGGCGAGATGAAGCGGCGAAGATTCCTGAAAATTGTCCTGGCCTTTCTCGGATCAATTACGTTCTTTTCGTTTGCATATTCCCTTGTAAAATTTCTCTCCTCGATCCCGGCAGCTGGAGCCGGCGATAAAAAGCTCCTCGTCCGCAAAGCCGATATTCCTTCCGGCAGTGCCAGAAACATCATTTACGGAAATATCCCTGTCGTCGTCCTTAACCGGCCTGGGAAAGGATTTATTGCCTTTTCACGGGTGTGCACGCATCTCGGGTGTTTAGTCGACTATAACGAGAGGAAACAGGTCTTCCTCTGCCCCTGCCACGCAGGGGTCTATGATATCGAGGGATACGTAGTATCGGGACCGCCGCCGAAAGCATTGAACGTCATTCCGCTCAGGATCGATGGCGGAAACATAGTCATAGGGTGATAACTATGTGGGGCAAAATCAGGAACTGGCTTGACATTCGAATCGGCCTGAGCGAGCTCGTCCAAACTAAGTTGATCGATTACCGTGTCCCGAAGAACATCAATATCTTCTACACGCTCGGATTTATCGCGGTTATTGCGTACGTTGTCGAGGCAGTGACCGGCATCCTCCTGCTTGTCTATTACATACCCCACCCCGACCACGCTTTCAGGAGCGTACAGGACATCATGACCAAGGTCCCCTATGGCTGGCTGTTCAGGGAAATGCACGCCGTCGGCAGCAACCTCATGATCACGGTCATTCTTCTGCACATGATCGTTGTCTTCCTCATGGGAAATTATAAACAGCCCCGCGAATTGACCTGGCTCGGCGGAGGGCTGTCGCTCTTTTTCGTCATCATCTTCGGCCTCAGTGGCTATCTCCTCCCCTGGACCCAGCTCAGTTACTGGTCGACAACCGTCGTAACATCGATGCCGACGGCCTTTCCTCTTATCGGTGAACCCATCGCCCGAATCCTCAGAGGAGGAGACCACGTAACAGCGACAACGCTCAGCAGGTTCTTCGCTCTCCATGTGGCTATCTTACCGCCTATTTTTCTTGCGCTGATCGGCGTCCATTTGTTTCTCATCAACCGGATCGGCATCTCTGCAACCCCTTTTGGAATGGTCGATGAAGAGAAGCGGCCTCTGTCGGAATTTAAGAGGAAAACGCACCCTGATGGGTATCAGTATTATCCTCATTTTTTCCGGAAGCAAATGTATATGGTGATGGCGTATTTCGCCGTCATGTTTTTCTTTATCACTTTTATGCCTTCCCTGTTCTTCACCGAAGAAGCGAATATCCCGGCCGATCCCTTTAGAACTCCTCCGGAAATCAGGCCGGCATGGTACCTGCTCGCGCCCTATCAGTTCCTCAAGCTCATTCCGAATAAGTTTTTCGGTATCTCGCTTCAAGCCGTCCTGATCATCGTATTTCTCTTCTGGCCGTTCCTGGACACTCACAAGGAGAAAAATATCCTGAAACGACCCGTGTTGCGCGGGTTCTTCTTATTTCTGCTCGCTCTGTGGGTCATTTTCATGTTCTGGGGGAGAACTTCATGAAATACCACGTTCTTGCGTTGATGATCTTCCTGTTCCCCCTGATGGCTACCGCGGGATACAAAGAAGAATTTGAAAAAGAGTTCCTCACGAAGACCTGGGCAGGTCAACAGGTCGAAGAGAATCTCTGTATCGCATGCCACTCATCGGACACCATGAAACCGGAGTTCCGGGCGATCACGGAAGCCTGGCAGGCAAGCTGGCATGCTCAGAACAATATTTCGTGCGAGAATTGTCACGGCGGCGACCCGAAAGATGCCTCGCTGTCCATGTCTCCCCACCGGGGCTTTGTCGGCAGTCCGCAGCCCAAGGAAGTGCCGGAGTTCTGCGGGAAATGTCATATCGGGATCCTGTCCCATTTTATGGAGAGCGGGCATGGAAAGGCCCTCGCAGCCTCCAGGAAGGCCCCGAATTGTGTAACGTGCCATGGGTCCCACAATATTCAAAGGGCAAGCATTGAAATTATTAACGAGCAGCTCTGCACGAAATGCCACACCTATGAGCGGGCAAAGGTCATGAAGCAGGCCCTTTTTCTTACTGAAAAGAAATTTTCAGAGCTCGATAAACGTCTTCAGGCGCTGAAGCGTGAGGGGATTTACGCTGATCAGGAGGAGAAAAGCCTGTTTAACATCCAGGCTGAATTCCGCACGCTCTTTCATACGGTGGATGTCAGCCTGGTAAAGGAACGGACGGACGGCGTAACCGTAAAGCTTGATCAACTTGATAAAGATATAAAAGCCATGTTCCAGGAACTCAATTTTAGAAAGAACTTCTCCGCATTTCTCATGCTGGCGTTCTCCGGCATGGGGATCATTCTCTTCGTGCTATCCCGGGAGCATGAGGATTAGAGTCTTTATCCTGAAAAGAGCGGTCAGCCTTAAAGAACGCAGCGATCAAAGAGATACGTCAAAAATTGTTTGAGAAGAAGCCGGTCTCTCTCCCTGCAAAACTCCGAAAAAACACCTGGCCTTCCATTCCAACGTTGTTTCAATATTTTTTTATCATAACGAAGATCGGTAAGCCGGCGGCGCTTTTATTTCGAACCTCAGTTTTCCAGTATAGATCGGTATTGCAAACTTGAGCAGCAACGTGTAGAGAAGCGCGCCCGACGCCCAGATCCCCATGGTCACGACGATCTCCGACATTCTTGGCGAGTATTCATAGATCTCCCCAAGGGTATCGGGAATGAATCCCGGCACCACCAGTCCCATTCCCTTTTCGATGTATACCCCAATAATGATGAGCATGCACCCGATGTTCAGCGTCGTGAAATTCTCACGAGTCTTCGGAGAGAGGAAGAGAAAGAAGGCCGTGATATTAAACAGGGTCGCTGCCCACATCCAAGGGACGAGACTTGTTTTCCCGTGAAGGCCGAAGTACAGATAGGTCATGGAATAGGAATCGATGCCGCCTGAATAAAATTCCTTGAACATCTCCGAGCCCAGCAGGAACAGATTGATGGCCATAGCATAGGCGATCAATTCCGCGATCTTGAAGATCGCCCGGTTATCGATCTCGACCTCAGAACGCTTTCTGATGATCTGAAAGAGGACCAGCATGATGGCGGGTCCGGAACAGAAGGCGGAAGCAAGGAACCGGGGAGCAAGGATCGACGCGTTCCAGAATGGTCTGGCCGATGTGCCGTTGTATAAGAACGCTGTCACGGTATGGATGCTTACCGCCCATGGTATGGACAGAATGATGAGCGGCCCGATCACGGCCATGCTGTACTCCTTCCCGATTGAAAGCCGGTAGAGTACATAAAATGCAATGATCACGTTGATGGCAAGATAGCCGTTCAGGACGACCACGTCCCAGGCGAGCAGTGATGCGGGAAAATGCATGGAGCCGACGACCGGCAGAATATGCCAGGCGCGCAACGGCTGGCCCATGTCGACCATGATGAACATGAGGCACATGGTGATGGCGGTGATGGCCAGCAGTTCGCCGAAGAGCACGATCTCTTTGATCGGCTTGAAATTATACACATACGCCGGAACAACAAGCAGTACCGCGGCGGCCGCGACACCGACGAGGAAGGTAAAATTCGAGATATATAACCCCCAGGAGACCTGGTCCCGCATGGCAGTCACGATGAGCCCGCGATGCAACTGGTCGACATATGCGCTGATACCCATCAGAATAAAAAAGGACAGGAACGCGACCCAGAGATAGTAGGTCCGGTCCCCGATGAATATCTGACGCAAGGCGACGAAAAAATTCTTTATCATGCTGCCCATAAGTGCGCCTCCTACACGCCGTAGGCGAAGAAATAGTAGAACTTGGGATAAGTATTCAGGTCCTCTTTCAGCCGGAAAACCCTTTTATGCTCGATGGCGTAACGGATCTCGCTGTTAGGATCGAGCAGGTTGCCGAATTTCCTGGCCCCCACGGGACAGGCCTCTACACATGCGGGATATCGCCCGTTTCGCGTCCGCTGGATACAGAACGTGCACTTCTCGACCACGCCCTTGGAGCGCGGACGGTTGCCGAGATAGTGTGTCTGCGGATTAATCTCCTCCGGCTTCACCTTCGGCTCGGCCCAGTTGAAATGGCGCGCTCCATACGGACAGGCGGCCATGCAGTACCGGCAGCCGATGCACCAGTTATAATCTATGACGACGATGCCGTCCGGCTCCTTCCACGTTGCCTGCGTCGGACAGACCCTCACGCACGGGGGGTTCTCACACTGCTGACATTGGACAGGCATATAAAAATAATCGGGCTCGGGGACAAGTTCGGGATTGTAGTATTTTTCCGATTCTACGAGGTCAACCCATTTTTCACCTTTTTTAAATCTCAGCACCGTTATCCAGTGTATCTGCGGGTCCCTGGACTGGTTGTTCTCATCCACGCAGGCATACTCGCACCTTCTGCAGCCGATACATCGCGAAAGATCGAGGCCGTAACCGAAAAGAACTCCTGGCAGTTCCTTTTCATTGCCTACCTTGATCGCCCTTTTGTATTTTTGCTCGTACTCTTTTTCCATTCGTTCAAGGACCTGCTTTATCTCCGCTTCATTCATTTCCCGAAAGTGTTTTTGAAAGAACGTTTCCCAGAATGAAGCGTCGGCCTTATTCAGGGGGAGCGCGGTCCCCGCCAGTCCCAGGGCCGCCCCCTTGAGAAAGGTCCTCCGGTCAAAATGGATGCCTTTACGGTCTTTATTTATTTTACCCATGATATGCCTCGTCAGCTTCTTCTATTCTACTTGATTTCGGACGGCCTCACCGGCGGCAGCATCGGTTTAATAGGCTTGAACCGTGGTTCATGCGGCCAGTGGCAATGGACACACAGGCGGTATTGCTTCTCGCCGTTCCACATCCCCGTTCTCTTGCCGTGGAGTCCGGCCTTCCATTCGCGGAGGATTGTGCCGTGGCATTGGCCGCAAAGATTGTATGATTCTTCAAACCTGACCAGTTTCCCGTTCGCAAGCCGCAGGGTGTCCCGGTTGTCCGGATTGTGACAGTCAAAGCACCAGCCGCCGGGCATGTGTTTCAGTGCGATGTCCTGATGCATTTGTTCCAGTTTTCGGGGTCGACGGTTTACGGGCATACCCGCATGACACTGGGAACAGGGAAAGATGCCGGGAGTAAACGGAGGGGGCGGAACAAAGTACTTCTTCGGAATTTCTTGTTCTTGCGCGCGGGCGATAGGCGAGACCGCGGTGATCGTCAGAATTGTCATGAGACAGATAAGCCAACTTGCCGTATTGTTATCTTCCATGTCAACTTACCGCCTTTAATAGGTGAATATTGTTTATATCGACGGTCCAGCGCTTATGATAATTCTCCCCTGGGCATATTGCAATAGAATTGTAATAGATATGATTCAAATTCCAGATTTACTCCCGGGGACTGTTCCCCGGGAGGCAAACTGGATTTTACCGTTTAATGTGCGGACTCATGTTCAAACACCGGGAAGATCTTGTTGATCACCCAGAACAGCGCGAAAGGCATGATGAAGATTCCGAGCGCTCCCACTAAGCCCTCCTTCATGGTTTCCAGGTCATGGGGTATGATCGGCAGATGATAGTGCATGTAACCGGCATACGTCTGCGAAAACGATTGGCCGCCGATAACAACGTTCCACCGCATCATGAACACGCCCACGAGCACGAGCAGAACAGCAATAACCGTCCTCCGCAGTGTCAGCCCCGGTATCAGGAGCAGGATGAGCGGTACAAGGTTCCCGAGGGCATACTGCAGTATGAAAATGTCGGCGAAGTCGCGTTCGTAAATGACGCTTCTGAGAACATCCCATGACTTCATGGCGGTATATCCCCGGAAAATGAGGTCCAGCAGCTCGAGGCTGATGGCGGCCACCAAAAACACCAGCAGGTATTTTGCGGTCATCTGGATGACACTGATCTCAACGCTCTTGATCTCCTCCGTGGTCTGATGTCGGCCACGGATGGCCTTCCTGCGCGAAGCCAGGAATTTCCGGATCTCCATGGTAACGACGTAGGTCAGCATGCACAAGGCAATGCCCGACACGATGGCTGACATGATAAAGATGACGGGCATGAGCGGCGTCATCCAGAGGGCGTTTGCCTTGACGGAGCCGAAGATGAACCCCGCGTAGCCGTGAAGAAAACAGGCGACAGGGATGCCGAGACCCGCGAGAAACTTGATAGCCTTCTCGTCGCGATGCAATGCCTCTTCGCTGACATCATAGGCGCCCAGCGTCAGGGCAAAGAAGATGAGAAATTGGATCCGCTGCGCGATCGTCTTGTCCTGTTTTTTCCTGAGCGCCAGGAAGACCTCGACCAGGTGTTTCCGGTACAGGAACCAGAGTTCCGATGCCACGATTGAGGCGTAGGTGAAGAACACGATCCCGAAGGCCGCGATGGCCGAGGTGAAGTGCGGGGTAAAAAATACATAGAGGCCCCTCTCGGGCCGGAGGAGATGAAGAAGGAGCGGCATCGGGGCCGCAAAGAGCAGGGCAAAAGAGAACACGAGGGCGAAGCGCGCCATGTCCTTGAGCTTCTGGATGCCGAAGACATGGTAGAGGGATGACAGCACGAATGCGCCGGCCACCAGACCTGTCATGAAAGGATACATCACGATCTGGATGCTCCAGTAAATATATTCGTTCGGCGCAACGAACAACTCCTTAACGGTCCAAATTTCTCCATGTACCATGGCTATCTGACCTCCTCATCCAGCCCGATGTAATAAACCTGTGGTTTCGTTCCGTATTCGCTCTTCAGGACCCCAACCCGCTGGGTCCTGATGATCTTGGTCACCGGGTCATTGGGGTCCTTGATATTGCCGATAAGCCGCGCCGCGAACGGACATGCCTGAACGCAGGCTGTTTTCATGCCCTTGGTGATCCGATGATAGCAAAAATTACACTTCTCGGCAGTATTGTAAACGGGATGGAAGAACCGTACGCCGTAAGGGCATCCCATGATGCAGTAGCCGCAGCCGATGCACCATGTCCGGTCAACCAGCACCACGCCGTCAGGCGCCTGGTAGGTAGCGCCCACAGGGCAGACCTGGACGCAAGGAGGATTTTCACACTGGTTACAGAGCTTCGGTACAAAGAACGCTTTCTCGATGCCTTCTTTGCTGATGTCCTTGAGTCCGTCCGCATTCTGGTCTATAAGAGCTGTCGTATAGCCGTCGCGAGCTCCCTTGGGCGAATCGGCATACATCCTCCCCTTTTTTGTCAGAACGTACCGCTCGACCCAGGTCCGGGTCACGTTTGCCTCATAGGGAATTTCGTTCTCAAGCTTGCAGGCCTTCACGCATAACCCGCATCCGACGCATTTATGGGTGTCCACCAGGAACACCCATCGCACCGAGGTCGTCTCTGCAGCCACCTGGGCGAACAGCTTTTCAGGGTCAACGATCTCCAGAGCGCCCAGGGGAAGCGATGCTCCGGCGAGCCCGAGAGCCGCCTTTTTTAGAAAGTTCCTGCGCGATATCATCTCAGACCCTCCATCGGTTTATGCGGATTGTGGCACGTCGAGCATTCAATATCAGGATTGTGCTTGTCCGGATCGATACTCTTGATATTCGCCCGTCCGCTTGAGGTATACGGAAGCGGAAAATGGCACCGCAGACATAACGCCCTGCTTTTGTCGATCGTCAGTTTGGGCGGGTCCGACGGATGGTCGATGGCGGGCCCGTGGCAATTCTCGCACTGAATCATCCTGTGCGGCGTTTTCTGTATGCTGTCGAACTTGTCCGCATGGCAGTCCTTGCAGTACTCGCTGCCCTGGTATTTTACCTTGATGATCTTATTCTTCCACTCTTCCTCGTTCCCCAGCCGGTGCCATCCGTACATATAACCCCGTTCATGTACTCCAAAATCCTTCGGGACCACCGCCATCCTGGCCAGCAGTATGAGCGCAACGATGCCGATAACCACGAACAGAGGCCTGAAAATATGATTCTTCATGCGTACGCTCCTCCCCTGAATCCCGTTCCACCCTGCTTATCTACTCTGAATTGCTCCCGGACGTCTGATGTATCATCGTCGACCCTTCCCAGAGTATGGCCAGAAAGCAGAGCGAAAGCCCTCCCACCAGACCGAATACATGGAGGAGTTGCCACTTGATGACGATGAAAAGGATGATGAAAATCAGCGAGAGCTTCAGCAGGCTGATGATCACCGCCGCGATGTTCGATCCCGCGGCCGTTGCACCCTGCCGCAGATACACCCGCTGAACAGAGACAGCGAGCCACCGGAAGTTCAGCAGTCCGAGCACCCCGCCGAAGAGTACACTCACGGGAAGGAACCACCAGGGTTGCGCGGTCTTCTGGATCACCGAAAAAACCACGGCGCCCGCCGAGGCAACGGAAACGATGAGGGCTGTTTTCTTTGCCACGCCTTTGATGATGGCGTCCACTGCCTGTTTCCGGAGCTGTGTTTCATCGATCGTCATGGGTTGTCCTTGTCGTTCTTGTCGTCCTTATCGAACGTCTGCTGACTGCGTTTGGAATATACGAACAAATTACGAAAACCTGCCGCGATACCGATAAAGAGGAAGATCGCGGTGAACCAGGGTGAGGTGTCGAGCCACTTATCTATTTTGATGCCGATAAACAGGCCGATCACCGTTGCGAACACCAGCGTCAGTCCAACGGTGCTCAGCACGCCGATCAAGCGGATAAACTTTCGGTCTTTTTCATCCATAGTTGAGACAGAAGTAATGCGTGAATGGGTAGATGCGAACATGCGGGAAAGCCGGTTTATGGATTACCGGATCACGCATCTACGCCCTTACTCATTAACGCCTTTACGCGTCAACGCTTCTACGCATTAACGCTTCCACGCTTACATCCGTCCTACAGCCCCTTCAGGCTCTTCCGCGCCGCTTCTATCGTTTTACTAATGTCAGCTTTGGTATGGGCCAGGGACAGGAATGCGGCCTCGAACTGAGATGGCGCCAGGTTCACGCCGTTCCTGAGCATGCCCAGAAAGAACTGTCCGAACCGCGTGGTATCCGAGGTCCTGGCGCTCTCAAAGTCCTTTACCTTCTTGTCCGTGAAAAAGCAGGTGAACATCGAGCCGACCCTGTTGAACGTTGCCGGCACCCCGGCCTCCGCTGCCGCAGCGCGCAGTCCTTTTTCGAGGTCTGATGCATTGTTTTCGAGCGTCTTGTATACGCCCGGTTTTGAAAGGGCCTTAAGCGTCTCGATGCCCGCGGTCATGGCCAGCGGGTTGCCCGACAGCGTGCCCGCCTGGTAGATTGGGCCGATGGGCGCGATCTTCTGCATGATTTCGAGTTTGCCGCCGTAGGCGCCGACCGGGAGTCCGCCGCCGATCACCTTGCCGAGGCAGGTCAGATCGGGTTTGATCTTGTACAGTTGCTGCGCGCCGCCGTAGGCAACGCGGAAGCCGGTCATCACTTCATCAAAGATGAGGACAATACCGTACTTGTCACAGACGTCTCGCAGACACTGGAGGAAGCCCGGCTCGGGCGGCACGCAGCCCATATTGCCCGCAACGGGTTCAACAATGATGCAGGCGATCCGCCGGCCCTCGCGGACAGCCATCTCCCTGACCGCGGCAATGTCGTTATATGCGATCGTCAGCGTAAGCCTTGCAAGGTCAGCGGGAACGCCCGGGCTGTCGGGAAGGCCGAAGGTGGCAACTCCGCTCCCTGCCTTCACGAGCAGGCTGTCCGCATGACCGTGGTAGCAGCCGTCAAACTTGAGGATCTTGTCCCGGCCCGTGAATCCCCGCGCCGCGCGGATCGCGCTCATGGTTGCCTCGGTGCCGGAACTTACCATGCGCACCATTTCAATGGAGGGGACGGCCTTTTTGACCATCGTCGCAAGCGTTGTCTCGAGTTCCGTGGGCGCACCGAAGCTTGTGCCGTGCGTGATAGCCTGCTTGAGCGCAGCGGTTACTTTTGGGTGCGCATGCCCCAGGATCATCGGACCCCAGGAAAGCACATAATCGATGTATGCCTTGTTGTCGACGTCGTAGATCTTCGATCCCTTCGCCTTCTTGATAAAGAGCGGATCACCGCCCACGGAGCGGAATGCCCGCACCGGGCTGTTCACGCCACCGGGAATATGTTTTTTTGCCTCTTCGAACAGTTTTTTTGATCTCGCTCCTGACATACATGCTCCTTTCGACAAGGGGGATATCTAAGCCCGAATACTGTTCTTCATAAAAATATGAAAAAACGCCTTGAAAGTCAATGGAAAAGGTCGGATTTCAGGGCTAATTACAAGTAAATATGATATGACAATCGTAATTTGCATGCACATGCGTTTCACCGGGAGATCGTGCGGACAATAAGATCAGCCACGCCTGTTGCATCGTCGAGATCAAAACAGGGGATCGAAACAGCGAACCGTTTATCGCTCACCAGTGCAAGATAGGATGAGTCGTTCTGTGAAAGGGGGCGTTCACCCGAGACGCCCTGGCGAAAAACCTCGATCTTGTTCGTCGCAATATTCTTATACCCCTCAGCGATAACGATCTCAACATCCCCTGCCAGCCTTGCAAGCTCATCAAGGCCAGGCTCGTGCTCGACCTTCTGCATGAGCGCTATCCTGCCCGATCCCGACAGGATGACCGTATCGGCCCCTGCCTGCTGAAAGCGCCATGAATCCTTACCTGGTTTGTCGAGGTCGAACCCTGCCGACGCATGCTTGATCACAGCCACCCGCAGGCCGCGGCCCTTCAGAATCTTTATTACTTTTTCTATGAGCGTTGTCTTGCCGCTGTTCGATGACGCGGAGACGAACGAGACAACTCGCTTTATTTTTATATCGCATTCCAAAATCCGTATTCGCACTACGTCTCCGTCAGGTCCGTGGACTCGGATTTCTTTTTCCTGCCGAAAACACGCACTCCGAGGATGCCAATCTCATAGAGAATGTAAATTGGCAGGGACATGAGCGTCATATTGAACACATCCGGGGTAGGCGTGATGATGGAGCCGATGACGAAGGAAATGAGCAAAGCATACTTCCTGAACTTGGCGAGGACATCGGCGCTGATGATCCCCATCCGGCCGAGTATGATCATGACCAGGGGCAGCTCGAACACCGCGCCCGAGCCGAGCATGAATTTGAGGGTAAAGTCGATGTAGTCCCCCAGTTTGATAATCGCTTTCAAATGCTCGGTCTTGTAGGTGATGAGGAATGGGACGGCAAAGGGGAGGAGCAGGAGGAAGCAGAACACGACACCGATGTAGAAAAAAAATGTCGCAAAGAACACGAACTGGCCGGCGTATTTCCGCTCCCGCGGCAATAGACCGGGTGAGATGAACTCCCATATCTGGTAAAGAATGACGGGGACCATGAGCATAATGCCGGCAATGAACCCGATCTTCATATGAGACATGATGGGCTCGGTGAGCGTGGTAAAATAGAGGTCCTGCGCCATTTTATTGGGTTCAAAATGCAGGAAGGGAAAAGTCATATGATACGTCATCGTTGAGTTCATCGGCAAAAGCAAGAACCCGAGGATATCCTCTGAATAATTAAAACAAATAAGGAATCCAATACCGATGGCGATTGCGGAGTAAACGATCCTTTTCCGGAGCTCCGTCAGATGGCTCCAGAACGACATGCGAAAATCGTCCTCAGCCATTCCCTTTGGCCTCCTCGCCCTTTTTCTCTTCCGGCTTTTGCTCAGGCCCCGCCCCTGTCTTGTGCTCATCTTTGGGCGGCTCCGCGGACGCTGATGCCTCTATCTCCTTGGAGAGGGACTGATCACCGAGATCGCCGAGCTTTTTGAGCTCGTCCAGGTTGGCAGTCTTCTGGACCTCATTCATTTCGGACTTCACTGATTCCTGAAATTCCTGTTGGGCCTTCTTGAACTCGGCCATGGCGCGGCCGATGGACTTTCCCAGGTCCGGCAGTTTTTTAGGACCGAAGACCACAAGGGCAATAACAAAGATAACAATCAGTTCCGGTATTCCAAGACCAAACATAGCTTTCTCCTCAATGTATCGTTTACATTAACGTGGAGATTACATCGCGACCCGTATCACGGTCTTCACATTACCCCGCACGTTGAAGTCGCCCACCACTTCCAGGGCGCGCGGCCGGAGGTTCTTCTTGAGCACGTCGAAGATCAGGTTTGTTACGGCCTCATGAGAAACGCTCTGGTCACGGAAGCTGTTCAGGTAGAGCTTCAACGCCTTGAGCTCCACCACTTTTTTGTCAGGGGTATACGTGATCCTGATGGTCGCAAAATCGGGATAACCAGAGCGCGGACAGAGGCAGGTAAATTCGGGGTAGGATATGTCTATTGTGTAGTCCCTGTCCGGGTTGGGATTGGGCCACAACTCGAGAGATGCCTGTTTGATCGCCTTGGTTCCGTATTTCATGGATTGCATTCTACAGAGTTTCTTTTTTTCTGTAAAGACGAAAGTTACAGTTGTCCATGCCCTTCTCATCATTACTCAAGCTGGATTACGCCGGATTTTCCCGGGCACCTGCAAAAAGAAGCGGGATTTAATTATTTTAAGTTGCTTTTTCCGCGATGTAGAATATATAATCGATGATATACTATCGTCGGATAAAGAAGAGGGAACCAGAATGACCCACCATTTCAACTGCATCGCCACCGGCATCGGCAGCCTGCCGATCGCGGACGCGGACAAGGCCGCGGCCCTTTCGCTCCACTATCTCCCTGAAGCGCCGTTCTGGCCCCAGCTCCCGCAACGGGACTTCCGTGAGCATATGGATGCACAGTACAGCGAGACCCTGCCGGGAGTCATCCTGGACGAGGTGAAGAAACGGGTGTTTTTCGATACATCCCGTGACCTCACGCCGGAGCTCGAAAGGTTCTTTGAGCGGTACCTGGAGAAGGATTACGGGTTTTTCAGGATGACCGATGAATATGCCCCCGGGTTCACGGCTTTTATCCGAGCCATGAAAAAAGGACTTCCCCGAGGGGTGCGGTTCGTCAAAGGTCATATCACCGGTCCGCTTACCGCGGGCACCTCCTTCAAGGATGAGACCGGCAGGGACATCATTCATAACGATGTCCTTTTCGACGCCGTTGTGAAGGGGCTCGCCATGAAGGCCGCGTGGCAGATCCAGGAGCTGAAACAGTTCAACAAACCAATCATCATCTTCATCGACGAACCTGCCATGGAGTCGCTCGGCTCAGCCTTCTCCGCCGTATCGCAGGAGGTGGTGGCTGAAAAGCTGAACGAGATCATCGACATGATCCACGAACTGGGCGGCATCGCCGGCATCCACTGCTGCGGGAACGCGGACTGGCCCATGATATTCAATACCAGGGTGGACATCGTGAACTTCGACGCCTTCGGATATATGGACAAGGTGATGCTCTATCCCGGCGATATAAAGAAGTTCTATGGCCGGGGCGGTGCGCTCGCATGGGGTGTCGTGCCCACGGGCGCGTTCACGGGAAAAGAGACCCCGGATCAAATCGTTGCCGGACTTCACAAGGGCATGAACAGGCTTGCGAAGGAAGGCGTGGACCGAAAAACGATCCATCGGCAGTGTCTTATTACTCCTTCCTGCGGCCTGGGCAGTTTGACGCCGGACAAGGCCGAGGCGATCCTGAGATTGCTCAGGGAAGTGTCTGACAGGTTGCAACAATTTATTGCAAAGTAAAAAATGCAAATTGCAGAATTCAAAATAGTCATGCAGCCGGTCCTGATTCCTGAAGCTCATTTTTAATTTTATACTATGCATTTTGCATTTTGAAAATACACCTCATGCATCCTCGTCTACGCCTCACGACATCCCTGACAATCTCCCTCGCACTTCATGCGCTGGTTATCGCGGCCCTGCTTCTGATAAAGCCGGCGCCTCCGGAGATGCCACTGATCACGCCGGTCACGATCGTGAACCTGCCACAGCCGGAAACCAGGCAGCTGCCACCGCTTAATCGACCGACGCCCATACCTCCCGCACCTCCTGTTCCTCCCCCGCCTTCAGTTCCGGAGCGCTTCGTTCCGGAAAAACCTCTGTTGCCCAGCGCTGTGCCCGTGCCAAAGAAATTCGGCACAAGCGACGAGCTCAAGCTCCCGAAGTCGTTGCCTCGCACCGGCCTGCCCGAGGGGGCGGAGCAAGGCAAGGAAACCGGGAAAACAGGGGCCCAACCGCATACGGATGCCGGTACCGGCCCCCTTCCCTTTTTGACCCAGAACGACATTGACGAGCTTGCGCGCAAGGGCATGCCGGAAAAAAGCCCGGGAGACAATTCCGTCACCCTCGATACGGACGAATTCAAATTCATGTCCTACAACCGCTGGCTCAAGGTCAAGGTCGAGAGCGTGCTCCAGTATCCCGAGCTTGCGGCAATATCCGGATACCAGGGAACGCTTTACATCCTGTTCGATATCATGAAGGACGGTTCCCTCGGCAGGCTGGAGATATTAAAGTCGTCCGGGTACAAGATCCTGGACGACGAGGCGCTCCGCGCGATCCGGGCCTCCGCGCCGTTCCAGTCACTCCCCAATGAGTGGAAACTGGAGCGCTATTCCATCCGCGCAGCCGTCTTGTTCTACCTTGGTACCGGGTATATCCGATGATGGACCTGCTCAAAATTGGCGCCGTCTTTGCATTTATCATACTCTTTCTCCGCCTTCGATGGAACCTCGGGCTTGTGATGCTGCTCGGCTCCGTCTCTCTCGGAGCGCTCTATCTCATCGGGCCGGTGAGGCAGGCGCGAATCATGTTTGACTCGAGCATCGACCCGGTGACGATCAACCTCGTGACCGGTCTCGTTCTCATCATGGTGCTGGAAAACATCATCAGGAAACGGGGCGTTCTCAAACGCATGATGGAGGCCGTCGTAAACGTGGCCAGGGACCGCCGTATCGCCATGGCCGTGCTGCCGGGCGTGATCGGCCTCCTGCCCTCGGCTGGCGGAGCGGCCTTCTCAGCACCCATGGTACAGGAGGCTGCAGCCGACGCTGACATGGGACCGGAGCACAAGGCCTTTGTCAATTACTGGTTCCGGCACATCTGGGAATATATCTCGCCGCTCTACCCCGGCGTCGTGCTCGCCGCCGCGGTCACGAAAACACCGATCAACGGGCTGCTTCGTTCCCAGCTCCCGCTGCCGATCGCGGTGATCGTCATCGGCGCGCTGCTTGGATTCCGGGGAACCACGGTCCAGGCCATTGCAGGAAAACGGGACTGGCACGAGTTCAAGGCGTTGTTCGTCTCATTGCTCCCGATCACGATCTCTATCGTTCTTGTCGTCGTGTTCGCACTGCCGCTGGCCATTGCCATGGCATCGATCGTGATCGCACTGTTTCTGTTCTACCGGTACACGTTCAGCGAGCTTTGGACCACGCTCCGTGAAAGCGTTTCTCTCAATGTCATGCTCATGGTCATCGGCATCATGGTGTTCAAGGGAATGCTTGAAGCGTCGGGTGCCATTGAGGCGTTACCCCTCTTTTTCAAGCAAAGCGGACTTCCAACGAGTGTTGTCATTTTTACACTTCCATTCATCGTGGGACTCTTGACCGGCCTGACCGTCGGGTTCGTCGGCGCCACCTTCCCGATCATCACTGCAATGATGGGCGGTCATCCGGACCCGGCCACGGTCACCTTCGCCTTCGCGAGCGGCTTCGCCGGCGTGATGCTCTCCCCCACCCACCTCTGCCTGCTGCTGACCCTCCAGTATTTCAAGGCTGACATGGCCGGCACCTATCGCTTAATGTACCTCCCGGTGTTCCTGGTTTTCCTCGTAGGACTGGTCAATCTGTGGTTTTGATCGAGTATCATTCTGTGCTCCGATTTAAACCCTGGCCACATCCTCCCGCATGAATCGTAAGACTCTATAGCCAGTGACGTGCACTCAACTTAATGGTGCTCATAATAGGCCGGTCAAAATGTGCCAGTCGCATCATAAGAAAATATCTTAAAATCAAAAAACATATCATTTCAATATGATAGATTCATGACGAACCTAGCATCTTTTTTGCTATGTATAGACGAATAGTATGAAGTGATAAAGCGTGTGACTAATCCTTTAGCCTTCGTATTTTGAGCACATAAGCTGGTTCAATTACGCAAATGAACGCCATTAGAGAACAACTTTACACAAGAATCAACCACTGAAGGACGAAAGGAGGTGAGGACCGTGGCGGAAAAAATTAAAAAAGTTGAATGCGATCCAAAATGCGGATTTGCGGTTCAAAGCCATGACGAAAAAGAAGTCATCGACATTGCTATAATGCATGCGAAAAAAGCGCACAGCATGGACGTTACTGAAAAAGAAGCAAGAGGCATGATGAAAGATGCATAGCACTGACGGATGCCAGAACTTGCGACTACGAGGGCTTGGTTGTTCCAGGCCCTTTTTTTATTTTCCGGTAATCACCGAAATATTCATTGATGAAAATATCGCCTGCGAAGTGTCCAGCGCTTCGCCTTTCTCCCTGCCGGAGACTAACCTCGACACCGGCGTTACGCTTTAATCACGTCGGGGTGGGTTCTGATCAGAGTGGCGCAGCGGTTAAATTCCCCTCCTCCAGGAATACAATCCTGAATTTCCGTTTGATTTTTCAACCTATTTATGTTACTTTCGTCAACATGATCACCAACGACATCTTATCGGATTCCCATCATTTCATCATGAACACGTACAGCCGGCAGCCGCTCGTGCTCGTGAAGGGCCGTGGCACGAAGGTCTACGATTCCGACGGACGGGAGTACCTCGATTTCGTAACCGGAGTGGCCGTATGCAACCTCGGACACTGCCACCCGCGTGTGGTGGTGGCGCTCCAGAAACAGGCGCAGCGGCTGATGCATGTGTCGAACCATTTTCACAATGAACCGCAGATCAACCTGGCGAAGTTGCTGGTCTCCCATTCCGTCGCAGACAAGGCGTTCTTCTGCAACTCCGGCACCGAAGCCGTCGAGGGCGCCATCAAACTCGCACGGCGATATGCGCGTGAGATATTGAAACAGGACCGGTTCGAGATCATTACCATGCGAGGATCTTTCCATGGACGGACCTATGGGTCCCTGTCCGCCACAGCACAGGAAAAGTTGCACAAGGGGTTCCAGCCGATCGTTCCGGGATTCCGGTACGTCCCGTTCAACGATATCGGGGCCGTCGAGGCTGCAGTGAACGGACACACCTGCGCTGTGCTCGTGGAACCGGTCCAGGGCGAGGGCGGTGTGATCGTGCCGGCGCCGTCGTACCTGAAGGAACTACGGGACCTCTGCAACAAGAACAACGTTCTGCTCATGCTCGACGAGATCCAGACCGGTATGGGACGGACCGGAAAGCTGTTCGCTTACGAGCATGCGGGAATTAAACCCGATGTCATGATGCTCGCCAAAGGGCTCGGAGGAGGCATGCCGATCGGCGCGCTCCTCGCCTCGGACAACGTTTCACAGGCATTCACACCCGGAACCCACGGCTCGACCTTCGGCGGCAACCCGCTGGCCTGTGCCGCGGCAATAGCATCGATCGAAGCCCTGATCGAGGACAATATCATCATCCCGAACGTGGTTCAGCTTGGCGCCTACTTCCGACAGGGTCTCGAAAAACTGAAACAAAAGTATTCCTTTGTGCGGGACATACGGGGTCAGGGGCTCCTCATCGGCATGGAACTGGACGTCCACGGCAAGGAAATCGTCTCGGCCTGCATCAGGGAAGGCATGCTGATCAATTGCACCATGGACAACGTGCTGCGGTTCATGCCGCCGCTCAACGTCACCGAGGAAGAGATCGATCTTCTTGTCGAGGCGCTTGACCGCATCTTCGCGAAGCGCTGATCAGCTGGATATTGTTTCGCATTCTCAAGGCGGCTTGATTAAAGCCGCCTTGTACGTTTAATGGTCTCCCAAGAAGTCATAATTCACACGGAGAAAACGAAGTAAAAGTTTTTTTCTTTGTGTCTTCGAGACTTCGTATGAGACACGGCTTTTTACGATTTTGTCACTTTTGGAGAACTCATGAAAAAAGACCTGCTCGCTATTTCTGACCTTGCCCCCAAGGACATTGAAAACATCCTCAAGCGCTCCGCGACATTGAAAAAGCTGTTGAAGCAGGGAAAGCCGCATCAAACGCTCAAAGGCAAGTCTCTCGGTATGATCTTCGAGAAGTCATCGACTCGTACGAGGGTCTCCTTCGAGGTGGGCATGTTCCAGCTCGGTGGCCAGGCGCTGTTCCTGTCGCCGAACGACCTTCAGATCGGACGCGGCGAGCTTATCGCGGATACGGCGCGCACCCTCTCTCGCTACCTCGACGGCATAATGATCCGCACCTTTGCCCAGGCTACGGTCGAGGAGCTGGCGCACTTCGCCTCAATACCCGTGATCAATGGTCTGACCGACCTTCATCACCCGTGCCAGGCACTCGCGGACCTGCTCACCATCCAGGAAAAGCGGAAAAAACTGAGGGGACTGACGCTCGCGTACGTGGGAGACGGGAACAATGTCGCCAACTCGCTTATCCAGGCCTGTGTGAAGGTCGGCATGCATTTCACCATAGCCTCTCCCCGCGGGTACGAGCTTGACGCCGCTATCATGAAGCAGGCGCAAGCGGAGGGAACGCGCACCAAAGCTAGTGTACTGGCGACGAATGACCCCTTCCGCGCGGTCAGAAATGCCGACGCTGTGTACACGGAT
>Ga0210377_10000259_pt1 | contig 50187 bp, 36 predicted proteins | sample PLM4_65_b1redo_FD_155480 | JGI IMG/M metagenome (GOLD analysis project Ga0210377, IMG submission 155480) | Groundwater sediment microbial communities from an aquifer in East River, Colorado, USA - PLM4_65_b1 redo | ecosystem: Environmental > Terrestrial > Soil > Riparian zone | place: USA: East...
ATGAAGGACGGTGTCATCGCCGACTTCGATCACGCCGAGGCGATGCTGGATCATTTCATCAAGAAAGCCCACAACCGCACCATGGGAGTGCGTCCGCGGATCGTCATCGGGGTGCCGTCGGAAATCACGCCGGTGGAAAAGCGGGCTGTCAAGGACTGTGCCTACAGGGCCAAAGCTTCCGAGGTTTACCTGGTCGAGCAGGCCATGATGGCGGCGTTGGGAGCCGGGCTTCCAGTCACGGAGCCCACCGGCAACATGGTGGTGGACATCGGCGGCGGCACCACCGACGTGGCCGTGATTTCCATGGCCGGCATCGTCTACAGCCGATCGGTCCGGATCGCCGGCAACAGGATGGAGGAAGACATCGTCCAGTACATCAAGCGGAAGTACAACCTCCTGGTGGGAGAGAGGACGGCGGAAGAGATAAAGATCAACATCGGGTCCGCCTTTCCCCTGGACGAGGAGCTCACGATGGAAATCAAGGGGCGTGACCTGGCGGAGGGGATCCCCAAGACCCTGGTGATTTCCGACGTAGAGATCCGGGAGGCCCTGTCCGAGACGGTATCCAAAATTATCGAGGCGGTGCGCATGGCGCTGGAGCAGACGCCGCCCGAGCTCTCGGCGGACATCGTGGACAAGGGGATCGTGCTCACGGGGGGCGGCGCGCTTTTGAAGAACCTGGACAAGCGGCTCCGGGAAGAGACGAACCTGCCCGTTTCCGTAGCCGATGATCCCCTGGCCGCCGTGGTGCTGGGCACGGGGAAAATGCTGAACGACTTCAATCTTCTCCGGAAGATCGCCATCGACTGAAGGCCGCAAGCGGTCGCTCGGATGCGTGTACGCTGTGGTAGTGAGCGACTCGGGCTCTCGTGCGATCCCTAGAAGGCAACCGACCTTCTTCGGCATCGATTATGCCGTCCCTGGGGGTCGCGGATCTGACATAATTGCCCTGAACGAAAATGATGCGCCGAAATCATATGAGACTAGGCGTCAATCGGTTGTGCGTCCTTGGTGCGCTGGCTTGCACGCTTGCGGCGCCCGCAGTGCCACAGGAGGCCCATGGGGCTGTCGAGCCCATCCCGCCTCCCGTCGACGCCCCTCCGGATACAGCCCCATCGACCTCGGCCGCTGCACTTGGGTCAACCGCGTCCGGCACGCGTGTTCCAGACGGTATCGAGGTCACCTATGAGGAGAGCCAGAAGGTCACTTGGTACAACCCGAAGGTCGACCTGTGGCGGATGTTCGACTTCAGGATCTACCCCAGTATCGCGAGCGCCGCCGCCGGTGCTCGGAAGATGGTGGTCATCATCCTCGTGAAGGATCCATCGAAGGGACGGCCGACGTCGCTCCAGGTGGACACTGGAGAGGAGACTTGGATCGTCCCGATCACGGATTCGGAGAAGATCACCACGCACGACTCGGGCTGCCGCGTGACTCAGACGATTTTTCTGCCGAACCAAGCGTCGTTCGTGCAGAAACTGGCCGAAGCCACCCAAGTCCAGATGGCTCTCGTGGGCTACCAACGGCCCGTGCGCTACAAGATGACGGCGGAGGACCTGGCGAATTTCAGGAGAATCGACGCGCTGTGGAAAGCCCCGGTTCTGCCGCCGGTGCCGTCCAGCCCGATCAAGAACGGCCCCCCCGAAGGGAGCGTCGCCGCCGACGAGAGTAGCGTCACCAACCCCGAACTCATCCGTTCCTCGAAGTTCCCGCCGAGGTTCCCCAGATTCGCCCAGGGCAAGAGAGCCTACGGGCGGGTCCAGCTCCAGGCGGTCATCCGCAAGGACGGCACCGTGGGAGAGATCGAAGTCTTGAAGGGTGCAGGCGGCGACTGCGGATTCGAGGAATCGGCGATCGAAGCGGTCAGCAAGTGGCGCTACAAGCCCGGCACGAAAGACGGCAACCCGGTGGATGTTTACTTCACGGTGGTGATCGACTTTACCTACGGGAACTAACGGATAGCGCCCGGCTAGCCACAACTCCAACGAAGGGGCCTTTACGGCTGTCAGGACAGTAGGCAGGGTCGACTATCCGGGTGCTGGCCCTGCGCAATCGAGGCTCAGCAGTTCAGCCGCCGAACGCTCGCCCAGAGTTCCTGATCGCTCGGATGGGTGTACACCGTCGTGGTAAGCGGCGAAACGTGCCTCGCGAAGCGCCGCGGTATAGACATCCCCGACGTTCATGCCTACGATCTCGGCAAGCCGGAGGTCGGTCCCGAGGGCCAGGCTGTAGATCAGGTGGTTCCGGGGATTGCCGGCCGTGGCCCGGAGAATTGCTCGCTGCTCGGCTTGCGTCAGGGTCTGAGGGCTGAGGTGGGGCATGGCGGCCCCCGCTCGGCAACGATTCATGCTTGGGTGGGGCGGAGGAGTCAAGGATAAAGACGAGGTTTCCCTCCGGGAGGAGGTCACTCCATCCCTCTGCGGTTGCTCTGGTTTCGCGAGGATCCCGGCCAGACGTCTTCTCGTTTTGAGGGGATATGACATGTCACATTCTCTGAAGCGCGCTCGTCGTTGTCCCTCTCGGCGCAGGCCCACGCACGTCCTTCTGCTTGCTGCTTGGGCGATGATGCCCGTCGCCACATTGCGCGCCGACGATCTCGTACCGATGTCCCGGGTGACCGCCGTGACCGTGTACCGGCAGCAGGCGCTTGTGAGCCGCGAGGCCCGCCTGACTTTGCCACCTGGCGATGGCCGTATCGTCCTCGAGGACCTTCCTTCGGTTGTCGATCCCAATTCGTTTCGCGTGAGTGGACGCGGGGCGTCGGGGATCGAGATTCGCGGGGTCGAAGTGCGACAGCAATTCCGTGAGCCTGGACATTCAGCCGAGTATCGCGAGCTCGAGACCGCGCTGGATGATTTTGGGCGCCAGCAGGCCGCAATCAGCGACCGAACCAAATCGATTGCGGCGTTGAGGGAATTTCTGGGGACGCTGAAGGCGACCGCCGGCGAGGAGGCCTCGAAGGATCTCCTAACCCGAGGATTTGCAGTCGACTCGTGGCAGAAAGCATTCGAGTTTCTATCCGGCCGGCTCGACCATCTCTCCGCTGAGGAGCGCGACCTCAACGTGAAGTCCAAGACGCTGGCGAAGCAGATCGAGGTGACGCGCGGGAAACTGGCTCAACTGGCGTCTCAGGGGGGGATTGCGCGCTACAGCGCGACGATTCTGGTTTCTTCACGACAAGGTGGCGAGGTGACGCTGACCGCCTCTTACCTGGCCGCAAACGCCTCCTGGGCACCGCTCTATGAAGCGCACCTTGACCCCGCGGCGGGGAAGGCCAACCTCGTCTGGCAAGCCCAGATCGCTCAGAGCACGGGGGAAGACTGGAAGGGAGTGTCGGTCACTCTCGCGACGACCCAGCCCTCCGCCGGCATCGACCTGCCCAAACTCGCTTCGCTCCGCTTGTTCCAGGCGCCCGCAGGGTTCTCCGCAGCGCAGTTTGAGTCGCTTCCCGTGATTGGCCGCAACTATCAGGATGTGCTCACGCTGGCTCCCGGGACCTCCGACGTCGATGGGGACGGGAATGTCGGCGATGGGCTATCGAAAGTCGCCACCGTGATCACACCGGCGGCTGCCGCCAGGCGGGAGGTGGCGGTCGTATTCGATCTTCCGGGCGTGCTCGACATCCCGAGTGATGGACAGCCGCATACCCACCTAATCGCCACCCGAACCCTCGACGCACAACTCGAGCGCCAGGCGATTCCTCTTCTCGTGCCGAAGGTCTTCCTGGTGGCGAGGCTCACGCTGACAGGGGAGATTCCACTCTTGCGCGGGCCGGTCCAGCACTTCGTCGGCGACGACCTGGTGGGACGTTCGATCATGGTCGACCGCGCCGCCGGGGAGGAGTTCGCGCTCCCGTTTGGCCCCGACGACCGCCTTAGGGCGGACCGCAAGCAGGTGTTCCGCCGGGTCGAACTGAAGGGGAAGGACGACGAGTTGGATTACCGTTACCTGACAACGCTGGAGAATCACCTGGGTCAGGAGACCGAGATCGTGCTCAAAGACAGAATCCCTGTCTCGGGCGATGAACGCATTACAGTGACTCTAGACAAGGACGAGACGAGCGCCGGGTTCACCACCGACCCGAATGAGCCGGGGATCCTGACCTGGAGCGTCCGGATCCCCAGCGGTGGGAAGAAGGAGCTCGTCTTGCGTTACCGGGTGCGCAAGCCCCGTGACATGGCTGTTGCGGGGCTCGACTGAGGCAGCTTGCCAGCCCTCGTCGTGCGGATTCATCTATTGCGGATGTCCGAGCCCGCGATCTCGACCGGCCTGAGGCCGGTCCCCAAGGCCAAGGAATAGATCGGGTGGTCACGTGCGTTGCCGGCCGTAGCACGCAGGATTGCTCGTTGCTCGGCTTGCGTCAGGGTCTGCGGCCTGGAGGCGAACCGATGGCCGAGAAGGCGGCACGTGGCTGCGCCCGGCCAGCATCCGTCGTGGCCGCTGCGGCGTTGGTTTACTGCCTCGTCCCGGGCCTGTCCGCCGTCCAGGCCGGCGAGAAGGTGAAGACGGAGCCGAGCAAGTTTCTGGCGCCGGCCGAGTTGGCGGAACTGGCGGAAAAGTCGAAGGTGTCCTACGCAACCACCATCCTGAAAGGCGGCGAGAACCTACCCGCGTTTACGCACCCAGGGTATCCGAAGGACGGTTCGGCTTCAGCTACGCCCTACCCCCAGATCGCGAAAGGGCCGAACGGTTCTCGTACCCTGACCTCCTTCAGCCTGTCCGCCATTGCGAAAAAAGCACTCGAAGACGCAGAGGGTCACTACCAGGCAAATGAGTACCCTGAAGCGTTGGCTATCTACGGAGAATAGAAGGAGATGCTGTCTCTCAGGGTGCCAATTCATCTCGCGCGCCGGGCTGGAGTCCTCCTCCTCGGGACAGGGATCCTCGTGGCATCTGGCGGCAATTGTGTTGGCCAATCTGCCACGTCGAGCATTCTCTGTGACAGAACCCATGAAGGGGAACGCGGACTTTACCGCGGCAGGCCATTCCCGGACTGGATCGAAGCGCTTCATGACGTTGATGCGAACATCCGCCGGGAGGCCGCCCAATCCCTCGACAGCTACGATCCCGATGCCCACGCCCTCGTCCCGGCCCTCTTCGACACCTTGGGGGATTCTGACCCTGAAGTTCGCCGCCTGGGGGCCCGCGCGCTCGGACTATTGGGTAATGAGAGCGACTTGGCGCCCCTGCTTGAGCGGGTGCGGAACGACAATGCAATGCTTCGCGCAACGGCTCTCGAGGCTCTCGGTCCGCTCGTCGCCTCGACAGGGGATGAGTGCAATCCAAGGAAGAGAATGTCCCCGGTCCCGGAAGCGGTTCTCTCTGTCCTTATCCAGGGGCTCGGTGATGGCATAACCGATGTCCGGCTGGCCGCGCTTGCATCCTTACGACGAATTGGGCCGGACGCCGCTGCCGCCGCACCGGCATTGAGAAAGATGCTCCGCGACGGCAGCGTGCACAAGCCCGCCTTTCTGACTCTTTTTGATGTCGTCGGTCCCGATGAATTATGGGAATCGGGGACTGAAGATCTGTTCTCCTCGGCTGTTCAGGTATCCAACGATGCGGATACCTGGTCGCGGTGGCGCGCAGTCACCGCGCTGGGCCGTTTCGGGAAGCTCTGTGCGCGGCCCGTGCCCGCTCCTGACTGTGGCGATGCGGACCTGAAGGTCGCCCTCCGGGCCTTAGAGGGCGCCCTGGAGGACCCGGAATTGAGCGTTCGCTTCGGCGCGGCCGAATCGCTGGGAGCCTTTGGGGCAAAGGCTGTGGGGGCACTGGGTGCGTGGAGCGAAGCGCTGAAGCGTGACGGGGAGCTCGCGATCCCGTCGGCGAAAGCCCTGGACGAAATCGGTCCCACGGCCAGACAGACGGTCGTCTCGTCACTCCTCGAGTCGCTAAGGGTGCCGACCGCCTCCTACGGCAATTGGGTGCCCACCCTCAAATCGCTCCGAACCTTGAGCCCGGAGGCGGCGCAGTCAGGAATTCTCATCATCACCGAATCTCTCAAGGCGGAGGATCCTCGGTCCCGCCATGCCGCGGCACGGACTCTCGGAGAGTTGGGTAGTCAGGCGAGGAGCGCTATTCCTGCGCTTCTCGTCGCGCTCGGGGATGCCGACCCGTCGGTGCGATTCCAGGTATCCGCCAGCCTGAAGAAAATAGGCCCCCGGGCCGATGCGGCGCTTGCCCTCGCGATGGCGCTTCGAACAGGAGATCCCGATTCCCGCGCGAGGATCGCTGAAGTCCTGGGGCGGATGGGTCCTGAGGCCTCGGCGACAGTTCCCGATCTGGTCCAGGCACTGGAAGACCCGTCGGAGAACGTCCGGCGGGCCGCAGGAACCGCCTTGCGACGCATCGGCTCGGAACCTCCAGGCTTGGCCCCATCCCTAATCAAGGGGTTGCGTGACGAGGATCGCGAGACGCGCCTGCGGGCCATCTCTGCCGTCGTGACTATCGGTCCTCTGGTTTCCAGGGCACTCGCGCCCGACCTGATCACCGCACTCGAAGATCCGGATCGGAGGATCCGGTCCGCCGCCGTCCAGTCTCTGGGCGAGATTGCCCGAGACACGGAGGACATCGTTCCCGCCCTGGTACGTCGATGCCGGGATGAGGATGCGACCGTGCGCCTATTAGTAGCTGAAGCCCTCGGGCAGGCCTGCCGGAAGGTAACGGCCGCCGTTCCCGGCCTGGTCGAGGCCGTGAAAGACCCCGAACCGTCGGTGCGATGGTCGGCCATCAATGGTCTGGGAAACTGCGGAGCACAGGCGGCCATGGCTGTGCCGGTCCTGATCGAGGCCCTCAACGATGACAAGGAGGGGCACCGACAGGAGGTGCTGAGGGCGTTGGGGAGAATCGGACCAGATGCTCGACTAGCGACCGTGCCGCTGATAGGCCTGCTCCAGAGCGACGATGAGGATTTGCGATTCTCGGCTCGATGGACGCTCCAGAGCATTGGGCCGGATCCGGAACTTGCCGTGTCCGCATATGCCGAATGGCTGAGGGATCGCAGCAGCAAGGAACGCTGGATCCCCGCCTATGGGCTCGGGAAAATCGAGGCCGACACAAAGCAGGTGACCACGATACTCGGGCAGGCTCTTCGCGATCCTGATGCTCGCGTTCGGACCGCGGCCATGAGCTCTATTTCTGGATTGGTGGCGAGAAGCGGCGCCGCTCTCAGTGTGCTTACGGAGGCCCTGACTGATCCGGCCGCGACGGTCCGCCTGGAGTCCGTCCAGGCCCTGACCGAGCTGGGGCTACGGGCGGTTGGCGCAGTCCCGGATCTCATCCGGGCCCTCAGTGACCCTGAGGCTTCCATCCGCAGGCAGGCTGCGACCGCCCTAGGGGCAATAGGTCCCCAAGCCGACACTGCCATTCCAGCCCTCAGGAAGGCCAAGCGAGATCCTGATCCCCAGGTTCGTGCTGAGGCTATCCGGGTCCTGGGGATGTTGACAGCCAAACCCTAGCTGCTTGCAGAATGCGCGATTCCGTCGTCCCTGTGCGCCACTGGAAAGCCTCGTTGATCCAGCAGGTGAGATGCCTGCTCCATCAAGGGTCGTCCCGACCGGTCCTCGCCGAGGCCCGCGTTGTCTATGCGGCCTGAGCGCCTCTATCTGCAGGACATTGTCGAGGCGGCGGACAATGCCCATGGCGGCGGAGTGACGCCGGCCGCTGCGTTGTGCGACACTGGGTCACGAGCGGCGTCCGCTCTGGATCGGACGCTCGAACATCGGTATTGTGACGTGCACGGATTCCCGGCTGGCCATGGTGGGCAGGGTTCCGGGGCTGCGCGAAAGGAGTGCCAGCGTGGATGGGGTAGTCACGGGATCGAAACTCGGCGAAATCGTCGAGCGTCTCCGTCAGGCGTACGCCCCGGAGCGCATTTACCTGTTCGGCTCGCACGCGCGTGGCGACGCCGGACCGGACAGTGACTTCGACATCCTGGTGGTGGTGTCGGATGATGCTCCTCCCAACCGTCGCGGCAGCAGGCTCGCGTACCAGGTTCTGCGCGGGACGGGCGCCGCCGCCGATGTCCTTGTATGGACCCGCGGCTACTTCGAAGGCAGGCGGCACCTGAAAGCCTCGCTGTCGGCAACCGTCTCATCCGAGGGCCGGCTTCTCTATGCAGCCTGACCAGGCGCGCGTCGCCGAGACTCGGGAGTGGGCCGGCCCTCCTGCCCTCGAGTGGTGCTAACCTGAGAGCGTGAAAACCGTCACTCGCACACCGCTGGTGAATGACACGTCGGACGCAGCGGCCGAGGTCGAGATTCGGCTGCTGCGCGCCATGTCGGCGTCCCGCAAGGTCGGCCTCGTGGAGGACGCCAATCGCACGGCCCGGCGTCTTGCCTTGGCGGGGATCGGCCTACGTTTCCCCGAGGCTTCGGAGGAGGAGCGCGTCCGCCTGTTGATGGACATCCTTCTCGGTGCGGATCTGGCGTTGCGAGTCTACGGGCCGCGGACGGCGACTTCGCGACGATGACACCGGGCGATCCCGAAGGGCTTCGAGTGGCGTTTCTCGTGCTTGAAGTCCTGGATCGACTCGGGATCTTGTACCACCTCGGCGGCTCATACGCGAGCGCGATCCACGGAATCCCCCGCCAGACTCACGATGTGGACCTCGTGGTGGACCTCGGCAAGGATCGCGTCGGCGGTCTCGTCCAGGCGCTTGCGAACGAGTTCTATGTCGATGAAGAGGCCGTGGCCAGGGCCGTCAGAGAACGTGCGAGCTGCAATCTCGTCCATCTTGCGACCGGGATCAAGGTCGACCTCTTCGTCAAGGGTGCCGCCGCCTTCGACGTGGCCGAGTTCGAGCGGAAGATCCTGGTCCGACTGGGGGACGAGACCCCGCACGATGTCTTCGTCAAGTCAGCTGAGGACACGCTGCTGGGAGGATGTCCGCGGAATCCTCAGCGTTCAGGCGGAGCGCCTCGACATGACCTACCTGCGCGAGTGGGCTGACCGGCTGGCCATCCGGGACCTGCTCGACCGCCTCATGGCCCGCGCATAGCGAGGTCGAGCGGGCTGGTTAACAGCGACCCGCCTCCTCCACCCCGGTGGGGCACTCGGATCCCGATGCTGGGACTGGAACAGACTGTCTCGAACACGCACTTCTTCGGGACGATTCCACCGCGCAGCGGTTTCGTTCAACGTATGATCTGACAACCTCGGTCGATCCTGGGGGATTCTCGCCCGGTACGGGCGGCCCGGCCACGCCGTGGCCGGACGCGGGAGCCGAACGCACGATGGATCACGATCGCTGGAAGCGCCTCGAACGGTTGTTCAAGCGGGCCTTGGACCTCGCCCCCGACGCACGCGGCGGGTTTCTCGATCGCGAATGCGCGGGCGACGACGAGCTGCGCCGCGAGGTCGAGCGTCTCCTGAGCCACGACGAGGGGGCGGCCCAGCGTCTCGCCGCGCCCATCGCCGAGGCGGCCCGCACGGTGACCGAGCCCGACGCGCGACGCGAGACCATCGGCCCGTACAAGGTGCTGCGCGAGCTCGGACGCGGCGGGATGGGCACGGTCTACCTCGGCACGCGTGCCGACGACGAGTACCGCATGGACGTCGCGATCAAGGTCGTGCCGGGCGTGGGTGACAGTCGCGAGCTGCTGCAGCGATTCCGGGCCGAGCGCCAGATCCTGGCGACGCTCGAGCATCCCAACATCGCGCGGTTGCTCGACGGCGGCGCGACCGAGGACGGTCTCCCGTACCTCGTCATGGAGTACGTCGAGGGCGAGCCGATCGACAGCTACTGCGATCGCAACCGGCTGTCCGTCGCCGATCGACTGCGACGGTTTCTCGATGTGTGCTCGGCCGTGCAGCATGCGCATCGCCACCTGATCGTTCACCGCGACCTCAAGCCGGGGAACATCCTCGTCACTTCGGACGGGACACCGAAGCTGCTCGACTTCGGGATCGCGAAGCTGCTCGATCCGTCGGGCGCGTCCCATTCGATCGCGGTGACGAGCGCGGCACAGCGCTTGATGACGCCCGAGTACGCGAGCCCCGAGCAGGTGCGTGGCGATGCGGTGGGAACGTTCACCGACGTCTACTCCCTGGGCGTGCTGCTCTACGAAATGCTCAGCGGTCGACGGCCCTACAGTGTCGGCAGCCATCGCCTCGGCGAGATTGAGCGCGCCATCTGCGAGCAGGAGCCCGAGCGGCTGAGCCTGGCCGTGACGCGCCCGCCGGCGGGAGGATCGGCGCGGGGTGCTACGAGCGAAGAGCTGTCCGTAAAAAGAGGTTGCCGGCCCGAGACGCTGCGCCGGCTGCTCGCCGGTGACCTCGACGACATCGTGATGATGGCGCTGCGCAAGGAGCCCGAGCGGCGTTATCCGTCGGTCGAGCGGATGGCCCACGACATCCGGCGCCATCTCGACGGGCTTCCGGTGTCGGCGCGACCGGACACGTGGGGCTACCGCGGGGGGAAGTTCGTGCGGCGACATCGGTGGTCGCTCGCGCTGGCGACGCTCGCGGCCCTGATGGTCGTCGGCTTCGGGGTCACGATGGCGGTCCAGGCCGGGCGCATCGCGAGCGAGCGCGACACGGCGGAGCAGGTCACTCGCTTTCTGGTCGGGATGTTCGAGGGGGCCGACCCCGAAACGGGCATCGGCGCCGACGTCACGGCGGGCGAGATCGTCGGCACGGCGAGCGCGCGCATTCGCACGGAGCTTGCCGACCAGCCGGTGGTGCGCGAGAGGCTCCTCGGGACGCTCGGCGAGGTGAACCACTCGCTCGGCGCCCTGACGACGTCGATCGCGCTCCTGACCGAGCGGCTCGAGCTGAGCCGGGAACTCTACGGGGACGATTCGATGGAGACCGCCCGGGCGTTGAACCAGCTGGGCGTCGCCGAGTGGAGGTTCGGACAGTACGATCAGGCGGAGCCGCGGCTCGAACGAGCCCAGGAGATCTACCGCGAACGACCCGGCGCCGACGTCGTGGAGCGGCTCGACGTGATGTTCAACCGGGCGATGCTGCGCTTCGACACCGCCCGTGCCGCGGAGGCGGAGGAGATCCTGCGCGAAGCCTATCGCATCGCGACCGGGTCGTTCACCTCACCGCACGCGTCGATCGCGCGCTGCCTCGCGCTGCTGGGGAGCGCGCGGGCCGCTCAGAACGATTTCGACCAGGCGGCGGACTATCTCCGACAGGCGGTCCAGATGAACCGTGCGTTGGCGGGCGACGACGATCTGACCGTGGCGACGTCGCTCCACGACCTGGCGGACGCGTTGGAGAGAAAGGGCGACCTGGCCGGGGCGATGGATGCCGCCCGGGAGGCGCTGCGCATCCGGCGCAAGCGCTTGCCGGAGACGCACCCTGCCATCGGCAAGACCGCCTCGACGGTAGGGACCTTCCATTGGTATCTCAAGGAGTTCGACGAGGCCATCGAGTTGCTGCAAGAGGCCGTGCGGGTCGAGCGTGCGGTCTATGCCGGACGGGATCACGAGTCGCTGGCGTCGTCGCTGTCCAACCTCGCGCTGGCGCTGAGCGACGCAGGCCGGTGGGGCGAGAGCCGTGAGGCGTTCGACGAGGCGCTCGCGATGCGCAGGCGCTTGTACGGCGAGAATCACCCGGACGTTGCCTGGACGATGAACAACATCGGGTGGGCGATGTTCCAGAGGAAGGAGTGCGCCGAGGCGATCCCGCTGTTCGAGAGGGCGGTGGCGGTGCTGACCGACCCCAAGCTGCTCGATCCGTTCGCGTCGACTCCGATGAAGAACCTGGGCGTCGCGCTCGCGTGTGACGGACAGATTGAGCGGGCCGAGCAGGTCCTGACCCGGGCGATCGCCTACGGGCGCGAGCACATGCCCAAGGGCCACCCCCATTTCGGCACGCAGGTCGCTGCACTGGGCGCGTTCCTGATGAATGCCGGCCGGGCGGAGGAGGCCGAGCCCGTGCTGCGCGAAGCCCTGGAGATCCGCATCGCAACGCTTCCCGCGGACCACCCGGTGATCGAACAGGCCCGCTCCGCGCTCGCCGGCTGCCGCTCCCGCATTGCGGGCGCCGGGCCGTGACATTATGATGACCGCGGATTGAGGACGCGGAGGCCCGCGCAGCGATGACCGAGGATCCCCGCGGCACAGTCACGCGTTTGCTCCTGGAGTGGCATCACGGGCAGCCGCAGGCGCTCGATCAGGTCTTCCCCCTGGTGTACGAGGAACTGCGCCGCCTGGCCGCCGGCCACATGCGGGGGGAGCGCCCCGGGCACACCCTGCAGGCGACGGCCCTGGTGCATGAGGCCTTCGCCCGGCTGGTCGGCACCGAGGTCACGGCGAGGAGCCGCGCGCAGTTCCTGGCTCTCGCCTCCCGCGCCATGCGCCACGTCCTGGTCGACCATGCCCGCGCGCGGCAACGGGTGAAGCGGGGCGGGCACACGGTCATGGTCACGCTGGAGCAGTGCCTGGTCGTCTCCGAGGAGCCCGATCCGGCGTTGCTCGACCTCGACGACGCGCTTCGGGAACTCGAGGCGCAGGATGGACGCAAGGCACGGGCCGTCGAGATGCACTTCTTCGGAGGCCTGACGCACGAGGAGATCTCCGGGCTTCTCGAGGTGTCGGTCTCGACGGTGCGGGGAGACCTGCGACTCGCCAAGGCGTGGCTCGCCGCCCGGCTCGACGACGCCGCTCGAAACGACGCTGCTCGGAACGATGCCCCTGAATCCTGACCAATGGCGCGAGGTCGAGCGGCTCTTCGCCCGGGTCGTCGATCTCGACCCCGCGTCGAGGGCCGCGATCCTCGATCGGGAGGGCGCCGGGGGCGCGGTGCGTCGCGAGGTGGAGCGCCTCCTCACCCACGACCAGGGAGCCACCGGCCGGATCGCGGCGCCGATCCGCACGGCGATCGCCACGACCGCGCCGGGCGCGCAGCGCGAGCGGATCGGGCCGTACCGGATCCTCCGCGAGCTGGGACGCGGCGGGATGGGGGCGGTCTTCCTCGCGGCCCGCGATGACGATCAGTACCGCAAGCAGGTCGCCATCAAGTTCGTGTCGGTCGGCATGGACAGCGACACCCTGGTGCGGCGCTTCCGGGCCGAGCGGCAGATCCTCGCGACCCTGGAGCACCCGCACATCGCCCGCCTGCTCGAAGGCGGCACGACCGACGACGGTCTGCCTTACCTCGTCATGGAGTATGTCGAGGGCGAGCCGATCGACACCTATTGCGATCGCGGCGGTCTCGGCATCAATGCGCGGCTCGGGCTCTTTCGCTCCGTCTGCGGCGCGGTGCAACACGCGCATCGGAACCTGATCGTCCACCGCGACATCAAGCCGGCCAACATCCTGGTCACGGCGGACGGCGTGCCGAAGCTCCTGGACTTCGGCATCGCGAAGCTCCTCGACACCGACACCGGCGCCGCGGGCCACACGCTCACCGCGGCGCGGATGATGACCCCCGCCTACGCGAGCCCCGAGCAGGTCCGGGGCGAGCCGATCACCACGGCGAGCGACGTCTATTCCCTCGGCGTGCTGCTGTACGAGTTGCTGACGGGCCGCCGGCCGTATCGCCTGGCGAGCGGCCGCTTCGAGGAGGTGGCGCGGGCGGTCACCGACCAGGAGCCGGACCTCCCGAGCGCCGCGGTGACCAGGGAACCGGAGGGCACCACCTCCGAGAGCCTGTCCCGCGCGCGCGCCGCCCTCCCCGCGGATCTGCGCCGCCGGCTCGCCGGCGACCTGGACGATATCGTCCTCATGACGCTGCGCAAGGAGCCCGAGCGCCGCTACGCCACCGTCGCCGAGCTGGAAGAGGACATCCGGCGCCACCTCGAGGGGTTGCCGGTCCTGGCCCGCAAGGACACCTGGGGCTATCGCGCCTCCAAGTTTTCGCGCCGGCACCCGTGGAGAGTGGGGGCCTTCGCCCTCTCCTTCGTGCTGATCGTCGGCTCGAGTTTTGGCTTCTTCCTGCAGGCCCGCCGGATCGCGGGGCAGCGCGACCGGGCGCTCGCGGCCGAGGGGGCGGCCCGGACCGAGGCGGCCACGGCCGCGCGGGTCACCGATTTTCTGGTCGAGCTGTTCGAGTACTCCGATCCCGCCGAAGCCCGGGGGCGGGCGATCCCGGTGCGCGAGGTGCTGGACCGCGGCGCGCGCCGGATCCGGGAGGATCTCGACGACGAGGCGGGCGCGCAGTCCCGCCTCCTCGCCACCATGGCGCAGGTCTACGGAAATCTCGGCCTGTACGACGCGGCGCTGCCGCTTTCCGAGGAGGCCCTCGAGAAGGAGATTCGACTCCACGGCGAGAACGCGCCCGAGGTCGCCCGCGCCCGCGCCCGCCGCGGCGCGCTGCTGGCGCACCTCGAGAGGCGCGACGAGGCGGAGCCGGAGATCCTCGCCGCCCTGAAGGTGCAGCGCGAGCGACTCGGCCCGGAGCACGACGACATCGTCGTCAGCCTCAACACCCTGGGGATGCTCCGCGCGCTGCAGGGTCGGTACGCCGAGGCGGAGGCGCAGCACCGCGAGGCCCTGGCGATGGCGAAGCGGCTGCACGGCGATCGACACGAACTCGTGGGCAGGTCCGCCGACAACCTGGGCCTGGTCCTGGACCAGAAGGGACCCTACGAGGAAGCTGAACGGGTGCTGCGCGACAACCTGGCGATGCGCCGCGATCTTCTCGGCGAGGATCACCCCCAGGTGGCGGCGAGCCTGAACAACCTGGGGCAGGTCCTCGTCAGGCTGGGACGACTGGACGAGGCCGAACAGATGCTGCGCCAGAACCTGGCGCTGACCGGCAGGCTGAACGGCGAGGAGTCGTTCGCCTACACGGTCTCGTTGAGCAACCTGGCGTACGCGCTCAAAGAGGAAGGGAGACCGGCGGAGGCCGAGCCGCTGCAGCGTCGGGCGCTGGACCTGACGAGCCGCCTGCTAGGTCCGGAGCATCCGCAGACGGCGTCCCGCATGAACAACCTGGCTAACCTGGTGCAGGACCAGGGAAAGTTCGCGGAGGCCGAGAGTCTGCACCGGCGTCTTCTTGATCTCAACCGCCGCGTCCAGGGCGACAAGCACCCGGAGACCGCCGGGACGCTCAACAACCTGGCGAGCCTGCTGTGGGACTTGGAACGGTACGACGAGGCCGAGCCGCTGTTCCGCGAAGCGATCGCGGCGGATCGGGAGACGCTCGGCCCCGAGCACGGTTTCGTGGCGATGGACTTATGCAACCTGGCGGTGGTCCTGCGGGATCGCGGCCGGGCCGGGGATCGCCGGGAGACCGAGACGCTCTTCGTCGATGCGGTCCGGATCGCCCGGAAGGCGTTCGGCGAGACCCACCCGAACGTGGCGGTCAACCAGGTCCAGTACGGCATCTTCCTCGCGCGCACGGGACGCGTCGACGCAGGCGAACGCGAGGTGCGGGAGGCGCTGCGGATCTTCGAGGTGGGGGAGGGGCCGGATCACTTCACGTCGACCTGGCGCGGGTGATGCTGGGTGAATGCCTGTCCCTCCGGGGGCTCTACGAGGAGGCGGAGCCGCTCCTGGTCGAGGGTCACGACGCGCTGAGCAGGAAGCTCGGGGCGGGTTCCGGAGTGACCCGCCGGACGCGCGCGCAAATCGTCCGTTTCTACACCGCGTGGGGGAAGCCGGACCGGGCGGCCGCCTATCGCGAAAACGGGGGACCGGGCTGAGCCCGGCCCCCCATACTCGAAGCGCGCCGATCCGAAGTGCGCCGACCCGATCGTTCAGCGCAGAATGAGGTCCACGCTCGGGCCCGTCCCGTCGTCCAGGGAAAGGACGATGCGGTAGCGCCCGGCGGGCATTCCCTGCGTGCTCAGGTTGAAGTGATACAGGCCGCCCTCGTAGAGGAAGGTGTCGCCGCCGTCCGCCGCGCTGCCCGACTGCACGTCCAGCGGCTCCCCGGGCGTGTCGTCGGAGCCGAGGGGAATGACCCGGATCCGGGCGGCGGCCGTGGTGACCGGATCGCCTCCCGCGAAGAACAGGCTGAACTTCACGGGCAGCGTGCGTGACGCCTTGTAGATCCCGCCATCCTCGAGAGGCGGCGCCACTCCTCCGAACCGGTAGGTGACCTCGACACGCTGGGTCCCGGAGACGCGATTGCCGTTGGCGTCCTCGGCGGTCCAGGTGACCAGGGTGGTGCCGGGACGAACCCCCTCCGCCGGCAGGTCGTTCGTGAGACTCACCGGACCGAACAGATCGGTCGCCGAGGCCTCGCCGGGAGTGACCGGGGTCAGGGGACCGGCCGCGGTCAGGGAGATGTCGGGCGGCACCGCAAGCGCCGGCGCGGTCGTGTCGATCACCGTGACCCGCTGCACGCCGGCGGCCTCGAGCCCGTGGGCATCGATCGCCGTCCAGGTGACCAGGGTCATGCCCAGGGGGAAGCCGTCGGCCGGTGCGTTGTTGCCGACGTCGACCGCGAAGATGTCGGTGGCCGTCGCGGTCCCGATCGCCACCGGGGTGCGAAGCGCCGTGGCCTCTGCGGTGACGTCCGCCGGCAGGGCGATCACCGGCGGCGTCGTGTCGGTGAAGGTGATCGCCTGGGTGGCCGAGGCCTCGTTGCCGCTCGAGTCCCGGGCGGTCCAGGTCACGACGGTGGTCCCGAGGGGGAAGCCGTCCTCGGGGGCGTCGTTCTCCACCACGACCGGGAAGAGGTCGGTCGCCGTGGCCGTGCCCGGGGCCAGCAGGCTCAGCACCGCGGTGGCCTCCGCGACCACGCCGGCCGGCGCCGAGAGGACCGGCGGCGTCGTGTCGACGATCTCGACCGTCCGGGTGGCGGTGGAAGCGTTGCCCCGCTCGTCGGTCGCCGTGAAAGTTACCACCGTGGTCCCGAGAGGGAAGACCGACAGCAGGGGCGAGACGGAGAGGCTCACTGCGCCGCAGAGGTCGGTCGCCAGAGCCGGAGCCACTTCGACCTCGGCGCCTTCGGCGGAAGTCGCCTCCAGTCGGATCGCCTCGCCGGCGTCGAGGAGGGGCGGCGTGGTGTCGACCACCTCGAGGCGCACCTCGTCGCTGTCGGTCCGGCCGAGGATGTCCTCGACCGAGAGGGTCAGCGTCTCCGCGCCAACGGGCAGCGCGAGGGTCGGGCCCGCGCCCGTGGCGCTGCCGAAGCTCCCCGACCAGTCGTAGGTCAGGCCGCCCGAGGCCGGGTCGGCGGAACCGGTGGCGTCCAGGGTCACGTCGGTCAGCGGCCCGGTGCACTCGACGAGGCGATCCGATCCGGCCTCCGCGACCGCGGTCAAATCGGCCGCGCTCACGACGCCGTCTCCGTTCGTGTCCCCCTCGAGCCAGAGGACCGACTCCACGAAGTCGCGGATGTCCCCGTCGTTGAGATCATGGGCCAGGCGCAGTTCCTCCCTCTCCTGGTAGCGGGGATCGACGCGGGCCGCGGGGTGGTGGCACTCGGCGCTCAGGACGTTCGCGCCGTCGTTGATGCGGACGACGGGCGTCACCTCGATCGGCAGCCCTTCGGGCCCGGGGACGCGCGTGAAGGGATAGCACTCGTCGGCCTGGATACCCCACGCGCTCGTCGTCAGGATGGTCGTGTCGCTGTCGTAGGAGTCGAGCCCGGAGACCAGCAGGAGGAAACTCTCGGCCATGGTGTCGAGGGGCGGCGGCAGGCTGTCCGGGTCGAGGCCGGAGACCAGGTCGTCGAGCACCGTCAGGCGGTAGCCGTTCTCGGCCACGTTGATCCAGCGGATCTGCGGGTAGCCCCGGTCGTCGATGTAGACCGGGTTGTCCGGGGGGCCCTGGGAGCCGGTTTCGCGCCGCTGCCGGAAATCGTGCCAGCGGCCGAGCTCGCAGACGTTGTGCCACTTCACGCGGTCGATATGGAAGAGATCAGCGGTGCAGGCGAGATCGTTCTGGGTCGACTCGCCGTCCGGGACGATCGGAGTCGCCATGCCGCCCCCGAGATGCGGGGCGGCGACGGTCACCATCTCGGCGATGCGCTTGCCCGTCCGACGCAGCTCGTCGTAGTGGCGGTAGACGAGCTGGCGGCCGATGACACCGCCGTAGCTGGTGGTGATAATCGTCAGGTTCTTCTCGGTCGGGAGATCCTCGATCGCCTCGAACAGCGCCCGGGCGATCTCGTACACCTCGAAGTTCTCGTAATTGAAAGCGATCGTTCCGTAGTCGTAGTTGCGGATGCCGGGGCCATGGCACGCTTCGTCGCCGTCGCACTTCCTGGTGTCGCGAGGTCCGCCCACGCAGACCGTCTCGTTCTCGTCGTTGAGCCCCGAACAGGTCCCGCTCGTGTCCCGGTAGAGTTTCCGGATGGTCAGATGGCGCTCCTCGGAGCCCGCGGCGGCGTTCCAGTCCACTCCGTAGACCTCCGTGACGTTGGGAGTCTCGAACATCAGCCGGTGGGCGAGCCGGTTGATCCCCGAGGCGGTCGCGTCGGCGAAATCGGCGATATCCCCGCCCCGGCCGTGGATCAGGAAGACGGTGCGGGGGCCGCCCCGGGGAACCTCGGCGGCGGGCCAGGTCTCGGGGTCCTCGCCGCACTCGCCGAAATCACCGGCACGCACGGTCCGACCGCGCTTGCAGCCGGCGAGGTTCTCGAGGATGCCGCACGGCCGCTGGCCGTTTCGCCCGCAGCCCGCGGGGAAGCTGTCCCGGCAGACGCCCTCCAGGATCGCCTCCTCGAAATCCCGCTTGCAGGAGGGGATGTGCTCGAGGAGGGTGCAGGCGCGCTCGTTCTCGTCGCCGCACAAGGGCGGGAAGCCGTCCGCATCCAGCGCGGTGCAGGTGCCGAATCCGAACGGGATCTCGGCGACCTGCACGCCGGCAACCTCGCTCGCCTTGCAGGAGGTGATACCCAGGAGCACCTGGATGTTGATCGTGCAGGCGCGCTCGCCGACGTCGCCGCAGAGCGTCGGATAGCCGTCGGAGTCGACTCCGGAACAGCGGCCCTCCACCTCGAACAGCCCCGCCTTGCATGAGGGGATGTGCTCGTTGATCACGCACGCCCGCTCCGACTCGCCGCCGCAGAACGGCGGGAAGCCGTCCGCGTCGAGCGCGGTGCAGTTGCCCCCCGGAAAGGGGACCTCGGCCAGCCCTGATTTGCAGGAGGGGATGTGCTCGTTCAGGTTGCAGGGACGCTCCCCCGCGCCGCCGCAGAAGGTGGGGAAGCCGTCCCCATCCAGGCGCTTGCAGGTTCCGCCCGGGAAGGGGATCTCGGCAAGGCCGCTCTTGCAGGATCGGATCCCCAGCGCGATCTGGAGGTTGAGCGTGCAGGGGGATTCACTCTCGCCGCCGCAGGACGAAGGGTATCCGTCCGCGTCGAGGAGCCGGCAGGTGCCGCCGACGTTGATCCGCCCGGACTTGCAGGCCCGGACATGTTGCGCGATCGTGCACGCCGGCTCGTCGGTGCCGCCGCAGAAGGTCGGGAAGCCCGAGGCGTCGCTGCACTCCCCCAGGAGCACCAGGTAGTCGTAGTCGCAGCATCTCCCCAGCCCCCCGAAGCCGCAGTGGCACGCGGATTCCCCCGGATCGCCGCAGGCCGCCAGGGCCTGCCCGGAAGAGGCCAGGAACAGTAGCGCGAGTACGAAGAGCATCCCGGCCCAGGGCCCCCGGGGGAATCTCCAAGACGGTTTCGATGGGTGCATGATCGATCCTCCTTCCGGCGCCTCGGCGCCGCGGTTTCGTGGGAGGGGGCCCAACCGAATCCCCCTCTCTCACAGCGGAAGGCGACAAATCGGCGGGGAAGTGTCAATCGGGACTCGGGTCGTCTGCACCGTCGCCGACACCTGCTCGGGCGGCATGTGCGTGGGTGGCCCGCCACCGCCGACCCCCGAGGCTTCTGGTTCGAACTGACTGTCGCTTGGGGAGCCTGGGCTACTCGCCCCAAGAACTGCAGGGGGCGGAGATCGCAATGCTCGTCTCCGAGGAACACCGAGAGCAGCACCGCAAGGATTTGACTCGGTTCATCGAGGGCAAGGAGGGCCCGGGTGCGGGCGGACACCCGATCGAGTTGAAGGCTCAGTCAAAGGACGGTGAGAGGATCCCGGTCGAGATGACATTGAGCGCCCCCACAGTGCACGCAGAGGGATTGATTGTGGGCGTGATTCGGGATCTCCGCCAAGGGACACGGCTGGGGCTCTATGAAGCTCTGCTGCCGGTCTGTTGCGTCTGCGGGGTGATCCGGGATGATTCAGGGTGCGCCAAAGGTCAAGGGACGTGGGTGAGCCTCGAGCATTTTGTCCAGCAGCACGACGCGGCGCGATTCAGCCACACCTTTTGTCCGAAATGCCAGCAGGACTACATGTGTGGCCAGGGGATGGCCTCGCAGATCCGGTGAGAATCCGACCCGCGATCTCCGAAGGACACCCCGAAGGGGATCGATATCAACCCTTGGGTTGATCGAGCGCCTTCCGCACCACGTGCGCCAGTTGGGCGGGCGAGAACGGCTTCTCGAGGAGCGCGACCCCCTCAGAGAGAACTCCCCCATCGGTGACTGCCCCGTTGGCGTACCCGGACATGTAGAGCACCGGAGTGCCGGGGCGCAGGGCCAGGATCTGCTTCGCGAGGTCGCGACCGCCCAGAGTCGGCATCACCACGTCGGTGAGCAGCAGATTGATCGGGCCCTGTCGCTCGCGCACCATCGCGAGCGCCTCCTCCGCGTGCGCGGCCGACAGCACGGTGTACCCGCGTCCAACCAGCACTTCCCGGATCATTGCTCTCACGTTTTCCATGTCCTCCACCACCAGCACCGTCTCGCCCCCTCGTGGACCGTCCACGAGGGGGGCCGCAGGCGCGTCCTCCGCGCGGGCCTCGTCCACCCGGGGTAGGTAGATCGTGAAAGTGGTTCCCCGGCCGACCTCGCTGTAGACCCAGACATAGCCTCCGCTCTGCTTGACGATTCCGTAAACGGTCGCGAGGCCAAGTCCCGTCCCCTTGCCGTCGGGTTTGGTCGTGAAGAATGGTTCGAAAATGCGCTTCTGTGTCTCCGCGTCGATACCGACCCCGGTGTCCGACACCGCCAGCATCACGAAGCGGCCGGGCACTGCGGGCGGATGGGATGCCGCGTACGTATCGTCGATCTCGGTGTTCGTGGTCTCGATCGTCAGGGATCCCCCATTGGGCATCGCGTCCCGCGCGTTCACCACCAGGTTCATCATCACTTGCTCGATCTGCGTCGGGTCCGCCTTGACGGTTCCCAGATCGGAGGCGGTCTGCACCTTGATCTCCACGTCCTCGCCGACGACCCGGTCGAGCATCTTCTTCAGATCGTGCACCACACTGTTCAGGTCGAGGATCTTCGGTTGCATGACCTGTTTGCGGCTGAAGGCCAACAGTTGCCGCGTCAACGCGGCGGCGCGCTCGCCGGCCTTGATCACCTCCTCGAGGCGTGGCCGCGCCGGGTTGCCCTCCGGAATCTCGCGCCGCATCATCTCGCCGTAACCGGTGATTACGGTGAGCAGGTTGTTGAAGTCGTGGGCGACGCCACCTGCCAGACGCCCGACCGCCTCAAGCCTCTGGGACTGTTGGAGCTGCGCTTCCAGGTTCTTCTGCTTCCCAAGGTCCCGCATGATCGTGGAGAGGAAGGCCACCTGCCCGTCCGGCCCCTTGTGCGCCAGGATCACTTGTGAGAAGGGGATCTCCCTGCCTTCACGGTCCAGGAAGCTGCTCATGCCTTGCCATGCACCGTCGCGAACGGCGGCCGGGATGCCGATCTCCAGGACCTGTCTCCGTGCCCAGTCGGGATGGCCATCCGCCACCTGAAGCCCCGAGAGGTCATGATCCGGCTGGAGACCGAGCATCCTGCGGCCCGATGAGTTCAGGTAGCGCAGGCGCCCTTCCAGGTCCCCGATGGCGACGAAATCCGGGGTCGCATCGAGGATCGCGACCAGTCGTTCTCGTGCGTCCTCGGCCCGCTTGCGCGTGGTGACGTCGCTAACGATCAACAAGAGGAGCTCGTTATCCCCTGATCTGAAAAGGGACATGCGCGCGTTCAGCCATCTGTTCCTGCCGAAGGTGGTGATGATGTGGACATCGGAGTCCTGAATCCGTCGTGTTGCGATGACTCGCTCTGCCATGTGGAGCAGACCCGATCGCGTCCAGGACTCCAGCGTGCGGAAGTTCAGTGCCTTGATTTGCTCAACGGTCCCGCCGACGATGTCTGCCGCGGCGTCATTGCAGGAGACGCATTCCCCCGTCGGTTTGTATGTCAAGATCCCCACAGGTGCAGAGGTCAGCAGTCTCGCATTGAAGGCAAGAGCATCTGCGAGGCCCTGCTGCACCATCTTGCGTTCAGTGATGTCGCGGAAACTTCCTAGCAGACAGACCTGGCTGTTGAGTTCGAAGCGCGTGCCGTGGATGTCGGCAAAGAACACCGAGCCGTCCTTTCGCATGACCTGAACATCGTTCGCATGAGTCGCTTCGCTCGCCAATGTCGCCTGGAGGTCCCTGGCCACCCTCGGCAGTTCCGCCGGCGGATGAATGTCGTCCACGCCCAGGTTCGCCATCTCTTCGGAGGAGTACCCGAGCATGCGACAGAATGACTTGTTCGCGAGGACGAACCGCCCCGTCTTTGCATGGATCACCACAACGCCGTCCTGGATATTGTCAAAAATGACCTGAAGGACTCGCCCGGCCTCCTCCAGCGCCGCCTCGGTCTTCTTGCGCTGGGTGATGTCTTCGCTCACCGCGACAAAATGGGTGATGCGGCCGGCCCCGTCCAGGATCGGCGAGATGGAGGACAACACGCGATAAAGTTGCCCGTCTTTCTTCCTGTTGTGGAATTCCCCGTGCCATACCCTGCCCTGGGTGATGGTCTCCCACATACTTCGGTAGTCTTCCGGTGGGGTCCTCCCGGACTTGAGGAAGCGCGGGTTTTTCCCGCGCACCTCGTCCGGCGCATAACCGGTAATCTCGGTGAAGCGCGGATTGACGTATTCGATCTCCCCGGCGAGGCTGGTGATGATGACGGTGGAGGGGGATTGCTCAACGGCTCGTGAGAGCTGGCGCAACTGGTGCTCCATGCTCTCACGATCGGTGATTGCGATGATTGACGCCAGCACGGAAGTCTGCTCCTCCGCATCGATCGGAGCGAAATTGAACTACATCCGGATCTCGCCGACGTCCTTGACCTCAGGGGCGAATTTCGGGTCTACGAAAGTTCCTCAGGCGCTCGCATGTCCACGGCACGGTTGCCTACTTGCGGATCTATATGGCGGGGAGTATCGAAGATCAAGTCGCGCAGGGACACAGACTGAATGAACCGTGGAGATGACGATTTGCCAGCGGCGGTGCCGATCTCGACTGCCGGCGCTCGGCCTGAGGGTTCGCCGCGCGCCCAGCCCGCGACACCCGCTGGCGTCGGGTGCCGCCGTCGCGATCAGGGCCGCAGCGTGAGTTGTTGCTGGAGAATCGCCCGCAAGTGCTGCAGCTCGAAGGGCTTCCGGATGTAGTCGCGCGCGCCCTCCTCGAGGGAGCGGACGGCACGCTGCTCGTCGTTGATCCCGCTCACCATGACGACGACGGAGTCAGGGGCTTCGCGGCGCAGGCGGCGCAGGGTCTCGAGGCCATCAATCCCGGGCATTTCGATGTCCAGGAGAATGAGGTCCGAGGCACTGTCTCGAGCGTAGGAGAGAGCCTGCTCACCGCTCTCCGCCTCCAGGACGTCATATCCCTCCGATTTCAGGTACTGCGACAGCATCCGCCGGACCGAAGAGTCGTCGTCCACCACCATGATGCGAGCCATATCGCTCCCCTTGCTCGGACGACGTTCACGTCCGGTCCAATCGTTGCTGAAGATGAGGTCACTCGACCCCTGGCGCAAGCCGACATCGCGGATCGCCCCGCATGCTGCCCCCTTCCGCCATAACGAATGGGCCGCCAATGGAGCCGAGTGCGACAACCCTCCCCGGAGGCGCTGACACAGGTGCAGAGCGAGAACATCTCGACCGCCTCGTCGACCGCTGCCTGGAAGGGTGTTCACCTCGTCTCTGGACTCGGAGATCGCCATTCTCAATCACAACGATGGAAGATAGGACCGGTGTCTGTCCCTTCTGCAAGCGTACGGGTCGTTGTGCCAGGTGTGATTGGCTCAAGCTGAAGCGAGCGGTTGCCTGCGGCGCCTGTCACGGGTCGGAACGTGTCGAGCTGTATCAGTAGGACCTGTGCTCCTGATGCACAGGGGACGACGGCACCACAGCGACATCCTCCTCCGCGGTCCTGTTCTCTTTCGTGGCGAAGCGGAACGTCCTTGGGGTGGTTCCCGTGTAGGCTCGAAAGTTCCGACTCATCGTCCGCCGGCTGGTATACCCATGCATAGACGCCAGCTCCATCAACCCTTTGTCGGTCATGCGGAGGTCTCTGGTCAGGCATTCGACTCGGAAGAGTCCGAGGACGACGTGCGGCGGGTAACCGAACCACTCCCGAACCAACCTCGAGAGCTGGCGGGCGCCCACGTCGAGCGCGGCGGCCGCCCGAGCCACGGTCAGGCCGCGCTGGTGGCGGGTGCGTGCCATGCTTACGAATCGCCCCCGCCGGTCGTCGCCTGCATGGACGCTTAACAGACGGTGCATACCTCGCCATGCCGATCGTGTCAGCGTATCGCGGCGACCCGTCCGCAAAACGGGCTCGATCGCGCCGAGATTGATGACCTTGCCGGGGTGAATTTGGGGAAGGGAGAACAAGGTCATAGGGGAAGCCGGAAGACAGAGGTAGATGACCTGTCGTGGTGGGCGCTGCATCGACCACTCGCGCAGCCTGCCGATGCAGCAGTTCTGGATCGCACCCGGATCGATGACGATGATCGGGCCCTGATCGGTCGTGCCTGCCTTCGTGAGGCACGCGACTCCCAGGACACTGGCTCCCCCCCCGGCCGAGCGCACCTTGTCGACGATCGAGTCGGTGTTCGTAAGCACGACGATCAAGCGCTGTGGCACGATCCGGCCTCCGCCCGCCCCGGAGCCTTACCCGGAGCCAGGTAAGCTCGCACCTGAGCATTTCTCGTTCCATCGCCGTTGAGGCTCGGGCGGTTGTGCAGATCTCCTTACGGCTCAATGAGATCGGCAAGACATCGGACCGCGTCGGGAACCCGGCGGCCAGACATGAATGGGGAGATCAACACACTGGTGAGACGTACGTGAGACTCGGAGTGATGCATTCAACTGTTCAGACAGAACTTACAGCCGTCTCAAATGAGTCGCAAAGGCGTAGCATGAGACGCGCCTCATGAGAGACCGTGGGCGGCGCCCAACCCCCTCAAACGACGCTGGTCCGCCGCTGCCGGCAGCTCGAGGGGCGCGATCCGGACGGTATCAACCATCGTGCGCTGATCGTGCCGGGCGGGCGATTCGCCCGCAAGCGACCAGCGCCAGACTGAGCGATACGACCCTGTCCAGGTAATTGAAGTCGAAGGGCTTCCTGAGGTAATCAGATGCGCCAAGGTCCAGCGACATGATCGCCGACTGCTCATCTGAGAGACCGCTGACCATGATGACGATGGTCTCAGGGAACTCGTCCTTCAGCTGTCGGAGGGTGTCGATGCCGTTCATCCCCGGCATCGCAATGTCGAGGAATATCACGTCGAATCTGCGCTGGCGCGCGAGGGCCAGCGCCTGCATTCCACCGGGGGCCTCACAAACATCGTGCCCTCGGTGCCTGAGAAGCTCGGCCAGCACCTGAACGATATCTCGCTCGTCATCGACTACAAGCATGTCTGCCATTGACCGCCTCCTCATCCGGTGGTCGTCGGTCGCGACAGAATGTGGAGCCTGATGCGCGGCGGGGAATCGGTGAGATTACCGAGGGCATATGTTCACGCCGTCGGCCGATTCCGGGATGGCGCAAATGGGCCCTCTGCAGTTCTACTGATTGACAGGCGGGATCCACTGGCCCCTAATTGAATAGATGACTGTCTTGCCTCCACTAGAGGATTCGGAGTCGGCGCGGCAACATTCCGGGTTATTCTGCCTCCCACACAACCTCCCTCACTGCAGCACATGATCATCACCACGGCGAGATTCCCGACTCGCCCCAGCGAGATCCATGGCCACAAGGGTTAGGGTTCTCATCGCGGTGATGCGTCGTGCAGAACGGCAGGCGGTGCGGCTGCTGTTGGGGGCTCAGCCTGACCTCGATGTTGTGGGTGAAACCGGTGAAAGGGCCCACGCACTGGCGTTGGCCGGGACACTGAAGCCGAACGTGATGGTGGTTGACCTGATCCTGCCGGGCCTCGAGTCCCTCGAGTTGCTGGGTCATCTGAATTCGGCAAGCCCCCAGACCAGAGTCATCATCCTGAGGATGCCGGCAGATGTCTCGGACGTTGCCCGGGTTTCGGTGGCGGACCGCCTGCTTCATGCCGTCCGGAGCGCAGCAGCGGAGAAGAACCCGGTCAGGGTTCCCATGCCTGTGGCCATCGTCGACGTTCCCGAAACGACGACCCGGGCTCTTCGGAGCGAACCGTTCGAGAAACTCACTCCGAGAGAGCGGGAGGTCGTGCTCATGGCAGCCGAAGGTCTCAGCAGCACCGAGACAGCCCGGCGTCTCGGCATCAGCCCCCGCACGGTAGAGACCCACAGATCCCAGGCCATGCGCAAGATCGGCGTGCATCGCCGTGCCGACCTGGTCCGATATGCCGCTCTGCACGGCATCCTATCCACCGAGCGCGACGGGCCAAGCGATTCCTAGGTCCAGACTCGACTACAACGATGGAACTGCATGCCCACGGGGGTGCCGAGAACACCAGGGGTGTTCCGAATTGCGGCCAGCGAACGGCGAACCCCCTCCCACATGTAAGGGAGTCCGCCGCGGTGCTTCTATGCATTTCTACCGATGCGCGGGCGATGCCGGGCGCCCATCTTCAGGCAAGTGCGCAGACGGCGGCAAGGTGTAGCCCTGTCCGGGCGGGCGCGCACTCCGTGGCAGCGCAGAGAGGAACTGCAAGGTGCTGCTGCGCGAAGAGCAGCGCATGCGGTTCGCCGGACGAGGGCGAGAACGGATGACGACCGTGGACATGCCGGTGCCGCTGGCTCCGGCGGACACCCTGCCCGCCGACCCCTCCGAGACCGACTCGGGCGTAGCGCATATCGAGCGTCGCGAGTGGCATCTCTGGAGCCTCGCCCTCGTCGTCATTCTGGCCCTGACCTCGGCGGTTCTTGTCGTCTACATCCCCGGACTCGTAGGGACGGCGACAGGATTCAGTATCCCGCTCAAGGTCCACCTTCTCGGCCTGGCGCTCCTCGCCGTTCTCTATTGCGCCTACGTGATCCAGGCGGTCGGTGCGCTCAAGACGCTGAGACAACGGCTGAGGAACGCCGAGCGCGAGACGACCCACGTCCGGGCGCTGCTCCAAGGCGAGAGGTGGCTGGCGCAAGCTCTGAGGGCCTCCGAGGGCAATTCTCGTTCCCTCCTGCAGACCAGCGCCGACGGCATCATCTTGATGGATGCAAACGGCATCGTGAGGTACTTCAACCCCGCAGCGGCCTCCCTGTTCGGCAAGGAATCGGAACATCTCCTGGGCATGTCCCTGGCGTTCGTGCGGGCGGCGGAGCAGGGTGAGGAGATCTCGATCGCGCACCCCGACGGCGGAGCGACGATCGCGGAGATGCGGGTGATCCGCACCACCTGGGATGGGAAGGACGCCTACCTCGCGACCGTGCGGGACATCACCGCGCGCAAGGAGGCCGAGATCGCCCTGCGAAAGGCGAACGAGAAGCTGAGGCAAATGGACCGGGCCAGGTCGGATTTCATATCCATGGTCTCCCACGAACTGCGGACGCCGCTCACGTCCATCAAGAATGCGGTTCACATTCTGCTCTCGGGCAAAGCGGGAGCCCACAGCGAGACGCACGAACGCTTCCTCCAGATGGCGCTCCGCAACATCGACCGGCTGGCGGGCATCGTGAACGAGGTGCTTAGTCTGGCGAAGCTCGAATCGGGGAAGATGGAGTTCCACTTCGCCGACATCCAGCTCGTGTCCTTGGTCGACCACATCGTGGCGACCTTCAGCCCGCAGGCGGACGCCACCTCCCTGACGTTGCGGGCCGACATCCCCGACGGACTGCCCGCCGTGCACGCCGATCCCGGCCGCGTCGAGCAGGTCCTGTGCAACCTCGTCTCGAACGCTCTCAAGTTCACTCCCGAGGGAGGCCGGGTGACCATCAGCGCCCGGTGCGACGGCGAATTCGTGGCCGTCGAAGTCGCCGACACGGGAATCGGGATCGCGCCGGAAGACCAGGAGAGGATTTTCGAACCGTTTTACCAAGCGGGAGATCTGATGACGCGGTCCTCGAAAGGGACCGGCCTGGGTATGACAATCGCGAGAGAGATCGTCGAGGCCCATGGAGGGCGGATCTGGCTCGAGAGCGTACCCAACCTGGGAACTCGCTGCTTCTTCACGATGCCGATCAGCTCCGCCACGAGCGTCGAGATGACCGCGTTCGAAACGTCCTTCCGCCGCAATCGAAATCGGGAGTGCATCTCGGTCCTGGTCGTGGAGGTGGACTGCCCCGAAGGCGGGGCACCAGATGGGGTATCTCCCGGAGACAACCGCTCCCAACTTGAACACGTCAAGGGTCTGATCGAGAAGCGACTGCGCAAGGCGACCGACATGGTCATCGTGCAGCCCGGGTGCGGTCGTGTACTGGTCGTCCTCCCCGAAACCCCGAAACACGGGGCTGTCGAAGTCAGGAAGAACCTCCTTCGGGTCTTGAACGAGCGTGCTCCAACAGGGACGGATCCGCCTGTCTTCTCCGTTGAGATCGCTGGTCCCGCCACCTACCCGGAGGACGGCATGACCGGAAGGGAGCTCATCGAATCCACGCTCAACGCCTATCGGCGGACACGGAGGGCGAATGGCTAAGGCGAAGATACTCGTCGTTGACGACGAAGCGGACATCGTCGAGAGCATTCGCTTCAACCTCGAGTTGGAAGGATACGAGGTGATCACGGCAGCCGACGGCGCCGGGGCACTGGAGAGGGCGCGTCGGGAACACCCAGACCTGATAGTCATGGACGTGATGATGCCGATCGAGAACGGCTACAGAGTGGCGCGTCATCTCATGGAAGACTACGCAGCCGGACGGCTCGCGAGCAGAATCCCGACCATCCTCGTGACTGCACGGAATCTGGGTCCCGATTCCGAGCGGGAGAGAATCTTCATGGACTTCAGTCATGTGGATGCGATGATCTACAAGCCGTTCGCCATGGACGATCTCATCGGGCGGATTCAGGCCCTGTTGGAACGGGGCTCATCGTTGACTCCCTCCCGCCTCGGTCCTGATGTTCCCCGGGCAGGTTGAGGGCGCGGACCGTTCCGAGACCCTCCGGGGGCTTCCGATGGACGCCAGAGCTTCGACCCCTCCGACAGCCGGCCAGGGCCTCCCCAAAGCGCTCATGGTGGACGACGAGCCTGCAATCCGCGATCTCTATTCCGAGGTGTTGAAGCAGATGGGCTTCCAGGTGGACGTTGCGGAGAACGGAGCGCAGGGGCTCGATCGCATTCGCGACTCGTTCTACTCGGTCATCATCTCGGATCTCAAGATGCCAGATGTCACCGGCTTTGAGTTGTGGGAGAGGAGCGAAAGCGTCCGCGCCGGGTCCAGCCGGCGCTTCATCTTCACAACCGGCTTCCTGGAATTCCTCGATACGAAGGAGTACGACCTGGTGGCCGGCAAGCCCTGCATCGTCAAACCGGCGAAAATCGAGGAAATCCAGGGTGTTGTGGCGGGGCTCATACGCGAGATCGGTTCCGGGACCGCCTGATCCGCGGGGAGTCTCTGGGCCGTCAACCAGGCAAGCCCACACGGGAGTCCGGCCCGACACCGCTCCCACCAACCCGTTGACAGCATTATCCGCCTGGCGTACAAGGGATCCGCTCGCTCTCGGCCGGACAGTATGCCAACTGTACCGATTCTGAGGCTCGAGGCCCCGGGGAGGCCCTGAGCGCGGAGGAGTACATGAGCATGCGCCGGTCGTTGTCTCATCACTCGCCGCCGCGCGTCGCTGCGGGCCCGCCCGTATCCTTCCCCCTCGTGCGACAGCCATGACCGTGGTGAACCGCCCCGGGTATCCCGGAGACCCTATTACTTGCGAGGATGAGGTCATGGGCAAGCCAGGCAAGTACTCACAGAGGTTCGAGAGGGGATCGGCATGACGACCAAGACGACGCTCGACCTGCGCACCACCCCTCTCCACGACTGGCACGTCGCGCATGGCGCGCGGATGGTCGCGTTCGGCGGCTGGGACATGCCGGTGCAGTACGCCACCGGCATCGTCCGGGAGCACCTCGCCACCCGGCGGCGGGCCGGCCTGTTCGACGTCTCCCACATGGGGCGGTTCGCCATCCGCGGCCGCGATGCCGAGCGCTTCCTGCTCGACGTGCTGACCAACAACGCCCGGGCGCTGGAGGTGGGCCAGGCGCAGTACACCTTCATCGCCAACGAGCGGGGCGGTGCGGTCGACGACGCCTACCTCTACAAGGTGGGGGAGGACGATTTCCTGCTGGTGGTGAACGCCGCCAACCGCGAGGGGGACTGGCGCTGGCTGCAGCAGCAGCACGCCAGCCGGGCCGCCGTCGATCTCCTCGATCGGAGCGCCGACCTCGCGATGATCTCGTTGCAGGGGCCGGAGTCCGAGTCGATCCTCGAGCAGTTGACCGACCGCGCCGACCTCCCCGAGAACAAGAGGAACCGGCTGAGCGTCGCGCGCCTCGGCGGCCGGCCGATGGTGGTGGCGCGCACCGGCTACACGGGGGAGTCGGTCTGCTTCGAGATCTTCCCCGGGACGAGCGACGCCCCGGCATTGTGGGAGGCGCTGGTGCGTCTCGGCGCGGTCCCGGTCGGGCTCGGCGCCCGCGACTCGCTCCGCCTGGAGGCGGGCCTGCCGCTGTACGGTCACGAGCTCGGCCTCGACAAGGACGGCCGGGAGATCCCGATCTTCGCCAACGCGCTGGCGCAGTTTGCCGTGCGGACCGGCGACGACCACGACTACGTCGGCCGGGCGGCACTCGAGAGGCAGCGGGAGGAGTTCATCCGGCTGCGCCGCGGCGAGGCGCTTCCGCCCCCCGAGCGGGAGGTGCTGAAACGCTTGATCCAGCCGATCGCCGCCTTCTCACACAAGCGGCCGCTGCGCGCCGGGTTCGCGGTGCGGCACGGGGGCGAGACGGTGGGCTACGTCACCTCCGGCACCAGCGTCCCCTACAGCCGCTTCGAGGGCCGCGGTGTCGCGGCGCATCCCGGCGAGGAGCACGATCTGCGGCCGATCGGACTGGCGCTGATCGACTCCTCCCTGCGCTACCGCACCGATCGGCCGGTGGTCCTGCAGGTGTCCGACGAGCGTGGCCATGAGATCGAGGTCGAGCTGGTGGAGCGCAACCTGTGGCCGGCGGCCCCGTTCCCGCGCCCCTACCTGGGGTTCGTCCCGCCGCCGCCGCCCGCGCGATTGACCCCCGACACGATCGCCGAACGCGCCGGCCGCCTGGCCGGCGAGGCGGAGCGCAACACCCGCTGGCGGCGCGAGGAGTGCGTCAACCTGATCCCGTCCGAGCAGCCGACCTCGCGCTGGGTCGATCGCCTTTGCACCTCCGACCCGGCTGGCCGCTACAACGAGCACAACCGGCTGAAGGCGCTGGGGGCGGACGCGCCGGACGTCCGCTACTACAAGGGCACCTCGTTCATCATGGAGAAGGAGGAGGAGCTCAAGGCGGCACTGCGCACCTTCTTCGACTGCACCCGCGTGGAGGCGCGGGTGATCAGCGGCCAGATGGCGAACGACACCGTTTACGATGCAGTGGTGCAGTTCCGCAACCGGCACCGCGCCGGCCGGCCGCCCGAGCGCATCCGCCGCGTCCTGGTCCACGATCTCAACAAGGGCGGTCACCTGAGCGCGCAGGTCCCCGGCGCGCTGAAGAACTACGTGGCGCTCGACCCGGCAACCGGCCGCCCGGCGGTGGAGAACTTCCCCTTCCGCCGCGACAACCCCCACCGCATCGATGTCGAGGCGACCAAGGTACTGATCGCCCGCACTCATCCCGAGCTGCTGGTGTTCGGGCGCAGCGTCATCATCCACAAGGAGCCGGTGCGGGAGATCGCCGACTTCGTGCACCGCGAGTTCGGGCGCGACGACCCGGACCGCCCGATCATCCTGTACGACGCGGCCCACGTCCTCGGCCTGCTGGGCGATCACTTCCAGAAGCCGCTCGCCGAGGGCGCCGACCTGGTGACCGGGTCGACCCACAAGACGTTCTTCGGGCCGCAGCGCGGCGTGGTGCTGAGCAACATCGAGCCGGGCGCGCCGCTGGAGCCGCTCTGGGAGGCGATCGAATCGCGGTCCTTCCCCGGCCACGTCAGCAACCACCATCCCGGCACGCTGCTGGGGCTTCTCGGCGCCGCCTACGAGATGCTGCGCTTCAAAAACGAGTACCCGCGCCAGGTGATCGCCAACGCCAGGGCGTTCGCCCGGGCGCTGCACGGGTCGGGGCTGTCGGTCGAGGGCGATCCCGACTGCGACTTCACCGAGACGCACCAGGCGCTGCTGCGCGTCGGCCGGGCGCGCGGCGAGTACGCCGCCGATCTCCTCGAAGCCAACAACATCATCACCAACCCGCAGGCGCTGTACGACGACCCGAGCTTCGCCGCCGCCAGCGGGGTGCGGATGGGGGCGCAGGAGATGACCCGCCACGGCATGATGGAGGACGACTTCCGCGAGCTGGCGGGGCTGATCGGCGACATCCTCAGGGACGGTGCCGGGCGGCCCGACGGGTTCCGGCGTGACGTCGTCGTCGCGTTCCGCCGGCGCTTCACCACCATGCGCTACTGCCTGGGAGATTAGCCACTTTCGGAGGGCAGGGTCGGTCCGCCCGGCCGTCAACCGCCCGGGGAACCCCGAAATCCGCCGGGGGCCGCTCTTTTTGGCCCCCCTTCAGCCTGTTTTGCGTATTTTCCCAGTGAGGGATACGTACATCGGGCAAGGGGGGGCGATGCGGCAGGTCGGCCGGGCGGGAAGGTTTATCATTGCAACGCTGCTGGCGTCGGTCTCCCCGGCGCTCCTCGCGACCCCACCGCGCTCACCGATCTCGTTGACCCTCGCTGTGGAAGGCCTCGAGCAGGGGGATCTGTCCGGCGAGGCTCACCTCGAGGTGGTCAGTTTCCAGGACGCCCCGGGCACCACCGTCACGCTGCTCCTTCCGGCCGGGATGGAGGCCGAGCGGACCGAGTGGACGGTGGACCTGCTCGCGGATGTTCCGATCAAGCTGACGACGAAGTGGTCACTCTCGGCGGGGCCGGGGAACTACACGGTCAGCGCGAAGGCGATCCGCGCCATCGGGCATGGGTCGTCCTGGGGCGACATGACGTCGATCCCGTATCACGTGGAGAGCGCCGGCGTTCCTGCGGCACGCTGGGCGGTGGACCACGTGCCCGTGGCGACGCCGATCACGGCGGGTACGGCGCCGACGATGTCCGAAACGCCGCTGCCATTCGCCTTCGAGGATCTGGCGGCCGTCTCCGGGGCGGAGGAATCGTGGCCTGCCACCGAGGCGCTCCCGCCGCTCCGGGCGGATGACACCGAGCCGGCCGCCGTCGCCACGCAGGGAGTTCCGGCCCCGGCCGGCACGGTGACGCTGACCGGCACCTGGCAGTATCCCGACCGCAGCAACGTGGCCCGCCCGGTCGATCAGCAGTACCTCGAGATCCGCCATGGCGACGGCACGGCGCTGTCGCCGCGCGTCTTCTGCTTCACGCAGACCAACGGCGACTTCTCCTGCTCGCTCTCCCACCCGGGGACCACGATGCGCGTCTGGCTGCGCTCGGCGACCAACCTGACTCCGGGCCCGACGCGGCTGGGGGTCTTCTCGGGCATCGAGATCCCGGGTGGCTGCGGCAGCGACTCGATCGACTGCACCTATGTCAACACCAGCCCCGCGATCTCCTGCCCTGACGGCGGCACCTGCAGCCTGGGCGTGATGGTGGCGGCCGGCGGCGAGCCCTGGATCGGCGCCCATCAGATGACCCAGGACCTGATCCGCTCCTGGAAGAAGATCCTGTTCGACACCAGACATCCCGCCGGCACGCACAGCGGCCCCGCGAAGATCACCTATCCCACGCCGGCCGGCCACGGGCCGCACGCGCACATTGGCAACAACGGGTCGGAGACCACGGGCGATCCGTGGATCAGCATCCCGGCGCCGTTCCAGACGGCGGCCGACGTCGTCGCGCACGAGTACGGCCATGCGGTCATGGACAACCTCTGGTACACCTTCACGCCGAACTGGACGCAGGACGACTGCCCTTCGGCGCACTACCTGGGCTGGCCGAGCGGGTACGGATGCGCGCTGTCGGAGGGGTTCGCCGACTACTGGAGCTGGTACAGCAACGAGTTCTACGACGGCGACAGCAACCCGAACAACAACGGCCCCATCTACAACGACCCGGGATTTTCCAGCAACTTCGAGACCCGCGACGACGGCGCATACCTGCCGGGCGACCGGGTCGAGGGGAATGTCGCCGGCGCCCTCGGCGACATGATGGACGCCGTCGACGAGGGGCCGCCCGTCTGCGCCGGTGCGGGCGACCGGATGGCCGACGGCATCCAGCACATCTGGCACGTGTGCTTCTCGGACAGCCGCTCGAACTTCCTCGACTGGTTCACCGCCTACTGGTCGGTCTACCTGCACCCGCGGCTGCCGGCGCTCGAGGAGCTCTCGCTCAACGGGATCGACTACGGCTTCCCCGATGACCAGACCTGCGCGTCGGCCACGGAGATCACCAACCTCTCCTTCAGCGATGGCACCGACACGACTCTCGCCACCTGCGGTGACCCGACGGCCCCGACCCCCGCATGCGGCAACGGCAGCACCGGAAAGGCCGTCTTCTATCGCTGGACGGCGCCGGGCGCGGGCACGGTGACGGTCGACACCCTCACCAGCAACTACGACACCATCCTGTCGGTCTGGTCCGGCGTCTGTGGTGGTCTCGTCAGCCGGGGGTGCAACGACGACGCGGTGGGCACGCAGTCGCGGCTGATCTTCTCCGTGGCGTCGGGAGAGAGCCTCACCTTCATGGTCTCCGCGTTCAACAACGATGGGGGCCAGCTGATGTTCGATTTCACCTTTGCGCCCCACGCCGCCGGAAACGACACGTGCAGCCTGCCCACCGTCATCACTCTCACACCCTTCATCGACGTGACGGATGTGACCGCGGCCACCAGCGCCGCGAGCGACCCGGCCCACACCTGCGCGATGGCGCCGCCGGGGCGCAGCGTCTTCTACCGATGGACCGCTCCGGCCGACGGGATCGTGCGCGCGGACACCTTCGGCAGCACCTACGACACGCTCCTGTCCGCGTATACCGGGGCCTGTGGCGGTCTGACCTCTCTGGCCTGCTCCGACGATGAGGACGGGCACGGTATCGCGTCCGAGGTCGTCCTCCCGGTGACGATGGGGACCACGCTCACTTTCATGGTTTCCGACCAGTTTGCGGGAACGCAGCCGATCCTGTTCTTCCATCTGGATTTCTCGACGCCGGCGCCGCCGCACGATCCCTGCCCGGCGGCGAAGGTGGTCGCTTCGATTCCCTACACCGACGTCAGCAACAGTTATGGGGCCGGCACCTCGCCGGGCGACCCGGCGCCTGGTTGCGGCAACCAGAGCAGCGGCAAGAACGTCTGGTACCAGTACACACCGCCGGCGGACGGCACGGTCACGGTCGACACGCTCGGGTCGGTCTACGACACCATCCTCACCGCCTACACGGGATCGTGCGGGACGCTGACCGAGGTGCCGGGGGGCTGCAACGACGACGACCTGCCGCCCAATGCGACGTCGCTCCTGGAGCTCCCGGTGGCGGGCGGAGTCACGTACCACTTCCAGGTGAGCGCCTACAACAATGATGGCGGCGCGCTGTACTTCCACCTCGACTACGCGCCCAATCCGCCGTTCAACGACATGTGCGGCGGGGCGACGATCGTGACCGGCTATCCGTACCAGGACGTCGCCTACACCGCCGCCGCCACCACCGAGCCGGGTGAGCCGCCCTCTCCCTGCGGCAACCAGAGCGCGGCGCGTTCGGTCTGGTACCGTTTCACCGCCCCGGCCGCCGGCGAGCTCCAGGTCGGGACCTACGGCAGCGCCTACGACACGATCCTGTCGATCTGGAGCGGCGTGTGCGGTGCGCTGGTCGCGGAAGGGTGCAACGACGATGCGCCGGGCTCGACGCAGTCGTCATTGACGGTCCCGGTCGCCAGGGGGGTCACCTACCGGATCCGGGTCTCCTCCTACACCGGCACCGGTGGCGTGATGGGTCTCAGCCTGCAGTTCGTTCCCGGCGCCGGCCACGTGCCCGACGGCTTCCTCTACCCGGGGCAGGAGCTGTCCGTCTCCATGACACCCGGCGGCGAGCTGTCTCTCGCGTGGGGGCCGTCCTGCCTGGGCACGGACACCGACTACATCGTCTACGAAGGGAGATTGGGCAACTTCTACTCGCACCTGCCGGTGCTCTGCACCACCGGCGGTGCCTTGAGCGCCACCGTGAGGCCGGCGACGGACGACACCTACTACATCATCGTGCCGCGCAACGCGGCGCGCGAGGGCTCGCACGGCCTGACCGGCGCGGGCGGCGAGCGGCCCGCGGGGCCGGGCACCTGTCTTCCGCGCGCGGTCGTCGACTGCGTGCCGGCCTGCGCGCACGATATCTGCGTTGCCGGCGGGCCGCTGGATCCCGCCTGCAGCGACTGCGTCGCCGCGATCTGCGCCCAGGATCCCGACTGCTGCTCCACCGCCTGGAGCCCGAGCTGCGCCGACTACGCGCAGCGGTTCTGCTCGCAGGAGTGCAACTGACCTGGTCGGGTGCGATCAGGGTTGCCCGGCGCGCCGGCGGAACTCCGCGGCCCCGTTCATCACCACCTGGAGCCGCGGCGGCGAAGGGTCGGCGACGCGCAGCGGCACGAGGAGCCGCCGACCGTCCTGGGTGTTGATCCACCCCGACCCCAGGGCGAGGGGAGCCTCCAGGACGACTCGTTCCTCGCGGGGCACGAAGCGTCCCGCTTCGATCCCGTACGCCGCCGCCATGATCCGATCGCCCCTGATGAAGAGGATCTCCCCGCCTCCCGGCGCGAAGCGGGGCGCGCCGCCCCCGTCGCGCGTGATTCGAGTCGTCGCGCCGGGCCCGGGGAAGGGACGGACGTAGATCTCGCCGCGCCCCGACGTCATCGACTGGTACGCCAGCCATTCCCCATCCGGCGATACCGTGAGGGATCCTTCCTGGGCCTCCCAGTCCCCGAGCGGCTGGGGCTCGCCCGGGGGTCGGACGGGCAGCGCCTTCATGCCGCGCGTCCCGTCGCTCATCGTCTCCTCGTAGAGGAGGCGGCTTCCGTCGGGGGTCCAGACGTGGATGGTCTCGTCCGAGTTGCCGATCAGGAGCGGCTGCTCGGATCCGCCGGCCGCGACGTCGAGCATGTAGGCGTCGAAATCCCCCTTGCGCATCGCACGGTAGGCGAGCCCCCGGCCCTGCGGATTCCATTCTACGGTCCAGTTGCTGCCCGGCAGGTCGAGACGTTGTTCGGTCCGGCCGCGAAGGTCCAGGAGCCGGATTTCGAACCGACCGGCCTCAAGGCTCGATGCGGCCAGGGTCAGCCCGTCGGGCGCGAGATCCGTGTCGACATACCGGCGCGGTGGGATTGGCAGGAACTCGGTCTCGCGCCCGGGCGCGACCCATGCCAGCCTCGCTTCGTGGTTCCGTTCGCTCGACGTGTAGACCAGCGTGCCGTCCGCGCCGACCGCGAGCGGCATGTACGCGTCGCCGGCCGGGTTGAGGGTCGACACGTCGCGCAGGATCGGTACCGCGTCACCCGTCACCTCGAGAGTCGCGGTGTCGAAGGGGACCGCGTGATAGGTGCCGGCGCGGTAGTAGACGATCTGTCCGGGTGGCAGGAACCAGGCATCGGCGCCGGCGAAAAGGACACGGTAGGTCCCGGACGCGAGATCGATCAGGCCCACCGAGGCGTCGTTCAGACCCGACCCGGCGCGCCAGATGGTGAACAGCGCATGGCGGTCGTCGGGCAGGAGCCGGGGCCACCAGTGACCCTTCTCGCCCTTGGCCGCGTCGGGAGTGGTGAGGGGCTTCGCCTCGCCCCCTTCCGCGGGGATCACCGAGAGGCCCCCGAGCCAGGCGGAAGCGATCAGGATCGAGCCGTCGCGCCTCCAGGCCGCCCCGGGGAAGTTCCCGCGGAGGGGCCCAATCACCAGCGGCTCGCCGCCGGAAGCGGCCACCTTCTTGATCTCGGAGCCCTGGCGGAACCCGATCCAGCGACCGTCGGCGGAGATGAACGGTCCGGCCCCACCCTCAGTCCCCTCGATGAGCCTCGGCGTCATCTCGTCGAACCGGTGCAGGTAGAGGACCGATTTCCCCGCCGTCTTACCCTCGTAGACGGCGAACGACCCGTCGGGCGCAACGGTGGGCGCCCAGATCTCCTCGACGTCCGGCGGCGGCTGCAGACCGAAGCGGACGGTCCGGTTGAACGCGGGCCCCGGCGTCTCGGCGCCGCGCCGTCCGCCGAGCACGAAGCCGGCGATCAGCGCGACCGCGGCCGTGAGGGCCACCGCCGCGGCCACGTTGCCGGGGCGGCGCATGAGGGGCGAAGCGGCGCCCGCCATCCCCGGGGCCGCATCGTCTCCCGGGCCGCCGGCGACGATGTCTTGAAGTGCTATCCGCGCCTCGCCGATGTCCCGCAGCCGGCGCTTCGGGTCCCTCTCCAGGCAGCGCTCGAGAAGACGGCGCAGCGCGCGCGGCACGGTGCCCGGCAGCGCGTCGAGCTGCGGGGGCCGGGTCAATACGGCCGCGATGACGTCCGAAACCGTCTCGCCATCGAACAGGCGGCGTCCCGTCAGCATCTCGTAGAGCACGCAGCCGAAGGCCCAGATGTCGGCGCGCCGGTCCACGGCCCGCCCGCGGGCCTGCTCGGGGCTCATGTAGGCCGCGGTCCCGAGGATGACCCCCGCGAGCGTGCCGGCCGAAGTCACCGTCGGGGAGAGCGAGGTGGAGGCCGACTGCGCCCCGGGCTCCGGCGCAAGCGCCTTGGCGAGCCCGAAGTCCAGGACCTTGACCTTGCCCTCGGGGGTGACCTGGATGTTGGCCGGCTTGAGGTCGCGGTGGATGATCCCGCTGTCGTGCGCCGCCTCGAGCGCTTCCGATACCTGAATGCCGATGGCGATCGCCTCGTCCGTCGGGACCGGCCCGCGCATGATTCGATCCGCCAGGTTCTCCCCGCCGACCAGCTCCATGGCCAGGAAGTGGACCCCTTCCGCGCTGTGCAGGCCGTGGATCACCGCGATGTTGGGGTGGTTCAGCGAGGCCAGGAGTTTGGCTTCCCGGTCGAAGCGGGCCAGACGCTGGGCGTCATTCGCCAGGGCATCGGGGAGAATCTTGAGCGCAACCGCCCGGTCGAGTGTCGTATCGACGGCTCTCCAGACCTCACCCATCCCGCCGGCGCCGATTTTCTCCTCGATCCGGTATTGGGCGATCCTGGTTCCGTTCCCGAGCATCACTTCGGTCTCCTTTCAGCGGGTCGGGGGCTTCGCGCGCCGGAGCCCGTTGCGGACGACGACGATCTCCGAGCGGTTGTCGACGGCGAGCGACTTGAGCAGGAGGAACCCGTTGCCGTCGGGAGCGGTGCTCCAGCCATCGGGGCGGAGCCCCACCTTGTCGAGATCGAAGAGCGTGCGCTCGGGCGAGGCGGTCAGGCGGCCCGCGGCGTCGAGGCCGACCCGGACTTCGATCAGCGCGTTGCCGGAGAGGTAGTAGACCGCCTCGCCATCCGCGCTCCACTGCGGGGTGCCGCCGCCGCTCGCCGAGAGCTGGATCGTCTGGTCGGCCGCCGGAAAGGTGGTGAGGAACGCTTCGCGCTTGCCGCTGATGCCTTCGGCGTAGGCGAGCAGCCGCCCGCCGGGCGCCAGGCGGCCGAGCGAATCGAGCCCGCCGAGGATCTTCCTGGGCTCGCCGGGCCGGCCCTGGGAATCGAGCGGCGCCCAGTAGATGCCCTGGGCCTCCTCGAGCCGGAAGCCTCCCTTGCGCATCAGGATGCCGCTGCCGTCGGGAGTCAGGAAGGCGCGGTACGCGTCATCGAGCACCGTCTCGGGCGTCGCGCCGGGGTCGGCGCGGATGCGGCGGATGCGCGAGCTGTTGCCGGCGGCGTAGTAGATCGTCCGCCCATCGGGCGTCCACTGCGGGTCCTCGACGAAGTCCTCCTCGGTCGCCAGCCTGGTGAGAGTGCCGCGCCGGAGATCGCGCACCCAAAGTTCCCTGGTGTCCAGCACGACGGCGAGCCGCGAGCCGTCGGGCGAGAGCGCCTGCCGGTCGAGGTGCGGATGCGGCTCGCCGAACCTGGCGATCTCGGTTCCGGCGCGATCGACGCGCGTCACCACGCTCGGGCTCTCCCGCGGTGCAACGTACGCGAGAGTGCCGTCGGCGGCGGTTGCCACCTCGCTGACTCGCGGAATCAGAACGAACTTCCTGCCGGTGACGACGGCCCGCGTCGCGTCGAAAGGCACGCCCCAGGCCGAAGTGTCGTTGCTTTCCGAGCTCGCCACGACCAGGGTCCCGTCGGAGTAGCCGAGCGGAACCAGATCGGCCAATTCCTCGCTCACCGCGAGCACCTCCCGGCGGCCATCGCGGACGATCTCGATGCGCCCTTTCGGCGCCTTGACGTCGCTCTCGTCCCTCTGACGATGGACCGCGAGAACCAGCGACTTGCCGTCCGGCAGGAGCAGAATCTGGTGGAAGTCGACGTCGACCTTCGGGTCGATCGGGATGTGGATCTCCGGGTCGCCGCCGCGCGCCGGGACCCGGTAGATGCCGCCGCGCCAGGCCGCGAAGAGCAGTGTGTCGTCGGGCAGCCAGACTCCGGAGAGAACACCGCGGCCCGAGACGCCTTCGATCGTCGGAAGATCGCAGATCGGCGTGCGCTCCCCGCCCGCGGCGGGAATCCGCCAGAGCCGCTCGCCGAGGACGGCTGCGAACTGGGAACCGTCCGGCGACCAGAACGTCGTGCGCAGGTCGGCGTCGCTCGCGACCTCGCGCGGCACCCGGTCGTCGAAATCGCGCACCCAGAGCCTGCGCACCAGGTCGCCCTTGCCGCTCTCCGTCCACGGCGCGTCGCCGAGGGTCGCGCCGCCGCGCGTCACCCAGCTGAGCCGCCGGCCGTCGGGCGACAGGTCCATGCGCACCAGACCGTCGACCCCGATCGAGAACTCGGTGACTTCGGTGGAGGCCGGTGCCGGCGCGGACGATGGTGTCGCCCGCCGCCCGGCGACGACAGCGGCGATCGCCACGGCAGAGACCAGGGCGGCGGCGACGATCGGGAGCGGGACACCGCGCCGGCCGGCGGTCGCCGTCGCCGGAGGCGCCTCGACGTCTCCGGCGGCGATCGCGTCGAGAGCGATCCGCGCCTCGCCGATGTCGCGCAGCCGCCGCTTCGGGTCGCGCTCGAGGCAGCGCTCGACCAGGCGCCGCAGCCGCGCGGGCGTGGTCGGGGGCAGCGCGCCGAGGTCGATCTCCTGCCGGAAGATGGCGCCGAGCGTCTCGGGCAACGTTTCGGCCTCGAACAGCTTCCGGCCGACCAGCATCTCGTAGAGAACGACGCCGAACGCCCAGATGTCGGCCCGCTTGTCGACCGCCTTGCCCTTTGCCTGCTCGGGCGACATGTAGGCCGCCGTGCCGAGAATCACCCCTTCGATCGTGGCGCCGGCGGTGGTGAGGGTGGGGGAGTTGGCGAGCGACGCCGCCGAGGCGAAGCCGCTCTCGGCCGACATCGCCTTGGCGAGCCCGAAGTCCAGGACCTTGACCTTGCCCTCGGGGGTGACCTGGATGTTGGCCGGCTTGAGGTCGCGGTGGACGATCCCGCTGTCGTGCGCCGCCTCGAGCGCCTCTGTTACTTGAAGCGCGACGGCGATCGCCTCGTCGACGGGCACCGGCCCGCGCCCGAGCCGATCCGCCAGGTTCTCCCCGCCGACCAGCTCCATGGCCAGGAAGTGGACCCCTTCCGCGCTGTGCAGGCCATGGATCACGGCGATGTTGGGGTGGTTCAGCGAGGCCAGGAGCCTGGCCTCCCGGTCGAAGCGCGCCAGACGCTGGGCGTCATGCGACAGCGCATCGGGGAGAATCTTGAGCGCCACCGCCCGGTCGAGTGTCGTATCGACGGCCCTCCAGACCTCACCCATCCCGCCGGCGCCGATCTTCTCCTCGAGCCGGTACTGGGCGAGCCTGGTTCCGTTCCCGAGCATCACTTCGGTCTCCTCTGGAATCAGCGAACGTGCGGCAGTCTACAACGAGGTGTTCGGGGGGAGAACCGGCGCCTTCGCCGAGTATGTGTGTGTTCTCGCGGATCGAGCAGTGGTGCGGAAACCCGCCAACCTGACGTTCGAGCAGGCGGCTTCCGTGCCCATTGCGGCGATCACCGCATTGCAGGGACTGCGCGACAAGGGGCAGGTTCGGCCGGGGCAGAAGGTCCTGATTAACGGCGCGTCGGGAGGTGTGGGAACCTTCGCCGTGCAAATCGCCAGGTCGTTCGGCGCAGTCGTGACCGGCGTGTGCAGCACGAGGAATGTGGACATGGTCCGGGCGCTCGGGGCGGATCGGGTGATCGATTACACGAAAGAGGATTTCACCAGGGGTGGGCAGCGGTACGACGTGATCCTCGACAACGTTGGCAACCATTCGTTGTCGGAATGCAGGCGGGTTCTGAATCCCGCAGGGAAATACGTTCAGATCGGCGGGGGAGGACTCAACGACGGTCGGTGGTTCGGGCCTTTGCCCCGTGTGATCAGGACGCTCGCGTTGTCACCGTTCGTGAGCCAGGACATGGGCATGATGCTGGCGGAGCTGAACAAACAGGACCTGACCATCCTGAGCGATCTCATGCAGGCCGGAGAGGTGACGCCGGTCATCGACAGGCATTACACGTTGAGTGAAGTCGCTGAGGCGATCCGGTACCTGGAAGAAGGTCACGCTCGCGGGAAAGTGGTCATCACCGTGGAAGACAGCAACGGACCCTCACCGGGCAGTGCGGACCCCGCCGCGAGCTCTGTGAGCGCGATCGGGGCCGATCTCGTTGCTGTGGCGCTGATCGCCATCGTTATCGGCGTGTCAATTGTGCCCATTCTCGTCGCATTCGTTCTCAATCGTCGCTTCCAGCGGCGCAATGCGGGGAAGAGGCCGTACCGGTGGGGCTACTGCTTTGGCATTCAGTCGTTGATCGGGGGCGCGTGTCTCGGCGGCATGCTCGAGGCCGGCGTCAATGCCGCGATCGTCTGCGGCGTCATTTACGCCACACTCGCATGGTTCTTCGCACAGCGTCGCCACTGGGCGTGGATCACGCTCACGATTCTCAGCTTCAACCCCGTCGCATGGGTTATCAATGTGTTCTACCTCCGGAAGCGTTGGGCGGAGGACTCCGTAGCCACGCCGATTGACGTGGCGGGTCCGATCGAGTATTGTTAGCACTCTACAGCGTTGAGTGCTAATACCCCGTGCTCACCCCCGGTCTATTCAACACTCACAGACGGAGGCTATCCCCATGAAAACAAAGGTCACACCACTGAACGACCGCATCCTGGTCAAGCGAATGGAACCCGAGTTGAAGGCGAAGAGCGGCATCATCATCCCCGACAGCGCCCGGGAGAAGCCGCTGGAGGGGCGGGTCATCGCCGTCGGAGCGGGGCGGCTGGACGACAACGGCAAGCGGATTGCGCCTGAGGTCAAGTCCGGCGACCGCGTCCTCATCGGCAAGTACATCGGCACCGAGGTCAGGATCGACGATGTCGAGCACCTGATCGTCCGCGAAGAAGAGATTCTCGGAATCATCAGCTGAAAGGGGAAGAATCCATGCCTGCAAAGGAAATCGTCTATTCGGAGGAATGCCGTCAGGCCATCCTCCGCGGTGTGAACAAGCTGGCGGGGGCGGTCAAGGTCACGCTCGGACCCCGCGGCCGCAACGTGGTCCTGGAGAAGAAGTACGGCGCGCCGACCAGCACCAAGGACGGGGTGACGGTGGCGAAGGAGATCGAGCTCGAGGATCCGCGCGAGAACTTGGGCGCGCAGCTGGTCCGCGAAGTCGCCAGCAAGACCTCGGACGTCGCCGGTGACGGCACCACCACCGCGACGGTGCTCGCCCAGGCCATCTACCGCGAGGGCGTGAAGGCGGTCACCGCCGGCGCCAACCCGATGGACCTCAAGAAGGGCATCGAGAAGGCCGTGGAGAAGACCGTCGAGGAGGTCAAGAAGCTGTCGCGCTCGGTCGGCGGCAAGTCGATCGCCCAGGTCGGCACGATCTCGGCCAACAACGACGAGACCATCGGCGAGATCATCGCGCAGGCGATGGAGAAGGTCGGCAAGGACGGCGTGATCACGGTCGAGGAAGCCAAGGGCCTCGAGACCTCGCTCGAGATCGTCGAGGGGATGCAGTTCGATCGCGGCTACCTCAGCCCCTACTTCGTCACCGATCCCGAGCGCATGGAGTGCGTGCTCGAGAATCCGTACATCCTGATCCACGAGAAGAAGATCTCCAACATGCGCGACCTGCTGCCCCTCCTGGAGCAGGTGGTCAAGAGTGGACGTCCCATGGCGATCATCGCCGAGGATGTCGAGGGTGAGGCCCTGGCGACGCTGGTCGTCAACAAGCTGCGCGGCACTTTCCAGGTGATCGCCGTCAAGGCGCCGGGCTTCGGTGATCGCCGCAAGGCGATGCTCGAGGACATCGCCGTCCTGACCGGCGGCAAGTGCATCACCGAGGATCTCGGCATCAAGCTCGAGAACATCAAGATCGAAGACCTCGGCCAGGCCAAGAAGGTCACCGCCGACAAGGACAACACCACGATCGTCGAGGGCAAGGGCAAGCGCTCCGATGTCGAGGGCCGTGTCAAGCAGATCCGCGCCCAGGTCGAGGAGACCACCTCCGACTACGACCGCGAGAAGCTCCAGGAGCGTCTCGCGAAGCTGGTCGGCGGGGTCGCCATCATCAAAGTCGGGGCTGCGACCGAGACCGAGATGAAGGAGAAGAAGGCCCGCGTCGAGGACGCCATGCACGCCACCAAGGCGGCCGTCGAAGAGGGCATCGTCCCCGGCGGCGGCATTGCGCTCCTGCGCGCCGTGTCGGCCCTCGAGAAGATCAAGGAGAAGAACGAGGACATCCAGTCCGGCATCAACATCGTCCGCCGGGCGCTGGAGGAGCCGATTCGCCAGATCGCCATCAACGCCGGATACGAGGGCTCGATCATCGTGTCGCAGGCGAAGGAGAAGGAGAAGGCGTCGATCGGCTTCGATGCCTACAGCGGCAAATGGGTGGACATGTTCGAGGCCGGGATCATCGACCCGACCAAGGTCACCCGCTCGGCGCTGCAGAACGCGGCCAGCATCGCCGGCCTCATGTTGACGACCGAGGCCATGATCCACGAGATTCCCGACAAGGGGAAGTCGTCGATGCCGGGCGGAGCGGGCGGCATGGGCGGCATGGGCGGCGACATGTACTGATCGGAAGGACCACGTCCGTAGAATCATCGAGCCCCCCGGGTTATCCCGGGGGGTTTTTTGTGTGGAGGGTTCGTTCCGAGCTGCAGCGGGCCGCACGGATCCGCTGGTCACCGAGATCCTCGAACCACAGGTCGATGGCCTGTGTCACCGCCGGTGCTCCCTGAAGCGCGGCGGCCTCAGCGGCGGGCTGATCCCTCCACCGAGTCCACGAGCGCGCGCAGGCGCTCGACCGACATCACCTTGCCGATCGCCTCCCGGGTCAACGGGAACATCCGGCGCAGCCCGGTGTGAAACAGCAGGGGCGCCTCGTCCACGACCAGATACTGGTTGAAGCTGAACCCACCGAGCATCTCCCGCACAGGGGTGCTGATGCGCCAGATGCCGCCGGCGATCTCGTCGATCCGTGTGCCTGCCTCCTGGCTGAGCCGTCTTCTCACTTGCACCCGAGGGGGGTGATGGTGTCGGTGCCCTCGAAGGTCGTGCCACTGTGCAGCGCACCCGAGAGGGAAGCCCCCGTGTCGCCGCACGTAATCCCCGTCTCCTGTACCGCAAAGTGGATCATGAGATCCGGGAATCCATCGGCGTTTACATCCTGCGTGTGAGCCGCCCGCGTGACAGCATTGCCGGGATCGTGGGCCGGAGCGGCGTGCGCCGGGCCGAACGCGAGGGTGTCCACGTCGATCTGGTCCACGCGCAGGCTGCTGCTGCCGAGAATCGCCGTGGGCACGACGCCGCGACTGCGGAGGTTCACCGGGTTGGAGCCGCTGCCGGGTTTGATGTCGATCGCGACCCCGAGGCCGCAGGCCAGGGGCTTGAACGGCACGAAACGTGTGACGGTGCCGCCCGGATCGAGTTGGAAGACCCCATCACTCCCGAGGACATGGACGTTGTCGTTGGCGTCCACGGCGATGCCGCAGGTGTAGTCCAGCGGGTGCACGCCGTCGCCCGTGGCGTCCATCACCTGCACGGTTGTGCCGTCCGGCGTCCGGCGGGAAACGTTGCTGCTCCAGATCGCCCCGACATAGAGGTTGCCGATGCTGTCTGTGACGATCGGGAGGGGGAACGTCATCGGGTGGATTCCGTCACCCGTCCCGTTCAGGACCTGGCTGATCGCTCCTGCCGGAGTGATAAGGAAGGGTGAGGAATGTCGCGACCGGAACCGGTCCTGGAGTTTCTCATGCGCCTGCGTCGGCTCAAGCGAGCAGCGGAGCGCGGCGCGTCGAGGGTGCGGTTCGCCCTCCAGGGCAGGCAGCGTATGACGCCTTTGTCCGAAGAAGAGGTGGGACAGTATCACCGCGATGGCTACCTGCTCGTTCCGAGCCTGGTTCCGGAGGAACTCGTGAGCGGGGCGGTCGCGGCGATGTGGCAGGAGACGGGCGCGGAGGCCGGCGCTCCGGAGACCTGGGGTGTTCTCGGACCACGACCCGAAGGGTTGCGGGACGCGCGGTTCCTCGCAACCTACACGGACCGGATGCTGGCTGCCGCGGCGCAGCTGGCGGGAGAGGATGTCGCCAGCTTCCCCCGGCCCGCGCATGTCTTCACGATCAACCGCGCGCCGGCCTCCGGAGGATGGCGGCAGCACGAGCCGCATCTCGATTGCACGATCGCCGAATCGCGCCACCGGACGTTCCCTCGCCCATCGCGAGGCGACGTCTTGTTCCACCATTATCTCTGCGCCCATGCGAGCAGCGCCAATGTGAGCGGCGCACCGCGCCTCGCGATCAACCACAAGTGGTAGTCCTCCGGACAACTCTGGCGTTGCGGGGTGCGTGGTGGCGTATAGTCGCACGCTGGCATCACTTCTGTACGCGTGTTCCCGCCGGGTGGTCGAGGAGGTTCGGACACTTGAGAAAGTCATCGGGAGAAACCCCGCCGTGAGGGGCGCCGCCGGCCTTTACAGCATCATCACCCTCAAGCTCGGCAAGAGTCTCCTGCTGTTCGGGATCACGCTGGGCATCTACAGCCTGATGGGCGAGGATCTCCGATCGGAGCTCGAGCGGTTCCTGCTCTGGGTCAGGCTCGATCCGGAGCACCAGTTCTTCGCCGACCTCGGCGCCAGGCTTCAGATGATGACGCCGGCGAATGTTCGTTGGATCGCCTCCGGGACATTGCTCTATGGCGTCCTGCTGCTGGTGGAAAGCGTGGGGATGATGTTCCGGGTGTTCTGGGCCGCCTGGTTGGCCATCGGCGAGACCGCCTTCTTCATCCCGATTGAGGTCTACGACCTGATGCGCGACTTTTCGTTCGCGGTGTTCGTCATTCTGGTGGTCAACACGGCCATCGTCTGGTATCTGGTGAAGAACCGGAACCGGCTCTTCCACCACATCGCCTTCTCCGCAGACCCCTCCCTGCTTCCCGAGGGCGAAGGGCCCTGACGGCGTCACTCACCTGCAACCGAAGCGTCACCGAAGCTCCGTCGGGCGCCTGTAGAACTACCAGCGCAGGGTCGGGTTGATCCGGTCCTTCGTCGGAGTGGGGTGAGCCCCCCCAGGAGAGGAGCCGTGAAGATCATGGACGAGGAGATGGGAGAGATCCTTGTGGTCCGCAACGAGTCGAGCACGCGCATCGAGGTGCACATCAGGGGGGCGCGCCCGGATGAATATCGGCTGGTGCGGCTGACCCGTCACGAGGCCCGCCGGCTTGCCGCGCTCGTCCTGTACCAGGCAGAGCGGCTGGGCATGGTCCGCCTGTTGCCCGAGGCGGATATCAACGAGGTCGGCCTGAAGCGCGCGTAACCGGCGCGACCGCCCTCGGCCTCCGCGCGGCGCTTGCTATGATGCCGCCATGGTGCGAGCGCTCCTCACCCTGGCGGCCTTCGGCCTGCTGATCGTCCCGCTCGCGGCAGCCGGCGAGCCGGCGGCCGCCCCTGGGCGGTTTCGCGTCCAGGTGGGGGCCTGCATCATCGAGGCGCCGCCGGCGGCGCGCGATCAACTCGACGGGCTGGCGGCGCGGGCGGCGGAGTTCCTGCCACGCCTCGAAGCGTCGATCGGCGTGCCGGCGGCGGGGCCGTACCACATCATCCTCATCCCGCCCGGACCATCGGACGATCCCGATATCGCCGCCCTCGACAGGTCGGCGCCCCCATGGGCGGCCGGCTTCATGCAACCGTGGCGGCGGGTGGGCGGCATCCGCGTCGCGCGGGCGGACCACTATCCCTACAGCGACCTGGCGTCGGTGCTGCTGCACGAAGCGGTGCACATGCTCCTGTTCGACGCGGCGGGCGGCGGGCTGCCGCGCTGGTTCGAGGAGGGTGTCGCGACCGGCTTCGAGCGCGATTGGGGCCTGCGCGATGTCCTGGTGCAGTCGTCGTCGGTTCTGACCGGCCGGCTGCCGGCGCTGGCCGACCTCGATGCGGCGTTCGAAGACTCCGACACCCGCGCCCGCGCCGCCTACGCGGCGTCATTCGACTTCATGTCGTGGACCGTGCGCCGGCATGGCGACGGGGTCGTGCGCGACATCGCGCGCGCCGCCGGCCGGCGGCCCTTCGCCGAGGCCTGGAAGGAGGCCACGGGCGCGACGCTGGCGCAATCGGAGGCCGAGTGGCGGCGCGGCAGCCTGCTGCTGTACCGGTGGATCCCGGCCCTGACCGGCTCGGGCGTGCTGTGGGGCGGCATCACCCTGCTGGCCCTCGCGGCGGGCGCGCGCCGTCGCGCCCGGTCGCGCGCGATCCGCGCCCGCTTCGAGGCTGAGGAGCGGCGGGAGGCTGAGGCGCGCGGCCAGGCTGGTGCGCGCGACCTCGCCTTCTTCGTGGACCGCTACGCCGGCGGCGTCCCGCCGTGGGACATCGGACGGCCGCAGGCGGAGTTCGCCCGGCTGGCGGACGAGGGGTCGATCCGTGGCAGCGTCCTCGATGTCGGCTGCGGCACCGGCGAGAACGCCCTTTACCTTGCCGGGTTCGGGAACGAGGTCTGGGGGATCGACGGCGCCCCGCTCGCCATCGAGAGGGCGCAGAGGCGCGCCCACACGCGCAGCATCGCGGTGACATTCGTGGTCGGGAACGCCCTCGCGCTCCCGGACCTGGGCCGGACCTTCGACACCGCGATCGACTCGGGGTTGTTCCACGTCTTCCCGGACGATGACCGGGAGCGCTACGTCCGGGGCCTGGCGGCGGTCGTGAATCCCGGCGGCCGGTTGATCATGCTCTGCTTCAGCGAACATGAGCCGGGGACCGACGGCCCGCGACGCGTCACCCAGGACGAGATCCGGGCGGCCTTCCGCGACGGCTGGCGTGTCGAATCGATCCGGGCCGCGCGCTTCGAGACCAACCGGGAGAGCGGCGCTGCGCGGGCGTGGCTCGCGGTCATCGCGCGGCTCGAGGAGACGGCGACGTGACCCGCTGGTCGGTCTACATGATCCGTTGCCGGGATGGCGCCCTGTACACCGGGATCACGACCGATGTCCCGCGACGCCTCGCGCAGCATCGCGGCAGCGACGGCAGGGGAGCCAGGTACCTCCGCGGCAAGCGCCCGCTGCGACTGGTGTTCAGGAGGGCGGTCGGGAGCCGGGGGCTGGCGTTGAGGGTCGAGAGCCGCATCAAGGCTCTCACCAGGGATCGGAAGGAGCGCCTGATCCGGCAGGACGAACTGTTCGGGGCCATCCTCGCCCAGGCCAGGAAGGCGATGCCGCGCGGCGATGCTGCGCGGCTTGATCGCCCGCGGCAAACCATCTAGTGTTCCGTATTCGAAGTCATGTTAACGGCTCCGACGCACGGCCTTGCGGATGATGTCGGCTGGCGCCTTGGTCCACACAAAGGGTGTGGGGTTGTCATTCCAGTGTTCGATATAGCGCCCGAT